>Ga0224555_1000982_pt1 | contig 42254 bp, 36 predicted proteins | sample 714S23034metaG_FD_180687 | JGI IMG/M metagenome (GOLD analysis project Ga0224555, IMG submission 180687) | Peat soil microbial communities from Stordalen Mire, Sweden - 717 S2 30-34 | ecosystem: Environmental > Terrestrial > Soil > Wetlands > Peat | place: Sweden: Norrbotten County, Stordalen...
AATCACTGTACGTGGATTGTACACGGCGGCAAGAGCAAGATCGCTCCGATCATATCCTGACAACGCCGCCACAGCACCCCACCATCATGCACAGCGCCTCGCAGTGCCCTTCCGTAACGCCAGCCAAGCCTACCGCATCCCCGGCAGCATCGACGCCGCACAACGCCTTGTGCGCCGTTCCGGCTCCGACCTCGTTCCGGCTGATCGTCGCCGCTGCCCGTAACGTTCCGGCGACGGTGCGCCGTTTAATAGCCCTTTTCTTTTCCTGCAACGGCGATACAATCAGGTTTCGGACTGTCCAGTCCCAATACCCTTTTCTCCAGGCCATTGGAGAGAGGATACGGAGTTTCGCCAGGACTTGAGAGAGGCGTTGGAACGATATGGTGACGTGAAGATATTGATCTGGTGCTTTCTCTGCCAAATGGAGGCGGTGTCGTGCCGTATAAGTGGAAGATCATCATAGCTTGGCTTGCAGGATTGATCGCAGTTTACTGGATTCTGGTTCGTGCCTGCTCCAATGGTAATACACTTACTCAGACTCCTGCGCCCGCAGTTGCAAAATCAACGGCTAGTAACGCAGTACCTCAGACTCCCAGATCAGCCGAAGCTCCAGGAGATCATCCAGCAGCTACTAAGGCGTCCGTTGATGAGCCACAAAGTGATCAGGAAATAATTCAAAGCTGGTCCGACCAATTACAGCATGAAGCGCAGACGGATTGGCCGAAATTGAAGGCGGAACTGTGGGCATATTTCCTTGATCCGATGTTCCAGAAGCAGCAGATGCTCATTAAGGATCTCAGCGATGATGCTGATCACATTAGGCAGGTCGAAAGTCAGCTATTTAAGGATGCGGCACTTCGGGTTGACAAGCAATCGGCGTTTAGCCACTCTCTGATCCTCTCAGATGCGAACGTTACGGTGTCCGCGGTAATCGAGACGATTCACGGTCCTGGTCAAATCCACGGCTTCACTATCTTGCCACTAGAGGCAGATACAGTTAATGGCTTTCGCAGAACTGATGTTAAACTACTAAATGAGTTACAACCTATTGCCACAGCATATGAGCAAGAAAGCCATGAAACACAAAGCCGCTTTCCAGCCGCGAGTGAGTGTATGCTCCTGCTCAAGAAAGCTCACTGGTTAGTACAATCAGCTAATGATCGCTTCGATCATGACGATCTCCTTGGCGCATACATCGCAGCGAATCATGCGGAACTGTTGCTCCACTACCTGATGGATGAGATCGACCCGTTCAGGGTATCGGTCTACAATAAAGTACAATCCAGAGTCAAATACTAATCATCGACTCCGCCATTTTACCAGCTTGCCCAATCTAACTCATTTCTTCAATCTTGAAACTAAGATTGAATCGTCTTACAGAGAGACGAGGAACCCATTTGATTGCCGCCTTCACGCGCCCGGTGGTATTCTTGCAGACGATGATTCCCCGCACGGTTGAACCGTTCGGAAGGTTCTCCTTCACCCAATTCATATAGCCCAGAATTTGGCCGACTGCATCATCGCCCGCCCAATCTGCCTTTAGCTCTATAACAACCCAATTTCCTTCGGCGTCTTTGCACAAGAGATCTATGCGGCCAACGTCGATTATGTATTCTTCTAACTGAAAACCTGGGTCTGCTTTTAGCCCTCTCTCGATTACATCCAGATTTCTTGACACAAATTTCTGAAGGTCTCGTTCCAACAGCGAAAGGTCCGGTGGATGAGGTTGGGGCAGAGAGGCTTCGTCGATTTCACCGTCCGACTGTTCTTCTTTGGATGTCAGGTCGAGCCAATTCTTGGGGTCAGATAACACGCTGCACAAGTTCTGGTATTGCTCCGTGTTCAATTGTTCAATCGTATGTCTTGCAAGTGGCCCACCTCCTGTCCTGTGATTCGGCGGAACGATTGCAACTTTGCCACCAGGGGGCATTCCATCCTGCTCCCATGAGACCAGAATGCGTCTACCTAAGTCTTCGTCCTCACCCCAAGGAGCATGTCCCGCTTGGACGGTTGCGCTCCAGTCCGCATCGGCAGCTTTTACGTCCTTGACAGTTCCAACGGGTCCGATTCGCCACTTCAGCAAAAACGGGATCACCTTGTCACCAGGGCGAACTTGCTTGAGTCGAGTGCGGGCGAACGCCCACCCCAAATCTGCGGCCTCACCCTCAAGATAAAAACTAGGCGGAGACCAGCCGACCGCAACGCAATTCTCCCTGTACCACCGTGCCCAGAGACCACCCCGAATAGAAGGCTCAGGGCAGATTACGATCCAGTGCGCAGGTACGTGTTGGTTCGCTTGGGGCGGGCGTTCTGGTTCCATAGTACGGATGATAACACGAAGAAGTGGCCGGGGCCGAAACCCGGCTATTTGCCAGGAAGGGCCGAGCGCACGCCTTGGGCAAACCTGACCGGCGATTCCCTCGCGCACTACGACCGGGCGGCATGGATAACACTTCTCTGGGAAAGGTTCATTTGAGAAAAACACCGTGCAGAACGTTTGGTACTATTGCACGCAATATTCATGTGTATAAACAACTGGCGTGTTATCATCAGTATAGGAGACTAAGTGGAAATCACCTGGCTTGGACACGGTACTTTTCAATTCCGCCTGCCTTCGGGCGAAACGATCCTGATGGACCCGTGGACTGAGGGCAACCCCGCCTACCCGCAGGGCTACAAGATCGAGCGCGTGGACACTATCGCCATTACGCACGGGCATTTCGATCACATCCACGACGCGGTGCCCCTGGCGAAGGAGTTCTCACCGGCCGTAGTGGGGATCTTCGAGACCTGTCACTGGCTCGAATCCCAGGGCGTGTCGAATACGCGGCCGATGAACAAGGGCGGCTCGCAGCAGGCTGGCGCGGTGACCTTCACCATGACCCACGCCGTACACAGTTGCGGCATCCTGGACGACGGCAAGATCGTCTACGGCGGCGAGGCCGCGGGCTACGTGCTGCGATTCGACGATGGCCGCGCGCTGTACTTCGCCGGCGACACCAACGTCTTCACCGACATGCAATTGATCGAGCAGTTGTACTCTCCGGAACTGGCCTTTCTGCCCATCGGGGATTTGTACACCATGAGCCCACGGGAGGCCGCCGTGGCGTGCCGGATGCTGCGGCCGGAGAAAGTCGTGCCGATGCACTTCGGGACCTTCCCGGCGCTGACGGGGCGGCCGGAGCAACTGGCGGCGCTGATCGGCGATCTGCCGGACACTGAAGTGTGGGCGCTGGAGCCTGGGAAGGCAGTGGAGTGGTAGCGCCCCGCGGAGACCTTCCGTCAAAGTGAAACGCAAACGCAGTCTGTGGCGCCGCATCTTGTTCTGGGTTGGCGCGGCGGCGGTGGGCTTTTACGCCTTGGTTATAGCCGCGCTGGTGGGCTTGAAGTGGATCGACCCGCCTACAACCATGGTGCAGATCCAGCGCCGTGTGCAGGCCAGGATCCACGGGCGCCCGTATCGCAAGCGCTATGTCTTCGTGCCGCTCGGCCGCATTTCGAAAGAGCTGCAGCACGCCGCGATCGCCTCGGAAGACGAACGATTCTACCAGCACCATGGCATCGACTGGACTGAGCTGCACAAAGCCGTGGACCGCGATCTGGACCGCGGCAAACTGGGACGTGGCGCTTCCACCATCACGCAACAATTGGTGAAGAATCTGTTTCTGACCACCAGCCGATCGGTGGTGCGCAAAGCCATCGAGTTTACGATCTCTCCGGCCGCCGACTTGATTCTGGGCAAGCAGCGCGTGCTGGAGTTGTATCTCAATGTGATCGAGTGGGGGCCGGGCATCTATGGCGCGGAAGCCGCCGCGAGTTACTACTACAACACGCCAGCGGCGCGTCTGGGCCGGGAAGAATCCGCGCGGCTGGCGGCCATCATCCCGTCGCCGCTGAAGCGCAAGCCCGCGCGCATGGAGCAATTGAGCACCGACATCCTGGAGAAGATGCGCAATATGGGCTGGTGAACCGCATAGTAGAGTGACAGCCAGCTTGGATCTTGTGGGCTTTCTGCCCAACGCCACTTATTTCGAACACCGGGAATATTGCGACTGTAGTGGGGCGGACCTCCAGGTCTGCGCGGGTCCTCCAGGACCCGCTCTTCGCCAGCCATATCCGAGGACCAACAGGCCGGCGTGGACGCCGGCCGCAGGACTGGAGTCCTGCCCCACGAACCAGGCAGCTTGCCCAGAATGGGACGAGAGCCCATCACCATGAATTCACCATGGATACGGATCCCCCGCATGCGTCACCCGTATGTTGTGATCGTTAAATACCATAGGGGCTCCCAACACAGGCACTTTCGGCATGTGACAACTGACGCAGTTCTTATCCGCCTTGGGACAGGCTTTCCCGGACACCGCATGACATGACAGACAAGCCCGATCATAATGAGCGTCCTCCCGAATCACTTCTACGTGCGGATCGTGGCAAGCCGTGCAGCGTATGCGCTTGTCGTCTCCCAGGAAGCACTTGCTGAGCGCCAACCGGTACGGCTGAAACCGGACATTCTTCTGGCCAAACAGACGCTGCCGGACCACGGTCTCCCAGGTGTGATGACACTCGCCGCAAAAGCTCGACATCTCTTCGGCCGCCATCTCTCCCAGTTTCCGCGGGGCCGGCGCAGGCTTGCCCCCGGCCATGGCTTGCATGTGCGCATCGGCGCCCGTGTGACAATGTTCGCAGTTCACGCCCGGCTGCATCGAAGCCAGCGTCAACTTGGCGCCACTCACGGCGCCGGTAGCGTGACAACCAAAACAATCCGCGATTTCCTGCTCCGAAGTCTGCCGTCCCATGGCTTCGGTCAGGTTATGAGGCTTGATCCTGTCGTCTCCCATGGTGATCCCCAGCCCCTCGATCTCTGCGTAGTAAGTCACTAAGCTCTCATAGAAGCGGCCCTGGTACTCCAGTACGAATGTCAGGTTGCGAGCGCCGAATGCATAGCGAATCGGCAGAGTCAGCGCGCCGGAGCCGTCACTTACCGTATATGTGCTTACTCCGTTCTTGCGCTCGATCTGGTAGCGGTATCCATTCGCGTCCAGCGTCAGTTTGGGGTGCGCTTCCAGGGATTCCTGATTTGGCGGCAGCTCGAGGCCGATCCCCATGGAGGTATGCGGCTGCGACTGTGCTTGCGCGCGATGGCAGGTCGCGCATGTCGTTTGCGCAGGGCGCGGCGTGGCGCCGTGGGCGCCGCCCGCCAGGGCCACACACGCTGCCGCGGCAAGCCATGCCTGCGTCGCTGGGCGCGGTCCGGCAGTCATCGATTCTCCGCTTGCGCAGCCTGTTCGCGTCGTTGGATATCCTCCGCGATCTCCATGGAAACGCGCCGCTCCCGGCGCGCGTCCTGGTAGCGGCCCGCCCTGGAATACGCGCTTGCCAGGGCTATGTGGTACTCGATCGACGCCGGGTCCAAGCGCTCGGCGGCCTCCAGACTGGCGATCGCCGGCGGCAGATCGCCCGTTCCCATCAGCACCTCGCCATACACATACTCCGCCAGCGGGTCCGACGGCCGTTGGGTGGCCGCTTTCCTGGCGTATGGCAACGCGCCGGAGAGGTCTTTGGCGTTCATCAGCAGCAATGCCAGCAGGGCGCCCGCATCCGCATTGCCGGGGTTCAGGTCCAACTCGCGCCGGAATTCCGCCATGGCCTCTTCGGGACGCGTGTAACTCAAGTAAGTGCCATATAAGTAGTGTACGCCGGGCACAGTGGGGTACTGTGCAACTAACTCCTGACAACCGGACTCCGCCTTATCGTTTTCGCCAAGCATCCGGAAACGTTCGGCGGCGCCCGCTTTCAGCACGGCCGGCTGGCGCTCCGCGGTCACCTCATTGGGCAGCAACGCCTGGTGGAGAGCGTTCAGTCCAAGGCCCGCAAGCAGCATCGGCTGGTCCGCTCCGGCGCGCGCAAACCGTTGCAGTTCCCGTTTGGCCCGATCGAAGAAGCCCGCCTTGGAGAGCAGCAGCCCATAGTGAAAGCGGACGCCGGCTTCAACTTCCGGGGCCAGATCCTTGCCGGCCAGCCCTTGCCGCAAGTGGTCCAGCGCCAGATCGTACTTGCCTGTCTCGAATTCGCACAGGCCCAGCAAAGACCATGCCAGCGGCCGCTGGTCATCCAGTCTGACGAACTCATCTAAGGCGTTTTCCCCGTCGGCGTACTGGTGCGCCGCATAGGAAAGCGTCCCCAGAAACCACCAGCCCTCGGCCCACGACGCACGCAGTTGCACGGCTTGCCTGTAGAGCCCGATGGCTTCCGGGATGCGATTGCCACGGCGCGCCGCAGCCGCTTCGGCCGCCACTTCGTCGAAAGTAGCCGCCTGCGCAGCGATGGGCGCGATCGCCCATAACACGGCAGTTACAGCCAGACGCACCCCTCAGCCCTCCAACACAGTACGTTGGCGGCGTCCAGCAGGAAAGGGTTACAGGCGCTTACGCAGACGCACGGCGGGCGTTCACCGCGGCCCCCACGATGGCCAGATCGTGGCTGCTCGAAATGATTTCAAACAAGCTCCCTTGCAGCGGGGTCATCTTGACCATCTCGTGAATGTACTGCGCGACCAGGCCCAAGTCGACATAGTGCGCGTTGGGGCCCATGATGAAGAATTTTCCCGGCCCATCCAGATGAATGCTGCTGGCCGAAGCGGCCGCCAGCGCGCGGTGCCAGCGCTTTACGAAGGTGACGCATCGCGCGTCGCCTTCATGCGCCGCCGCGAATACCTCCTCCGGCTCCATGTCGAGAAAGCGCAGGCGCATGGCGCGATGCCCCATGATGCCTTCGAGGTGCCCCACGCCGCCACAGCCGCAAAAATGTTCCTTGGGATCGAGAGAGACCACCATGTGGCCGCCTTCCCACACGCCTTCCATTTGCGGGTAGCGTCCGAAGCCCACGCCATCGCCCAGGTACCAGATGCGGATCAGCTTTTCCAGGTGGCCGCGGGTGGCCGCCACGCCCGCGGCGATGGCATCGGCATCGTTCAGGATCAGCACCGAGGCGTGCAACCCGCCGCGGCCGAGCACGCCGCACAAAGCCGCCGCGAAGGGGAAGCCCTTGATCTGTTGCAGGTTGGGCGATTCCTCAACGACGCCGCTGCGAATGACACCTGGGAAACCCACCCCCACGCTGTCGATCTGTCTGCCATTCGCGGAAATCAAGACTTGCTGCCCGATCAGTTCGGCGATCTCGTCGCCGGTCATGGTCCGGAGTGCGTCGGGATCTTCGACTCCTTCCGGATAGACCCGGATCGGGCCGGTGAGCGCATTGTCTTCCACCACTCCTACCGCGACTTGCCTGGTCGCCAGGACGCCGATTGTTTGCCCCATGTCAGTTCTCCCGCTCCACAAATTCTACAGACGCGTCAGTTTGTTCAGGCCGTTGAACGCGGCGGCCTTGTAACATTCGGCCAGCGTCGGATAATTGAAGACCGTATCCACGAAATACTCGATGGTCCCTTTCAGGATCATCACGGCCTGGCCGATGTGCAGCAATTCGGCGGCGCCTTCGCCGATGATATGCACCCCCAATATTTCCTTGGTCTCCCGGTTAAAGATCAGCTTGAGGCGGCCGGTGGTGTCGCCGCGGATCTGCCCGCGCGCGATCTCGCGATAATAGGCCACGCCCACTTCGTAGGGAACGTCCTCGTCGGTCAACTGCTCCTCGGTCTTGCCGATGAACGATATCTCGGGAATGGTGTAGATGCCGTAGGGATAAGTGGCCGGGTTGGAATGCACCGGTATCCCGAGGGCGGTGGCGGCGGCGATGCGGCCCTGTTCCATAGAGACGGAGGCCAGGCTGGGGAACCCGATGACGTCGCCCGCCGCGTAGATATGCGGCTGCTTGGTTTGGTAGCAGGGGCTGACAGGAATGCGGCCGCGGCTATCGGCTTCCAGGCCGGCCGCGGGCAGGTCCAGCTCCTCCACGTTGCCCTGGCGGCCGACGGCATAGAGCAACGCGTCGCCGGAGATTTTTTTCTTGCTCATCAGGTTGGCGACCACGCCGGTGGGCGTATCTTCCACGCTTTCCACTTCTTCGTTGAGGCGCATGGTGACGCGGTTATCGCGCAGATGGTAGGAAAGCGCCTCGACGATTTCTGCGTCGGCGAACTCCAGCAGGCGCGGCCTTTTTTCCACCAGGATGACGCGCACTCCAAGGGCGGCGAACATGCAGGTGTATTCCACGCCGATCACGCCGCCGCCCACCACAATTAAGATTCTGGGCACTTCCGCCATCTGCAGGATCTGGTCGCTATTGATGATGGTGCGGCCGTTCAAGGGCACCTTGGGCGATACCGACGGCTTGGTCCCGGTGCCAATGATGATGATGGCGGCTTCGTAATCGGAAACGCCGCGGCTGTTCTCCACGCGGATGTGGGTGGGGTCCACGAATCGCGCGGTGCCGTAGATCACCTCAATGCCATTGCGGGAAAGCTGCGCCTGGGTGATATCGGTTTCGGTCTTGATCACGTGTTGCACGCGGAACCCCAGGTCCCCCATGGTGATCTTTTCCTTGACGCGGTAGTTGACGCCGTAGATGCCCTGATACTCGAATCCGGAGAGGTGCAGCACGGCCTCGCGCATGGTCTTGCTGGGGATGGTGCCGGAGTTGATGCAGGTGCCGCCGACCACTTCGCGCCTTTCGATCAAGGCGACGCGCTTCCCGGACTTGGCGCCCTGTATGGCCGCGCGCTGTCCGGCGGGGCCGGAACCGATGACGATCAGATCGTATTGTTGCATAGCGGTGTAGGGCGGGCAATCATGCCCGCAGCCGGCTTTCAGCCGGCTTCCGGTCTAAGTCCAAGGCTTGACTTCGCCGCCTAGTCCTTGATATCCCTTCTTCATCCTCTCTTCAAGCTTCGCCCACACGGACGGGTCACAGCCCTTCCATTCGGCGACGGCGGTGTTGCCAAGATAGGGCAGATCGGCGATGCCTGTCTTACTCGAATAAAAGCCGTTCAGTGTCAGATCCCGGAACCGGGTGAAGAAGGCAGCCCAGCGGCGGTCGTCTGGCGCGGCACGCTCCGGCCACGCAATGCGATCGACAATCCGTTTCTGCTGGTCCGGGCCCGCGCCGGCAAAAGGCTTCTGGAACAGCCGCGACGATTCGTGGTCCAGCCAGGCGACGCCGCCGAGTATCTGGGCCTGCAGGTCGTCATTGCCGTCCTGCTGCTTACGGAAGTCCAGCCAGTCGTCGATGAACTCCGGGACGCCCGCTTGAGTGGCGCTGCCGCTACGCTCGTCGGCGGGCACGATCAGGTCGCAAAGCACGCGCACGGTGTGCCAGTCATGGTCGTCGAATGTTTTGCGCTGGTATGCGGCTTCGTGCGTTGCGTGTGTTTGTGCCAGACCCGTGCCGGCCGTGGCCGCGGCCAGCGCGGGCACCGAGCCCATGATCTGGAATAGGTCGCGGCGGCTGACTCCCGGTTTCTCCGTCATAAATTCCTTTTCTTTACCTGCTCTGCGATGTATTCCGAAGTACGCCACCCTAGCGCGGTAATCGTCAGCGTCGGGTTCTTGTCGGCGTTGCTCACAAAAGGCGCAGCATCGGTGACAAACAGGTTCTTACAGTCCCACGCCTGGCAGTTTGAGTTGAGCACGGAGGCCTTGGGATCGTCGCCCATGCGGGCCGCGCCCACCTCGTGGATAATCGCGCCGCCGCGCGAGATTCCCCAGTTGTTTTCGGCGGTGGCGCTGGTGAAGTACTTGCCGCCGGCCGCAGTAATGATCTCCTTGAAAGTATCCTGCATGTGTTTCGCCTGTAGGATCTCATCCTGGCTCCATTTGAAATGGAAACGCAGCACGGGGATGCCCCATTGGTCCACCGCATCCGGATCGAGGTCGCAGTAACTGTCGGCATTGGGGATCATTTCGCCGCGCCCGGTGAAGCCGACCTGGGCGCCGTACACCTTGCGCAGGTTGCGCTTGAGCTCGACGCCATAACCGCCGCCCAGGATGCGCTCGGAACCGTCGAAATCGCCGGCGCCTGGCAGGCCGCGTCCGCCGCCGAACTCGATGTGATATCCGCGCGCGAAGGGCATCCTGCCGGCCTTCTGGTCTTTGTAATGCCACCAGGGCATGTACATGTGCATGCCGCCCACGCCGTCTTCATTGCGCGGCGGCAGATCCTCCAGGATAGGCAAATAGCCGTCGACATCCGATCCCACGGTATCCATGAGGTACTTGCCCACCAGTCCGCTGGAGTTGGCCAGACCATTGGGGAACAGGCTGCTCTTGGAATTGAGCAGGATGCGCGCGGTTTCGCAGCAACTCGCGGCCAGCACCACAACCCTGGCGTTGACCGTGACTTCGGCGCGCGTCTTCTTGTCGATGTAGGAGACGCCGCGCGCCAGGCCATCGGGACCGGTTACAACTTCGCGCGCCATGGCGCCGGTGCGCACCTCCAGGTTGCCGGTCTTGATCGCCGGAAAGATGTGCACGCCGGGAGAATTGAAGTTGGCGTTGACGCCGCAGGCGCGCCCGCATTGCGCGCAATAGTGGCAGGCGGCCCGCCCGTGGATGGAGCGCGTGAGAATCGCCAGGCGCGACGGGATGCACGGAACGCTCACCTTGTCGCAGGCCAGCTTCACCAGCCGTTCGTAGCCGCGCGGCGCGGGCGCGGGGAGAAACTTGCCGTCGGGCGTGTTCTCGAGGCCCTCCTGGCTGCCGAAGACGCCGATCAACTCTTCGGCTTTGTCGTAGTAGGGCGCGAGTTCGTCGTAAGTGATGGGCCAGTCGAAGCCCCGGCCATCGCGGCTGTAAGGTTTGAAATCGTAGGGACCCATGCGCAGCGAGATGCGGCCGTAGTGGTTGGTGCGGCCGCCGAGCATGCGCGCGCGCCACCACATCCAGTCCGTGCCGGAGGCGTTGGTGTAGGGTTCGCCCGGCACGTGCCAGCCGCCCAACAGCGTGGCGTCGAAATAGCCGAAGGGCTTTTCCTTGGTGCCGGCCGCGCGATGGGGCGCGTTGTACGGCCATTTGAACATGTCGGATTGCTTGGTGCCGTCGTACCATCCGCCGGCCTCCAGCATGCAGACCTTGGCGCCGGCCCGCGATAGCACGTGCGCGGCGACGCCGCCGCCGGCTCCGGAGCCCACCACGATCACGTCGTAAGTTTTGGGTGCTGCCTTCGCCTGCGCCATTCCGACTATTCTACGCCAGTTGTGCTACTGTCCATCAGTTTCGTCGCGCGCCGCGGCGAATTGTGGGGCGGGCTCTCAGCCTGCGGCGGCCTCCCAGGCCGCCTCTTCCCCCTTCCGTCTGCGGCTTGCCGCTACTGCGGGGCAGGCTCTCAGCAAGATGGGTAGGCCTAAAGCGGCCCGCCGGAGAAACCATGCATTCAACTTTCCGGTCCTGCAGCTTGTCTCCCGAGGCATCACAAATTGCACGAACCCTCAACGGTCAATATGTAGTCAGCCGGGTCCCAGGTGTGCCTGATAACCGGCCACGGGTTGCTCCGAATGCCGGAATCGTTGCCATAGCCAATTATCCCAGTGCACCCATCGCGCTTGAACTGGATGGCAAAGGTGGTGATGCCGTCGCCGCCCTTGAAATCCAAAGTTGCAAACCCTCGGAAGAAGATTCCGTTCACCGTTTCCGTCAGCGTAAAGCCCTCGGCCCGGAGTCTCGGAGCCAACACTTCTTGCGCCATCCGCATTCCGTCGTCCGCAGGTAATGGGTGGTGGAAGAAGTAATCATGCCCCTGCACAAAGTGTGCTGGCAAGGGCTGCGCGGTCAGCCGGGTTGGCAAGAACCGATTGACGTGGGGTGCTTTGAATGTGCTCGGTAAGTCTTGACCGGCGTAGGCAAACCCCTCGAAAATCCGAAATGCCGGTCTGGAGGACCGCCCGATCAGCCTCGGGTCACCGGGGCGAAAGCCAAGTACCACACCAACCACCAGCACCAGAGTGGCAATGCCAATCAGCGAGATGACCATCCATCGCCAAATGTTGTTTTGGCCCATTTCCCAACGACATTATAACGGCGTACAACTGTTCTGGTCGTGAAGTGGGGTTATCGGAAACCTGCCTGGAAACGGGGCTCCGCATTGGTGCAGATCGGCGTTGTCAGCCGGCACCACCTTCAACCTGAATGCCGGCGCCGTTCCCGCAAGGCTCCGGGCGGAGCCGATGGCGGCAATTATCCGATTCGCACTGAAAGGCTTCCTCAATGCACCTGAGCCACCCGCAACGCTCGCGGCCAGGAGAAAGGAGACACTGCATTGGGCGCAAGCATCGCACAATTCCCGCCAATCGCCTTCATGGCAGTCCCCATCGTGGACCAGAGCAACGCTGGGAGCCTTGCGCAAGAGCGCCATCGCATCACGGGGCGATAGGGCGCGCCGGGTGGTCCAATCCTCGTGGAATGCGGCGATCATGAGGGTGGTGATGGTATGGGCACCTTGCGCCAGCACCACAAACTGCAGTGCGTTGTGCCGCGGCAGGGGTCGAAGCGTGCGCGTCAAGCGCCGGTACGCAAGCATCTTATCTTGCGGCAGGGCGTCAGGCCGGGCACCGCATGATACGATATGCAGAACAATCGATTCTAAGGAGTGCATCATGCCAGGCATATACAAGGTCACCGAGGTCGTAGGAACGTCCCCCGTCAGCTTCGCCGAAGCCGTAAGAGCTGCGGTCGCCGAGGCGGCGCATACCGTCCGTCACATGGCGTGGTTCGAGGTCGTCGAACAGCGCGGCAAGATCGCGGATGACAAGGTGCAGGAATTCCAGGTCACCGTGAAAATCGGCTTCAAGATCGAGCGATAGAAGACTTTATCCTCGCGCGCCAGCCCCCGTGAACCTCCCGCCCACTGTGGCCCCAACAGCCCAGCTTGACGGGTGCTAAAATGAAACCGTACAATTGAGTCACGAGAAGGCCCTGTTCCGGGAAGAGGTGCGTATGGTCCTAAAAAGCGGTTTGTGGTCCTGTATTTCCCTCGGTTTGATGCTGGCCGGGAATGCGGTTTGCCAGACTCAGACACCGGCTCCAACAGACGATCAAAAGAAGGCGGATGCCGCTCCGGCGCGCGAAACCATCGCCAAGCCTCTGACCGACAAAGAAAAGAAAAAGCGCGCCGAAAAGCTGCGCAAAGAGCTGGAAACCCCTTACAAAAAATGGCTGAACGAGGACGTGGTCTACATCATCACCGATGAGGAAAAGACCGCCTTCAAACGCCTGGCCACCGACGAAGAGCGCGAACAGTTCATCGAACAGTTCTGGCTGCGCCGCGACCCCACCCCCGACACCGAAGAGAACGAGTTCAAGGAAGAGCACTACCGGCGCATCGCCTATTCCAACGACCACTACGCTTCCGGCATCCCCGGCTGGAAAACGGATCGCGGCCGCATCTACATCGTTTACGGTCCGCCGGACGAAATCGAGTCGCATCCCTCCGGTGGCACCTACGAGCGGCCCATGGAAGAGGGCGGCGGGGAAACCTCCACCTACCCGTTCGAGCAATGGCGCTACCGCTACATCGAAGGCATCGGCACCAACATCATCATCGAGTTCGTCGATCCCACCATGTCGGGCGAGTACCACATGACCATGGACCCCTCCGAAAAGGACGCCCTCACCTACGTTCCCGGCGCCGGCCTCACCCTGATGGAGCAGATGGGCATGGCCACCAAAACACAGCGCTTCCAGAACACCGATGGCACGCACCTGGGCCAGGCGTTCGGCGGCTCCTCGGAAAGCATGATGGAGTTCAGCCGCCTGGAGCAGTTCTCGAAACTGCAAAAGCCGCCGGCCGTGAAGTTCAAGGATCTGGAAGATGCCGTCACCAGCAAGATCACCTTCAATATCCTGCCCATGAAGGTGCGCGCCGATTTCTTCCCGCTTACCGAAGCCTCCGTTCTCACCTACATCACGCTGCAGTTCGAAAACAAGGACATGCAGTTCCAGGCCAAGGACGGAGTGGAGAAAGCGTCCGTCAACATCTTTGGCCGCATCACCACCATGACCAGGCGCATCGTGCAAACCTTCGAGGATACGGTCACCGTCGACTGCCCCAACGAGATGCTGCAGGCCTACGCCCAGCGCTCTTCGATTTACCAGAAGAACATTCCGCTGCCGCCGGGCACGTACCGCCTCAATGTGGTGGTGAAGGATATCGTCGGCGGCAACATGAACAATTACGAGACGGCCTTGAATGTGCCGCATGTGGACAACGAAAAGCTGATGTCCTCCACCATCGTGCTGGCCGACCTGATCGAAAAGGTCCCCACGCGCAGCATCGGGGTGGGCCAGTTCGTGATCGGGACCACCAAGGTGCGGCCGCGCGTGACGGAGAGCTTCAAGCGCGACGAGAAGATGGGCATCTTCCTTAAGCTCTATAACTTCGGGCCGGACGAGAAGACCCAGAAGCCCAGCGGACAGATCGAATACCAAGTGGTGAAGAATGGCAGCAATGAAAAGATCTTCGAGTTTACCGAAGACATTGCCAGCCTGCCGGGCGCTTCCGCCTCGCAGGTCACCGTGGAGAAGCTGCTGCCTTTGCAGAATCTGCAGCCTGGGCAATACACTCTGAAGTTGAAGATCACCGACAAGAACCGGAACCAGACGCTGACTCCCAGCGCCCAGTTTACGGTAACCTAGCGCGGCGGGATACGTCCCAATTTGGGATAGCCCCGTGATATGCTAAGCGTCACCGGACGATGACTACGAGGACCCATATCTCGGTATCGAGCGTGGTTCTTGGGTTGGTGTGCCTGGCGGCGGCCAGCCCAGTTCCCGGAGCTGTGTCCGTCACCCTGTCGGGAGCCATTGCCGGTTCGGTCACCAATGTCGACGGCGTGCCGCAGATGGGCGCGCTCGTTATGCTGTTTAACCGGCAGGACGGGCTTTCCCAGAAAGCCTTCACCGACGAGAAGGGCGCCTTCACCTTTGCGGGTTTGCTGCCTGATATCTATTCCATCCGCGTGACGCTCGCCAGCTTCGTGCCGGCCATCAAGAATAATATCCTGGTCCAGCCCGGCATGCGCAGCGTGCTGAACGTGAGCATGGCCGCCCTGTTCAGTTCCATCCATCTGGTCTACCCGCTTGAGCCGGCTTTCATGAACGACGACTGGAAGTGGGTCTTGCGCACGGCGGGCTCCACGCGCCCCGTAATGCGCCTGCTGCCCGCCGTGGCGGCGGATCGCGTGGCGGCGCCGCCTGAGGATGCCGAGAAGCCGCATCGCACGGTTTTCTCCGATACCCGCGGCCTGCTGATGTTTTCGGCCGGCGATGGGACCCCGGTGGCGGGTTTCGGCAGCAGCGCCGATATGGGCACGGCGTTCGCCCTGGCCACTTCGCTGCTGGGCAGCAACCAGTTTCAGTTTGCCGGCAATGTTGGCTCCGGCGCGCAGTCCGGTATTCCGTCGGCCGCTTTCCGCACTACCTACAGCCGGACCGTGGGTCCCGCCAGTCCGCAGGTATCGGTCACCATGCGGGAATTGTTCCTGCCCGACCGCATGGGGCTCGCCATCTTCGGCTCGGAAGGCGACGTTCCCATGCTGCGCAGCATTTCGGCCAATCTCGACGATCATACCCGGATCACCGACGATCTCTCACTGCAGTATGGGATGGCCATCGACGCGGTTGCCTTCAACGATCATCTGAGTTACTTGAGCCCCTATGCCAGGCTGACTTATTCGCTCGGCACCGCCGGCGATATCGAATTCGCCTTCACCTCCGGCAACGCCCGCCCGGACTTGGGGGCGCCCAGTGCCGCGGACGATCCGCTGCAACGCGACATCGGCGCGCTGGCGCTGTTTCCCCTGGTATCCTTGCGCGCCGGACGGGCAGGCGTTCAGCAGGGCGAAGATCTCGAGGCCGGATACTCGCGCGCCATGGGCTCCCGCAGGTTTGGCGTGACCGTTTATCATGAGGCGCTCAGAAATCTGGCCCTGACGATCGCGTCGCCGGAAGGATTCCTGCCCGTCGGAGACGTCCTGCCGGACTTCTTCTCGGGCACTGCGATGTTCGACGCCGGCAATTTCTCGTCCATGGGATATATCGCATCCGCCACCCAGAACGTGGGTGACCACATCAGCGCCACGGTGATGTATGGGTCGACGGGCGCGCTCACAGCCGATCGCAGCGAGGCGGTGAGCAGCAATCCCGACGAACTGCGGGACATGATTCACTCCGGGCGGCAGCAATCCATGACTGTTCGGGCCGTGGCAACCAGTCCGCACACAGGCACGCACGTCGCCGCCAGCTACCAGGTAGCCGACGGCCGCTTTAGCGTGCCCGAGCCCATATACTCCACCAACAGTCTGCGGCCTCAGCCGGGACTCAACATCTATGTCCGCCAGGCCGTCCCCATCTTCTCCAGCCTTCCGTGGCGCATGGAAGTTACCGCCGATCTCCGCAATCTCCTGCAACAAGGCTATCTGCCGCTCACGGCGGTGGATGGCTCCCGCTTGGTGCTGATGGAGAACCCCCGTATGTTTCGGGGCGGCCTGAGCTTTATCTTCTAGTGTAGTGTCCGCGAATTAACTGTATACAGTTCCGGTGCCCGGCGTGGCGTGGCGCAGACGATCGTTGTTTGTCGTCTGCGCACCGTGCTCGAACTCGGCAGGCCACGAAAAACGATGGCCTGCCCCACAGCTAAACTAGGGTTTGTTCGTAGTATCATATCCCAAGACGTGTATATCCAGATTCAAAATCTGTCGAAAACCTACCCCAACGGCGTCAAAGCCCTGGACAATGTCTCGTTGACCATACCCTGCGGCATGTACGGATTGCTCGGTCCCAACGGAGCCGGTAAATCCACGCTCATGCGCACGCTGGCTACCCTGCAGGACTCCGACTCCGGCGGCGCGGTGTTTGGCGCGATAGATATGCTACGGCAGAAGGAGAAAGTGCGCCAGCTTCTCGGATACCTGCCCCAGGATTTCGGCGTTTACCCGCGCATTTCGGCGCAGGACATGCTCGATCACATCGCCCTGCTGAAGGGCATGGCCAACAGCGGCGAGCGCAAGCAGCGCGTGGCGGCCATGCTGCAGCGCTGCAATCTCTACGACGTGCGGAAGAAGTCCCTGACCGGCTTCTCGGGCGGCATGCGCCAGCGTTTCGGCATCGCCCAGGCGCTGATCGGCAATCCCCAATTGCTGATCGTGGACGAACCCACCGCCGGCCTCGACCCTGGCGAGCGCAACCGCTTCTACAACCTGCTGGCCGAGGTCGGCGAACAGGTGATCGTGATTCTTTCGACCCATATCGTCGAGGATGTGACGGATCTCTGCACCAACATGGCCATCATCCACGAGGGCCGTGTCTTGTATGAAGGCACGCCCGACAATGCCATCGCGGGCCTCGGCGGGCGCGTCTGGCAGCGCTCCATCGCCAAGGCCGATCTGCCCGATTATGAGCGGCGCTGCCGGGTGATTTCGAACCGCCTGGTAGGAGGGCGGCCCTTGCTGCACGTTCTGAGCGAGGAACCTCCGGGCGATGGCTTCGCGGCCGGCACGCCCGATCTGGAAGACGTATTCTTCACCAGAATCCGGGGTTGGAACTAGGAACGCGCCATGCTGCGGCACATCATCGCATTTGAGATCCGCTACTGGCTGCGCTCCTGGATGCTTTGGATCTTCCTGCTCATCATCGCCGCCATGATCTTCGCGGCGGCGAGCACCGACAACGTCGCCATCGGCGGCTCGCTGCAGAACACCTACCGCAACGCGCCGTTCGTCGTTGAGAATTTCTATTCTCTCATCGGCCTGCTGACTCTGCTAATGACCACCGCCTTCGTCAATTCGGCGGCGGCACGCGATTTCAGCTATCGCACGCACGAAATCATCTTCTCCACCCCGTTGCGCCGCCGTGATTATCTGCTGGGCCGATTCATCGGCGCCACGCTGGTGTCGATCGTGCCGACGCTGGGCGTTTCCATCGGTATCTTGCTGGCCAAGTATATGCCGTGGGTGGATCCCGAGCGCTGGGGGCCGGTGAATTGGGCGTCGCATCTGGATGGCATTCTGGTGTTCGCCCTTCCCAACGCGATCTTCATGGCGGCTGTTCTGTTCGCTATCGCGGTGCTGGCGCGCAACGAGATTGTATCGTTCATCGGCGCGCTGCTGATGCTGACCGGTTATGGCGTGGCCGACGCTTTGACCCAGAACCTGGAGAAGGAACGGCTGGCATCGCTGCTGGATCCGTTTGCCATTCGCGCCTTCAGGGTGGCCACCAAGTATTGGACCGTCGCGGAGAAGAATACGCAGGCCATCGGTTTTACCGGGATGCTGCTTTGGAACCGGCTGCTGTGGCTTGCGGTGGGCGCGCTGATTTTCGCCTTCGCCTATCAGCGGTTCCGCTTCGCGGAAAAGCGCAAGAGGGTCAAGGCGGCCGCCGCCGAACCTGCCGCGGTCATCGCCCCTGGTGGGGCGGACTTCAGTCCGCGCGGGACTTCAGTCCCGCTCCGCTTCCCCCAATTCCTCGCCTCCGTCCGCGTACAGTTTCTGGGCGTCGTCAAAAGCACCTCGTTCATCGTCATCTTACTGGCCGGCCTGCTCAACTCGATTCCGTCCCTGGCGATGAGCGCGCGCGAAGCGTTCGACGGCACCAGCTTCCCCGTCACCTATTGGGTCCTCGAAATCATCGCCGTAACCATGTACATGTTCCTGGTGGCCATGATCACGTTCTACGCCGGCGTCCTCGTCTGGAAAGACCGCGACACCCGCATGGACGAGATCCACGATGCGCTTCCCATTCCGGAATGGCTGTCCTATGCCTCGCGCCTCGCCGCCCTCATCGCCATCGTCATGCTGGTGCAGGCTGTGGCTATGCTCAGCGGCATCGTGGTCCAGACCTGGCTCGGATATCACCGCTACCAGATCGGTTTGTATCTCAAGGAAATGTTCCTGCGCGATGCGTCGTTCTTTCTCTTCTCGGCGGTGCTGGCCTTCTTCATCCACGCGATCGCGCCCAACAAATATGTGGGCTATTTCGCGTTCATCGCATTTCTGATCTTGAACGCCTTCATCTGGCGCCCTCTGAATGTCGCGACCTATTTGGTGCAGTTCGGGATGCGGCCATCGGTCACCAATTCGGACTTCTTCGGCGATGCGCCCTTCCGCGCCGGGTGGAATTGGTTCACGCTCTACTGGCTGCTGTTTTGCGGGTTGCTTTCGATCGCGGCCGTGTTGTTCTGGCCGCGCGGCAAGCAGAACCGCTGGGGGGAGCGGTTGCGCGAGGCCGGCCTGCGTTTTCACGGCCCTTTGAGGCCGATGGCCTTGGTCTGCCTGGTCCTGTTCGCGGCCGCCGGCGCGTGGATCGCATATAACACCATGGTCCTGAATCTGCTCGACGGCCCCAAGGATCTGCAGCGCCAGCAAGCCGACTACGAAAAGACCTACAAACCGCTGGACAAGTTGCTCCAGCCCCGCGCGCGCAGCGTCAAGTACGCCATCGATATTTATCCGGAATCGCGCAACATGGTGATGCGCGGCGAGTCGGTCATTTACAATCCCTATCCGCAGCCGCTCGGCGAAGTGCACTTTTCAGTGAACCGCGATTACATCACGCAGATCGAAATACCCGGCGCCGCGCTGGCCAAAGACGACGCGCGGCTCGCCTATCGCATTTACCGGTTCACGGCGCCGCTTGAGCCGGGCGAGAGTCGCACCGTGCGCTTCACTGTCCGCAGCCGCACACGCGGATTCGAGAACTCCGTCAGCGATGAGGAACTGGTGCAAAACGGGACGTTTTTCAATAATGACGTCGCCCCCATCATAGGATACCGGCGCGACCGCGAACTCGACGACGCCAACGACCGCCGCAAGTACGGGCTCACCGACATCGATCTGATGCCTGCCTTGGAGCGGAACTGCACCGCGGACTGCTCGGAAAACTACATCGGCGGCCATTCCGATTGGGTGGACGTGGACACCGTCATCGGCACCTCGCCGGATCAAATCGCCATAGCGCCGGGTTCACTGGTGCGCGAGTGGCGCGGCGAAGGCGGCCGGCGCTATTTCCAATACAAGCTCGACCACCCCTCGCTCGGGTTCTACTCGTTCATTTCCGCGAACTACCAGGTGGCGCGCGAGGAATGGAACGGCGTCAAGTTGGAGGTCTATTACCTCAAAGAGCATCCCTGGAATGTGCCCCGCATGCTGAATTCCATGCGCAAGTCGCTCGACTACTGCACGCGCAACTTCGGCCCCTACGCGCACAAGGAGGCGCGCATCGTCGAGTTTCCGCGCGTGGCGCGATTCGCACAGGCGTTCCCCGGGACCATGCCCTACTCGGAAGCCATCGGGTTCATCGCGGATCTCTCCAATCCCGACGATATCGACTCGGTCTTCTACGTCGTAGCCCATGAAATGGCGCACCAGTGGTGGGCCCACCAGGTGATCGGCGCAAACATGGAAGGCGCCACGCTGTTGTCGGAGACGCTGGCCCAGTATTCCGCGCTCATGGTCATGGAAAAGGAATACGGCCGCGACATCCAGCGCAAGTTCCTGAAGCACGAAATGGACGCGTATCTGAGCTCGCGCGGCCGCGAGCGATTAAAGGAGCGTCCGCTGCTCACCGTGGAGTCGAACCAGGGCTACGTACACTACCGGAAGGGCAGCGTGGCGATGTACTACCTGAAGGAAATGATCGGCGAAGAGGCTGTCAATCGGGCCCTGCGCAAACTGATCCAGCGGTATGCATATGCGCCGCCCCCCTATCCCACGTCCTGGGCGCTGGTGGATGCGCTGCGCGAGGAGACTCCGCCCCAATACCAATACCTGCTGAAGGATTTGTTCGAAGATATGACCCTGTTCTCGAACCGCACCCTGGCGGCGGCCGCCCACAAGCGCCCCGATGGCAAGTACGATGTGACTATCGACATCGAGACGCGCAAGTTCAAAGCCGACGCGAAAGGCAATGAGACCGAAGTGCCGGTGGACGACTGGATCGACATCGGCGCGTTCGCCACCCCGGAGAAGGGGCGCAAGTACGGGCGCACGCTTTACCGGGAGCGCCTGCACCTGGCGCGGACGCGTTCGACGCACACCTTCACCGTGGATCAGTTGCCGGACAAAGCCGGAGTCGATCCATTCCTGTTGTTGGTGGATCGGATACCGGACGACAATATGATGAGCGTCTCGCAGTAAGAAAGCAATTCACTTTGCCAGCCACAGCAAGGGCGCGATGCCAGCCAGCGCCAGCGCCGCCAGCAGGCCCAGGCTGCGGATGCCGGTGCTTCGATCCGAGAGAAAAAAGGCGTAAATCCCCTTGACCAGGTTGTTGCTGGCCGCGGCAATCAGAATCGCCGCCGCGGCCACGCCCAGCGGGGTGGCGGACCCGCCCGATTGGGTCATGCCCATAATGAACGGGTCCACGTCCGTGCATCCCATAAGCAGCGCCAGCGAGTACACTCCCGCCCGTCCCAGGTAAGTCACCACCAGGTGCGTCGCGATCAGCATGGCCAGAAACAGCGCGCTGAAGAAGAACGCCGCCCGCAGTTCCAACGGGTTGTTCGGCTCGAACTTGCGCTCGACAGTCCCTTCCTTGCCGTCGGGAAGCCGCGTCCACAACCAGCCCAGCCCCACGCCCGCGCCCGCCAGCGCCACAAACGGCAGCCACAGTCTGGCGATCAAGTCGCGATTGAACAGCGTCACCAGGCCCGCCAACCGCAGGTACATCACGCCCGAAGCGATCAGCGTGCCGCCGGAGAAAAGGTGGGGCCGCTGCTCCTGCTTCGCCCGCCGGGCCATCACGATGGTGGTCACCGTGGAGGAGTAGGCGCCGCCCAGCAGCGCCGCCAGCAGCACGCCGCCCTTCCCCTTGGTCAATTTCTGGATCACATAGCTGCCGTAGGAGACCGCACTCACCGCCACCACCACCAGCCAGGCTTTGAAGGGATTGATTTGGAACGGCCCGTACTCCCGATTCGGCAGCACCGGCAGGATCACGGCGCTCAGCAGCAGGAATTTGGTGAAGGTGAAGATTTCACCCGCCCCGACGCGCTTGGTCAGGCCCTCCAGCACGGCCTTCAACTCCAGCAACAGCATGCCGGCCACGCTGATGGTGGTGGCGATCCAGAATTGCTCGCGGAACACCAGCGCTCCGGCCAGGTACGTGGTCAGCGCCGACATCTCCGATGTGAAACCAGCTAATCCCGAAGCCGCGACCTTATGCTGGTAGGCCAGCATCAAGAAGCCCGCTACCACCGCGAAACCCACGGCCACCGCCAGAAACTGGCCGCCCGACAGGAAGGCCATGGTGTAGCCGATCAGGCCGATCAAGGGAAAAGTGCGCACCCCTCCGAACGAGTAGTGCTCGCTCCCGGCGTGGTGCTCTTCCCGCTCCAGGCCGGTAAGAAAAGACAGAAACAGGACCAAAAGGATCTTGGCGCCTTCCGGTGGGAGCGCCTTGTAGAATTCCGACATGCCGTTGACTCGATTCTAATTATAAAGCCCGCAACGAGGCCTGAGCCGTTTTTATCTGCGTTCATCCGCGTTCATCTGCGGCTAGATATGCCTTTCGCCCGCACACCCCCGCAATTCCCATTCGTACTTCCAGGCCCTGCAACGTGGTATAGTAGTAGTGCATTTGATCTCCCGCCTATCGTCCTGGTTCCATCTCCTCCGATTCGCTGCCGTCAAATCCCAAAAGGAAAATCGATGAAAAACATTTTTGTAGGTAACCTCAGTTTTGGGGCCACGGAAGATACTGTCCGTTCGCTCTTTGCAAGTCACGGAACCGTTGAGCGTGTCAGTATCGTGACCGACCGCGACACAGGACAAGCCAGAGGATTCGGCTTTGTCGAGATGACCGACGACGCCGAAGGCGACAAAGCCATCGCCGCTCTCAATGGTAAGGATCTTGACGGCAGAATGATCAACGTCAACGAAGCCCACGCCAAACCGGCTGGCAACGGCGGCCGTCGCTCAAACGGCGGCGGCGGTGGCTATCGGGGCCGCTAAGTAACAATACGAAAATCGTGGCTCCGCTCCGGAGCCACGCGCCGTCAAGGGAGGATATGTCAAGCCACACTACAACTTATCTGGACAAGACTTCGGTTTCGAGCGGCCGGCGAGTGACCGATCGCCTGAAGGGAACCGGCCTTGTCACTACCGGACGCGGCAAAGAGATCTCCGTGAAATATCATCTATCCTTAGCCCAGGATGAGATCGATTCCGGAGCCGTAGAGCAATCGCAACTTGGGCCAAAAACGTTCTCCGGCCAGATCTGGTGCCCGCACGATGGATCTTTCGTCGCCGTCCATCTGGGGCAGCCCATGACGTTGCGCATGGAAGACGGGAGACAACTCCGCTTTACCCACCGCAATCGCGATGGCGGGATTACCGTCGAGAAGTGGATCGGATAAGTGAGGCAGGCCCTCGGGGGTACCCTCTGGGTCCAGCGGCCTCTCAGGCCGCCTTCTCTGAATCCCGCCCTGGTGGTATAGTCGGCACGGAGGGCACGTCATTATGCGCGGATCGTATCTCGTTCTATCATGCCTTGTACTTTCGGCTGTTACGCCAGGTGCGTCGGCGCAAGCGCCCGTGATTCAGAGCGGCGGCGTCCAGAACGCTGCCAGCAACATTGCCCTCACTTCCATTGCCCCGCAGGTACTGGTCGCGATCAAAGGGCAGAACCTGTCAACCTCCACGGAACTGGCCAACGGTTACCCGCTGCCAACTACGTTAGGCGGCGCCACGGTGACGTTCTCTGGAGCGGCCGGGCCCCTGGTTGCCCCGTTGTTCTACGCCTCGCCCACGCAGATCAATGCGCAGGTGCCGAATGGTATAACTGGCACTACCGTGGTGGTCACGACGGCTGCGGGTGTGAGCGCTCCGTACACCATCCCCGTGGTTTCGCAGAGCTATGCGCAGCCGATTGGTCCGTTGGGCATTTTTTCACAAGATGAAACCGGCTGCGGCCAGGCAGTGGCGTTCAATATTCCCTCGGATGGGCGTCCAATGACTCTCAACACCCCGCAGAATAGCCTCGATCCGGATAACGACTTGGGGTTGGCTATCTTCCTGACGGGTCTAGGCGGCCTGGAGTTTTCGGATCGGCAGAACGGCCTGCCGTGGACCTTTAATAACAGCGATAATCTGGCTACCCAGCTTGTTTCATCTGGCGCCGGCGAAATCTCGGCGACTCTCGGCGCACCCGGGCTCACTGCGACCACGGGAGGACTGAGCGCTACATACCTGGGACCGGCCCCTGGCAAGGTTGGCGTCGATCAGGCCAACGTGCTCGGCCAATGGAAAGGTGCGCCACAGGGGTGCCGCGTGCCCTTGTCTCTGGCCGTTCTCGCGCCGCAGCTTGCGGGCGCTGGCTACATTCCCTTCACCTCCACCCAGTTGGTGGACATCAGCGTTCAGCCGGGCGGTGGCGTCTGCGCGGACCCCCCGGCAAGCGACAGCGGATTGGGCATCGTCGCATGGCAGAAGAGCACCGTCAGCGATGCCGGGGGACCGTCCTCGGCGGAGACCGTCACCGCTCAGTTCATCCAATCGGAAGGCCTCGGCTTTCCGCAGCCGGGCCCCCTTTGGACCGGAGCCTATGGCCCTGTCGCAGTCCAGCCGCCCGCCTGTAACGCATCGCTTCCCAGCACGCTGAATGCGGGCGCGCTGACGCTCTCCGGTCCAGGCTTCGGTCCCATCCCGATGGCGTCTTCTACGCAAGATGCGCGAGTCACCTACCAGGCAAATCTGCCGGACGGAACGTTGCAGGGTGGCGCATATCAGGTCACCGGCACGGGAGGCAGTCAGGTCGGCGCCTTTGGCGCCCGTTTCAGCATCCCTCCGCCCATCGTGATCGACACCACGAATCTTCAGCCGGGCACGAAGCTCGAGACCCCCTGCCAGCCGAGCTATGGATTCGGGCCCGCGCCTTCCAGTCCCTGTGGAGGCTACTACAGCTTCACATGGACGGGCGGCGATGACCGGAGCATAGTCACTGTTCAGTTCACCGTAGCGAATTCTTTCCAAGAGGTGGTCTCCGATTCTGGTGCGTCTGGAGAGATTGCGTTCAGCGAGTTCTATACTGCGCCCCCTGGTGCCTGTCCTGCTTTCCCCGGAATTGTGCACTGCACGCTCATTCCGGACGGCGACGTTGAAGTCATCATTACGCAGACGCCGGCTGACGCCCCGTCGCAGTCGTTCAACGCAGCCGGACTGGCGTGGGGCGGCCAAGGAACCTGGAAATATACCTGGGACTTCCGGGGTCTGAGTAACTGAGTCCGCCTGCCCACTGCAATCGCGATGGCGGGATTACGGTCGAGAAGTGGATCGGGTGAGAGCGTGCTAGGATACGCTACGCAATGGAAACCTACCGCGTACGCGCCCGCAACACCGCGCCCGATTCCGAGAATCGCATTCACGACGACCGGACCGCCGCGCTCTACGGCTTCCGCGCCGGCCTTGTGCCTGGCGTCACCGTCTACGGCTATCTCACCGTTCCAGTCGTCGATCGCTTCGGCGCGGATTGGCTGGCGCGAGGCGGTATGCGCGTACGCTTCCTGCAGCCCGTATATGAGGGCGACGAAGTTGTCGTAACAGTGTCCGGTAACGACGTCGCTGCTAGCAAGGACGGAACCGTGTGCGCCTCCGGCGAGATCTTCTGGTCCGAGGATGCACCGCCGGATCTGGCGCTCTACCCCGAGCAACCGTTGCCGGCCGTGCGCCCGCCCGCATCGATCGAGTCCCTCGCCCCTGGCCGCGTGCTCGGCACCCTGTACGCCGCACTCCCGGCGCCGGACGAGGAGGCGCTGCTGACGCTCTCCAATCACCTGCTGATGCAGAATGTACAACTCAAACCCTGGCTTCACGCCGCCAGCGAGATCCGCCATTTCAGCCTCGCGCGAGATGGAGACCGGCTCTCGGTCCGCGGCCGCGTGGCCGAGCGTTTCGAGCGCAAAGGCCACAAATTCGTGGTGCTGGACATCGTCGTCGCCGCGGGCGACCGCCTTGTCCAACACGTGCGCCACACGGCCATCTACGAGCTTCGCCCCCGCGCCACGGCGTAAAATCGAAAGATACAAATGAAACTAGCGGTGACGATCATGGCCCTGCTCGGAACTTTACCGGCCCAGGCGCGGACCGTGCGCGTGGCGGTCTGCCAGATTCTTTCCATCGATGGCGATCGCGAAGGCAACTTCCGGCGCGTGGAATACGCGCTCGAAGACGCGCGCGCCGCGCACGCCGATATCGCCGCGTTTCCAGAGTCGGCGATCCTGGGCTGGGAGAATCCGGACGCCCACCGCATGGCCACGCCGATCCCCGGCGCCGACAGCGACCGCATCGCCGCGCTGGCCGTCAAATACGGCCTGATGATATCTATCGGCCTCGATGAAAAAGACGGCGAGAAGCTATACGACTCCGCCATCCTGGTGGATAAAACCGGCAAGCTCCTGTGGAAGCATCGCAAGCTGAACGTGCTGGCTTGGCTGATGGACCCGCCGTACTCCGAAGGCCGGCCCGAAGATGCCGGCGTCACGGACACGGAGTTCGGGCGCATCGGCCTGGTAATCTGCGCGGACGCCTTCGTGGACCGGATCGCCAGGCGCATCGAACAATTGGCGCCCGACCTGATGTTGGTGCCCTACGGCTGGGCCGCTCCGGTGGACAAGTGGCCGGAACACGCGAAGGAACTGGAGAAACTGGTCGCCAAGCGCGCAGCCCAGTGGAAATGCCCCGTGGTGGGGACCGACGTCATCGGCGAAATGACGCACGGCCCATGGAGAGGGCAAACCTACGGAGGAGCCAGCGTGGTTGTAGATGCGTCCGGCAAGACGCTGCACCTGCTGCGCGATCGCGACGTGGAAGTGCGGACCGTGACGCTGGAACTCACGCACTCGAAATAGCTGTGGGTCCGGCGCTGGGGGAACCCCTGGGGGAACCCAGTGGGCACCGCTGCCAGAAAACTCAGGCCCCTTCCCAAGGGTTGAAAAGCACGACGCCGAGACCGCCAAAGTCCTTCACGTTGCGAGTCACGACGACGAGATCGTGCTCCAGCGCGGTCGCCGCAATGAACCCGTCCGCCACCTTAAGCGGCCTTCCTTTCAACTGACATTCTCCGGCCAGCACGCCCCAGCGTTCCGCAATCGGTTCATTCACTGGGAGGATGCGCCCTTGAAACCAGGGCCGCAATGTCTCATCGAGCCACCGTTGCAGTTCCCTGCGGCGCTTGCCTTCCGGGAGGACGGTCACGCCCTTCAGCACCTCGCCAAGCGAGACGACACTGAAATACAACTGGTCATCGTCGGCATCGTCGAGCCATTCGGTCACACTCGGTTGCGGATGAGGGCGCGTCATTTCCGAAGGGATGTTGGTATCAAGCAGAAACCCCTTCATAAGTCGATGTCACGGCCCGGATCCCGGTCCCTCTCGAAATCGAGATCGAGACCTCTAAACGGAGATTCGGCAAACAACTCGGCTAGGCTCTTTCTACCAGAGGGCCGCTGGCGTCTGGGCCGAGCAGTCTGATCTTCCAATTCGGACGGCGCAGGAGGAGCGGCCGGAAGACGGACGGCTTCTTCGAGCAGACTGGCGGCATAGCACTCGACCGCGCGGCCGCGCGCGGCCGCCTGGCGTGCGAGCGCAGCCTTAACCTCGGGCGTAATGTCAACCGTTATGGTCATAGGCGCCTTTCGGCGATTGCGTACCGGCCCCAGCGAAAGCGATGCGACAACTTAATTTTAACGCCTATGGCCCGGTCTGCGCGGGGCGAGTGGAGATGCCAGGAGGCGGTCCCACTATGCTATGCCAGCTCGCTTCTCCTTCCACCGCCCCCGCGTGAAATCCGGAAACTTCGCCGGCGCGCTGCCCTGCGCGACCGAAGCCTCGCTCAGCGGCTCCGGCGCGCTCCAGGCGGCCGCATCGTACACGTCCAGGTCCGGCGCAAGGCCCTTGTGCATGCACTCGATCAGCCGGTAAACCATCAGGAAGTCCATGCCGCCGTGCCCGCCCAGCTTGCGCGCCAATTCGCCCTCGTGCTTCCACAGCGGATGCTCGTACTGCTCCTTGAATTTGTCGATCGGCGTGTACTCCTCCGCCTCCGGATCGTCGAAATAAATGCGCGGCGGATAGTCGCGGAAGATCCCCTTCACCCCCGTAATCAAATTGGTCCGGTCGTATGGATGTGGATTCACCACGTCGTGCTGCACCGTGATCACCAGGCCATTCGCCGTCTTGATCAGCGACGTGTTCAGGTCGCCGCAGATATACTTTTCCTTCCACTTCGGGCTATCTTTGGGCACGTGCGCTTCGCGCCACGCGTCCAGGCCCCGCTCCGGAGAACTCATCGACACCAGGTAGTCGAAGCGGTCGCCCCGGTTGATGCCCATATAGTTCGCCACCGGCCCCAGCCCGTGCGTGGGATACAGATTCCCGTTTTGCCGCGTGTGCGGCAACCGGCGCCACAGGCCTTCGTCGCGGTCTTCGAACAGCAGGCGGCGCAGATCGTGCAGGTAGGCGCCCTCGCCGTAGAGCAGATCGCCGAATAGCCCGCCGCGGATCATGTTCAGCACCATCAGTTCGTTGTAGCCGTAGCAGCAATTCTCCAGCATCAGGCAGTGGCGGCGCGTCTTCTCCGACGTGTCCACCAGTTTCCAGCAATCCTCGATGGTCGCCGCCGCCGGCACCTCCACGAATGCGTGTTTGCCGTTATTCATGGCTGCCAGCGCCATGGGGACGTGCCACTCCCAGGGCGTGGGAATGTATGCGAAATCCACATCGTCGCGCTTCAGCAGGTTTTCAAAGTCGCGCTCGCCGTTGGCGTACACCGCGGGCGGATGCTGGCCGGCGCGTTCCACCGTGGCCTGGGCGCGCAACGCGGCGTCCTTCACCACGTCGCACACCGCCGTCACTGTCACTCCATCCACGCCGAGGTATTCTTTCAGCATGCTGGAGCCGCGCCCGCCGCAACCGATCAACCCCATGCGGACGTTCTCGCGCGGCTCGAAAGGCATGCCGATCACGGACTGGCGGCCGTCTCCGGGCGCCGCACCGGCGGTCTGGCTGAGCAGCACGGCGCCTGTTCCGGCCACTGCGCCGCGAAGCAGGTCCCGCCGCGAGAACGGGAACTTCGACTGATCTGTTTGCATGCTCCTATATTAATGCGATGCGGTTGCCGCGCGGTTTTGCACGTCCAATGCTTCGGTCAGCCGAGCGGCCGCCGTCTGTGCGTTCCCCTCCTGCAGCCACGTGATATGATCGCCCGGCACCCGGCACACCTGGAAATTTCCCCTGCACAATTCGCGCCACGCCAGCCGCGGATCTTCCAGCACCCGGCTGCTGACCATCTCATCCTCCGCCATGAGCTGCACCAGCGCGGCGTCGATCGGCTTCGGAGCGTACTTGCTTGCGGCGCTCCGGGCGATGCTGGCCATACCGGTTACCGGAGGGTCGGCGGCCCTCTTCGCCAGGCGTCCGAGCGCTTTCACCTCTGCTGCCATCCGGCTGCTGCCCAGAAGCCGCGGATAGCCGGGCGCAGGTGTGTCGAACAACACCACCAGCGGGACCTCCGCGCCGTCCGCGATCAACTGTTGCGCGGCCTCGAACGCCATAATCCCGCCAAAACAATACCCGCCCAGAATGTATGGACCATGCGCGCGAATGCCGCGGATCGACTGGCAGACGCGCGCCGCCAGTTCTTCCACCGTGCGCGCGCCTTCACCTTCCTCCACGGGCACGTTCAACACGAACAAAGGTTGCGCGCTGTCCAGGTGGTTTGCCAGATGGCGGAACACGTACAGGTCCTGCGCATGGGATGTGATCGAGAACAAGGGAATGCGCGTGCCCTGGCGCGCGTAAGATAGCGTAGCTCCGCGCGCCGTTTCGCGGTCCGGCAGGGCTGCCGCGCCGCCATCCAACACCTGGGCGGTCTGCGCGATGGTGGGCGCGCGCAGGAATAACGTAAACGGAAATTCCTGGCCGAACTCCCGCTGCATCCGCACCACAAGCTGCGTCGCGCGCAGGCTGTCGCCGCCGGATTCGAAGAAGTTCGCGGTGGCGCTCACAGGCGCGCTCCCCAACACCTCTTGCCAAAGCTTGGCGACACGTCTTTCCGTGCTGCTGGCGGACTCGTCAAAACGCTCCGCCGGCTCGATACGCGGGACATGCCGCGGAAGCAATCGCCGGTCGATCTTGCCGCTTGCGGTCATAGGCATGCGCGGCAGCGTCACGAAGGCCGCCGGCAGCATGTACGCCGGCAAGCGCCGTGACAAGTACAGACGCAGTTCCTCCGCGTTGGGTCCCGGCGCGCTCCTGGCCGACACATACGCGACCAGGTTCTGGCGCTCGTGGTCGTCCTGAACCACGACCGCGCACTTCAGGACCGCCGCATGCTCCGCCAAGACACTCTCAATCTCTTCCAGTTCCACCCGGAAACCGCGGATCTTCACCTGCCGGTCGGCGCGCCCCAGGAATACCAGATTGCCGTCCGGAAGCGAAAACACGATGTCGCCCGTGCGAAACAAACGCTTCGCCGGGCCGGCCGCGTAGGGATCCGGCAGGAACTTCGCCGCCGTCATTTCCGGCGCGTTCAGATAACCGCGCGCCACGCCGTCGCCGCCGATGTAGAGCTCGCCCGGGACACCCACCGGAACCGGTTGGCCGTGGTCGTCGAGCACATAGACGCGGGTGTTGGCGATCGGCCTGCCGATGGGCACCATCGCAGGTCCTTCCCAGCGCGACGTGCCAGCCTCGTAAATCGTCGCGACGGGACTGGTCTCAGTTGGACCGTAAGCGTCGAACAGGCGCACCTTGTCCCCGGTGACGCGCCTCCAGGCCGCCAGCGCCATGGGGTTCACCTGCTCCATGGCGACGATCACCGCGCGCAGACACCGCGGCATCGGCAAGTCGCCGCGGGATATGGCGGCCACCCATTCGCTCCACCAACTGCTGGGCAGCCCGGTGATGGTGATGCGGTGCGCATCCACCAGCCGCACGAACTCCGTCACTGAATTCCCCGCATCGTCCAGACAGAAGACCAGAGTCGCCCCGGAGCAGAGGTAAGTAAAGACCTCCGACACGAACATATCCGACCCCATGGCGGCGAATTGAAGCCGCCGGTCGGCGGATGAGATGCCGTACACCGGCGCCACCCCCAGCGTGTGATTCACCAGCGCGCGGTGCGTGAGGATGGCAGCTTTCGGCCTCCCGGTCGAGCCCGAAGTAAAGGCCAAATAGGCCGCGTTATCGAGCTTCGCGAGGCAAGGCAGATCTGACGCGGACTGCCGGGCTACGTCCGTCTCCAAGCGCTCCAGGACCAGCACTCGGCATCCGCAGCCGGCCAGCTTCGAGGCGTAGGGCTCGGCCGCCAGCGCGAGCTTCGGGCGCCCGTCGTGGAGCATGGCCGCCAGCCGCTCGGCTGGAAGGTCCGGTGGCAGAAGCACAAAAGCGGCGCCCGCTTTCAGGACCGCCAATACGGCGGCGACCGCATCCGGCGAACGGCGCAGGCACACGCCCACCAGGTCTTCCGGTCCCGCGCCTTCTTCCCTCAGCAATCTCGCGAGCTGGTTGCTCCTGCGGTTAAGTTGCGCGAAAGAAATGGACCCGGCGGGCGAGTCGATCGCAACTGCATCCGGCCTCCGCTCCGCCTCACGCTCGAAAAGCTGGTGGGCGCAGAACTCGGCCGCATCCGTCGCCTCGGTTTGGTTGCGTTCCTCGATCAGCCAACGCCGTTCACTCGCGGTGAGCATGTTCACCTCGGCCAGCCGGCAGTCCGGCTGCGCCATGAAGCTCTCGATCAAAGTCTGCAGGTAACCGGCGATCCCGGCCGCGGTCTCACGGCAGAACAGGCGTGTATCGTAAATGACGTCGAGACTTAAATGCGGCGAGCTTGCGGCGGCCAGCGTCAGCGGAGCATCGGTGCGCTGCAGGCGCGTGACCTGCCGTTCCCTCCACCTTCCACCCAGCTTCCGCAAAGTCTCTCCCACGCGTTCGTATTCATACACGAACAGCGTGTCGAACGGGGGCGCCCCGCCCGGCAGGATGTTCCACTCGCGAAACTTGGGCAGCGGCGTGTGCTCGAACTCCCGCATGCCAAGCGTCTGCTCGCGGACATGCCGCAACCACGGCAGCACGAGCGCTTCGGGGTCCGCGGCGATCCGGAACGGCAGCGTGTTGATCAGTGGGCCCACCATATTCGCGGCGCCGGGCGTGCCCCCGCGCCCCGCGCGCGTCACTCCGAACACCACCTCCGGCGTGCCGCCATAGCGGCTCAGCAGCAGAGCCCAGGCGCATTGAACCAATGTGCCGACGGTCAGATCGTGCCGCCGCGCAAAGCGGCGAATGCTCGCCGTCGCCTCGTCCGAGAAGACGGCGCTCTCCCGGGCAACGCCGCCGGCATCCGGGGAGCCGCCGGTCCGGATGCGATCGACGATGAAACCAGTGGTGCGCGACACGCCCGCCAACTGCTGCCGCCAATATCGCTCCGCCCCCGCGAAGTCCTGCCGGTCCAGCCAATCCAGGTAGCCAGTGAAAGGAACCGCATCCGGCAAGTGCGGCTCGACTCCATGGGCCGGCGCGTCATAAATCTCGAACCACTCGCGCCACACGATCAGATACGACTGGCCGTCGAGCAGTACGTGGTGACTCGACCATATCAGGGTGGATGCGTTCCCCGGCCAGCGCACCAAAGTAATGCGCATGGGGACGCCTTGCGCAAAATCGAAACCGCGTGCGCGATCCTCACGCAGGAAGCCGGCGAGTTTATCCTGGCGGTGCGCGGCGGCCACGCCGGTCCAGTCCACTTCGTTCCAGGGGATATCCGGTGTCGCGCCGATCCATTGCCCCAGGGGCCCTTCCGCGCACGTTTCGATCCTCGTGCGTAGCACAGGGTGCCGGCCGGCGACGATCCGCCATGCGCGTTGCAAGCGTGCGAAATCGAGCGCCTCGGGCGTTTCGCAAACGTCCTGCACGATGTAAACGCCGGCGTGCGGATCGCGCATGGAGGCGAGCACCATGCTGGTCTGCATCGCAGTCAGCGGCCGGCGCTCCGGGGATTCTAACTGCGGCATGCGGCCGCTCCCAAGGCCATCGTCGCCTGCCGCATATCGGAGCGCGGCTCCGCTACCCAAATGGGGCAGCTTCCCTCGATGGTCCGCGGCATCGTCGATATGGCAGTCTCCGCGAAGAACTCCCCCAGCACGCGCCGTAGCTCGGACATTGTCGGAAACGAGTACACCGTATCTTTGCCGCGGTATAGTTCCATCATGCGGACCGCTTGCGCATCCCACCCGGTTTGGGCGATGAGCGCGGCTTCATCCACACGCTGGCTGGCCCAAAACCGGTACACTGCATCCACCGCAACCCCTCGCTCGGTATTCTCCTGCAACGCCATCAGCAGGCGGAACTTGAACCAGTGAAAGCTGGGGATAGCCCCGCCAAGCAGATCCGCGATCACGTCTTCCGGGCGCTCCCGTTCGCAGGGCTGAATGTAGCAGCGCACCATGAGTCTGCCGTCTGCACGCAAGATCCTGCGCGCTTCCGCGGCCGCCGCCCGAAAACCATCCGGATACCGCAGGCACGAAAAACTGCCGTCGCCGATCACCACATCGCACGAGGATTCGGGCACGGGCAGCGCGGACCAGTCGGCGCAAACCGCCACCCGGCTGCGCGGAAGGTCCCGCGGCCAGACCGCCCGTACCATGGGAAACGAATTGTCGGCGGCTATCAGCGACGCACCCGGTGGCCATCTCATCTCCGCGATCTGTGGCGTGACGCCCAGCAGCAATGCACGCGTCCGCCGCGCCGGATGCCGTCCCGCCCAGGCCGCCACCGCGCCTTCCATGTATGCGATGTCAGCGCCGGTTGGCCGCAGTGGCGGACCCAGCGCCCCGTAAGCGTAGGCCAGACTGCTCCAATAGGTCTTGTCCCGGTCGCAATCAGGCATCGTGACGCATGATACCATTTCCGCCCGCGCACTGGCCTTTGGCTATCATCGGTAGCATATGCGAATATCCATACTTGCAACTCTGGCGGCCCTGTTGCTGACCGCTGGCATCGCCTGTTACGCGCAGCCAACCGGACTGGTGCAAAACCCATCCGCCCGCCTCAACCTCAGTCTCAACGGGCCGTGGAAGACTATCGTCGATCCTTACCAAGCCGGCTACTACGATTTCCATCTGAATCCCCTGCGCGATGGCGGCCTCGGTGCCGACCGCGTCCCGGCCAACAAGAGCGACCGCCTGGAACTCACCTTCCTGCCGAACGCCAATACCCTCCAGGTGCCCGGCGACTGGAACACCCAGAAGCTCGAATTCCTCTGGTACGAAGGAACCATCTGGTATAAGCGCGAATTCGACTACGCCAAGAAGCCCGGCCGCCGCCTGTTTCTCTGGTTCGGCGCAGCCAACTATCAAGCCATCGTCTTCTTGAACGGCCAGAAACTCGGCCAGCACGAAGGCGGATTCACCCCCTTCCAGTTCGAAGTCACCGGCGCAGTCCGCAACGGCGCCAACGCCGTAATCGTGAAGGTGGACGACCAGCGCCACGCCGACGCCGTTCCCCCGGCCATGACCGACTGGTGGAACTACGGCGGACTGACCCGCGACGTGAAGCTGATCGACGTGCCTGACACCTTCATTCAGGATTACTTCGTCCAGCTTGAGAAGGGATCGCTCAACCGCATTGCGGGATGGGTGCGGCTCGATGGTTCGCAGAAGCGGCAGCGGGTCTCCATCCGCGTCCCGGAATCCGGCGCATCCACCACCGTCGATACCGATGCGAACGGATACGCGCACTTCGCCTTCAACGCCACCCTCACTCCCTGGTCGCCGGAAAATCCCAAGCTCTACGACGTCTCCGTCGAGGCCGAGTCCGACCGCGTCCAGGATCGCATCGGTTTCCGCACCATCGAAACCTCCGGCCAGAAGATCCTGCTCAACGGCAAGCCCGTCTTCCTGCGCGGCGTTTCCATCCACGCCGAAGCCCCCTTTCGAGCCGGCCGTGTATTTTCCGAAGCCGATGCCCGCGTGCTCCTCACCTGGGCCAAGGAACTGGGCTGCAACTTCGTCCGCCTCGCGCATTACCCCCACGACGAAGTCATGACCCGCATGGCCGACCAAATGGGCCTCCTGGTGTGGTCTGAAGTCCCCGTCTACTGGGCCATTCAGTGGGAGAATCCCGCCGCTTATGCCAACGCCGAGCGGCAACTCACCGAGATGATCACGCGCGACCACAACCGCGCTTCCATCGTTTTCTGGTCCATGGCCAATGAAACACCCCTCGGCGATGCCCGCCTCAAGTTTCTCGCCTCCATGGCTGCCAAGGCGCGCGAACTGGATTCCACCCGCCTCATTACGGCCGCCACTCTCGTGCACTACTCGGACCCCACCACGATCACGGTTGACGATCCGCTCGGCCAGTACCTGGATGTGCTCGGTTGCAATGAGTACATCGGCTGGTACGACGGCCCTCCTTCCAAGGCCGACAACATCGTCTTCAAGACCGTCTACGACAAGCCCATGGTGGTCAGCGAATTTGGCGGCGAAGCGCCCTACGGCCGCCACGGCGACGAAGATACCGCCTGGACCGAAGAGTTCCAGGCCAATGTCTACCGCCACCAGATCCCCATGCTCCGCAAGATCCCGTTCCTCCAGGGTATGACTGCCTGGATCCTGATGGATTTCCGCTGTCCCCGCCGTCCCCTGGCCGGCATCCAGGATTACTACAATCGCAAAGGACTGCTGAGTGACCGCGGCGAAAAGAAACAGGCGTATTATGTTCTCCGCGATTACTATCGATCGCTCGCCGCAAGGTAGACTGTCTGTAAGGAGAAACACATGGGCTCCGGTAGAAGGGACTTTCTGAAACTGAGCGGCGCGGCAGCCGCGGGACTAATGGGCCAGGCCGTCTCGGGTCAGACGGCGCCGGCCTCAGCGCAGGCCATGCCGGTGCGCAACCTGGGACGCACTGGGTACAAGGTCGGCGTCTTCAGCCTCGGCGGGCAAGCTGCGCTGGAGCGTGCGCACAACGAAGCTGTGGCCGTGCCTATCGTGGAGCGGGCGCTCGATCTGGGCGTGAACTACATCGACACGTCGTCGATTTATGGCGGCCCGGAACGCTGGAGCGAGCGCTACATCGGCGCGGTAATGAAGCGGCGCCGCGGGCAGGCATTCCTGGCCAGCAAGACCAAGGAGCGCACGCGCGACGGGTCCCTGCGCATGATCGAGGAATCCTTGAAGCTGTTGCAGACCGACCATTTGGACCTTTGGCAATTGCACGACATCGGCCTCGCGGAGGACGTGGACGCGATTTTCGCCAAGGGCGGCGCGATGGAAGCCCTGCGCCAGGCGCAGGAACAGAAGATGGTGCGCTATCTGGGCGTCACTGGCCACTTCCGCCCCGAGCCGTTGATGGAGGCCGTCCGCCGCCATCCGTTCGACACCATTTTAATGGCCCTGAACGCAGCCGACCGCCATCACTACAGTTTTCGGGAAGAGCTTCTGCCGCTGGCGGTGGAGAAGCAGATGGGGATCGTCGGCATGAAGGTGCCGGGACGCAGCCGGCTGCTGGCCAGTTGGACTCCGCCCCCGCTGGAGCAGCAGCAACACTCGTGGGAAGGCGCGGTGATTGCCACCACGCCGGGGCCGCTCACCATGCGCGAGGCGCTGTATTATTCGCTCTCGCACCCGGTCAGCACGGTGATTATCGGCTGCGATTCGATCGCGCAACTGGAGGAGAACGTGCAACTGGCGCGCGAGTTCACGCCGCTCAGCGAGCACCAAATGTCCACGCTCGCCGCGCGCACCGAGCCGGTTTCCAAGCAGGCGCTCTTCTTCCGCTTCGTCAGCCGCGCCTAGTACATCGTACAGATAGTCCTTTATAGAATACTGGCAGTTCGGTTGCACCGTGGGGCGGCCAATCTTGGCCGCAGCCGCCTTTCAGGCGGCTCCTGCTTTCACGGCGCGCCCCGTCGTGGTCGCGGAGGTGAGGCGCCCTCAAAACGCCATACTAACTGGGCGATGTACTAGAGATAGCCAGATCCTCCAGCCCCTGTCCCGTAACGCGTGAGATCTCGAAGAAAGCCAGCCCGCGCTCGGCCGCGATCCGCCGCAGCCTGTTGTCCACAAGCGCGGGATACTGCGCGGCCCATCACGGTGGCAAGCGGGACGAGCGCGCCCCGCCCCCGCAGGTCGCCAGATCAGAACCAGAATGAGGCGGCGTTGACATATCGGCGCAAAAGAGCCAAGCTGTAAACCTAGACAATGGCCGGCGCACAGCTATATCTGGCCATGGGGCTGCCGTCTTTTGTGGCCTTGGTGGGCATCCTGGTTAACGTGGGGTACTTTGTGGCGCTGAACGGGCGCATGACCCGCGTGGAGGATAAGCTCGATGTGCTCACCGGTAAGGTTGCCGAGATCGACAACCGGCTGGTGCGGATCGAGGACAAGCTGGGGATCGTGCCGCGGTAGAGACTTAGCCTCGGCCCTCAGAATCGCTACGTTAAGCACCCCTGCTATTCGGGTTCCTTCGCTACCAAAACCCGCTCCGCCATCGCATAGCGCAGCTCATCGAGCCCCTGTCCCGTAACGCTCGAAATTTCAAAAAACGCCAACCCGCGCTCCGCCGCAACCTGTCGTAACGCTTCCACGCGAGCCGGATCCTGCGCAGCGTCCATCTTGGTGGCCACCACGATCATCGGCTTGGCGGCCAGGTCTTCGCTGAAGCTAGCCAACTCCGCCATCACCGTCTCGAAATCGTGCGCCGGATCGCGGCCGCTCGCTTCCGACACGTCCACCAGATGCGCGAGCAAACGCGTACGCTCGATGTGCCGCAGAAACTGGACGCCCAGCCCGTGCCCCAAATGCGCGCCCTCGATCAGCCCCGGAATATCGGCCACCACAAAGCTGCGGTAATCGTCCAGCGAGACCACCCCCAGTTGTGGCTCCAGCGTGGTGAAAGGATAGGCGGCGATCTTGGGACGCGCCGCGGAAATGCGCGAGATCAGCGTGGACTTGCCCGCATTGGGAAACCCCACCAGGCCCACATCGGCCAATAGCTTGAGTTCCAGACGCAGGCGCAGCTCCTGGCCGGGCTTGCCGGGCTCGTGCTCGGTAGGCGCCTGGTGCGTGGATGTGGCAAACCGCGCGTTCCCCTTGCCGCCGCGCCCCCCGCGCGCCACCAGGAATCGCTCGCCGGCCGTCGTGAAATCGTGCAGCCGCCCGCCGGTCGCCTCGTCGTACACCACCGTGCCCACAGGCACCTTCAGGTCGATCGAGTAGCCTTCGGCCCCGGTGCAATCGCTGCCCTCTCCATGCCGGCCGCGTTGCGCCTTGTGCTCCGGATTAAAACGAAATTGGATGAGTGTGTTCTGGTGCTCGGTGGAAACCAGGAAGATGTCGCCGCCGCGGCCGCCATCGCCGCCGCTGGGCCCCCCGCGCGGGACATACTTCTCGCGACGAAAGGCCAGACAACCGTTGCCGCCGTCCCCGGCCTTCACCAGGATGCGAGCTTCATCGATGAACATGGGGATGGCGAGCCGGATCAGCTACCAGAATTCTGACTTCTGACTTCTGCCTTCTGCCTTTTAGGCGACTGCCTTCACGCTGACGAATTTGCCCTGGCGGCCGCGGTCGCGATACTCGACCACGCCGGTCACCTTGGCGAAAAGCGTGTCGTCCTTGCCCCAGCCGACATTCTCGCCGGCCTTGATCGGCGTGCCCCGCTGGCGGACGATGATCGACCCGCCCGGCACCAATTGACCGCCGAAGACCTTCACACCCAGCCGCTGCGCGTTGGAATCGCGCCCGTTCTTGGAACTGCCTAATCCTTTTTTATGCGCCATACTTCACCTAAACCAGAATGTCGCCCACCTTCACTTCCGTGAAGTCCTGGCGATGACCTATCGTGCGTTTGTACTGTTTCTTGCGCTTGAACTTGAAGACCAGCACTTTCTTTCCCCGGCCGTTGCCGACGATGGTGCCCTTTACGGTAGCTTGCGCCAGGTCCGCGCCGGCCACCAGTTGGCCCTCTTCCTTGAACACCGCCCGCAAGGGCAGTTCGATTTCGGAGCCGATTTCGCCTTCCAACTTCTCCACGCGGAGTACGTCGCCAGGGGCAACCCGGTACTGTTTTCCGCCGGTCTCGATGATTGCGTGCATGAATAACCTCTGAATTTCGCGCCAGGACACACTGAGCGTGTCGGAGCTTGTGGCCTAAGATATCAGTGTACAACACCCGGACCGTCCGATTCAAATCCGCGACGCGCGGGAGCAGTGGGGCGGGCGCCCTCGCCCGCGGACCGGCGCCCTCGCCGGTCCACCGGCCGCAGGCCGGCAGGGTCCGCCATGATATTCTGTAACCACTATGCTCAGATCGCCATTTTACACGAGGGTTGCCGCCGCGGCGCTTCTGGCCGCAGCCGCCTCGGCCCAACAACCGAAAACACCGGCCGAGCAGATCGCCGGAGCTTTCGCCTACATCAACCGCCAGGTGCTGGATATGGCCAAGGACTTCCCGGCGGACAAGTACGACTACAAGTTGCGTCCGGAGATGCGGACTTTCGGCGCGGTGATCGTGCACATCGCCTCGGGCAACGTCTATGCAGCCAAGGCCGGCCGCGGCGAGAAGGTCGAGTGGGACGAACTGGACGCGGCCAATTACAAAACCAAGGAACAGGCCGTCGCCCTGCTTGAGAAATCCATCGCGGATGCCACGGCCACTCTGAAGTCGCGCCCCGCCGAGAGCTTTCACCAGTCCGTGCAACCGTGGCTCTCGGTCATCGAGCACGCCGGCGAGCATTACGGCCTGTTGGTGGCCTATTACCGGGCAAACGGAATGGTGCCCCCGGCGTCGCGCAAGAAGTAGGCTCTGCATTATCTTTGGAGTATGGCACCACGCAATATTACCTTGAGCCTCCCCGACGATCTGATTCGGAAGGCCAAGGTGCATGCAGCACGGCGCAACAGCAGCGTGAATGCCCTGGTGCGCAAGTTGCTGGAAGAGGCCTTATCGCATGAAAGGCGGACGCGGGCCGCGGCTGACGAACTGCTGGCCATAGCCGCCCGCGGGCCCTACTTTGATCGCGATCCGCGTTCCATACGCCGCGAAGAGATTTATGAACGTCGCTAGGCATTCTTCGATACAAGCACTCTGATGTACCTGTGCGGGGGGCGATCCTTAGAAGCAGACCAAGGCCGCCGAGTTATTCAGTGCCCAGGCTCTCTCTGGGCTAGCAGTGGTGAGTACTCAGGTCGTCCAGGAGTTTTATGCCGTCGCCATGGCGGGCCGCATCGTCCGGGGCTTCCACAATCTTCCGCTGGTTATCATCGACGCGAGTTTGCTCCTGGCGGCCTTGGCGATGGACGAGCGTTACCGGATTTCTGATGGCCGGAGCGCAACTCTTGTATACAGAGGAGCTGAACGACGGGCAGCAGTACGGTCAAGTGGTCGTGCGGAATCCGTTCCGCCAGGCTGTGACACGCCAGCCGTGAACCTCCGCCGCCTTCGGTTACAATCGCTCTGTGACAAACCCCAGACTCGCGGTGTTGCTTGTTTGCGTGGCCGTCGCGCTGACCGCCGCCCCGCCCGAAGTGTCCAAAGTCGAGCCGCCCAACTGGTGGATCGGGCATTCCATCAATCCCGTGCGCCTGCTGATTCGCGGACGCAACCTGGAAGGCGCGCGCGCCGTGGCCGACGCCCCCGCCCTGCAAATTGGCCTGACCCGCGTGAACGCCGCCGGAACTTACGCGTTCGTGGATGTATCGATTGCGCCAAATACCACGCCCGGCCCGCACCCGTTACGCCTGATTACAACCGGCGGCGAGGCAACCGCGCCCTTCGAGGTGCTCGAACCGCTCCCGCGCACCGGCCGCTTTCAGGGCTTCTCGCCCGACGACATTATCTACCTCATCATGCCGGACCGCTTCGCCAACGGCGACCCCTCCAATGACGACCCCGCCGTGTCGCACGGTCTGTTCAACCGGCAGAAGCCGCGCTACTACCACGGCGGCGACTTCCAGGGCATCGTCGACCACTTGCCCTACCTCAAGGATCTCGGCGTCACCGCCCTTTGGATCAACCCGGTGTACGACAACGTCAACCAATTGAACCAGCGCGAGCGATACCACAACGAGGGCATCACCGACTATCACGGCTACGGCGCGGTGGATTTCTACGGCGTCGAAGAGCACTTCGGCACCCTGGCCCAGTTCCGCGAACTGGTGGACGCCGCGCACCGCCAGGGCCTCAAGGTGATTCAGGACCAGGTCGCCAATCACACCGGCCCCTATCATCCGTGGGCAAAAGATCCGCCCACGCCCACCTGGTTCCACGGCACCGAATCGCATCACGTAGCCAACACCTGGCAGACCTGGACCCTGATCGACCCGCATGCCACCGCGGAACTCCGCGCGCCCACCCTCGATGGCTGGTTCATCGACATCCTGCCGGATCTCAACCAGGACGACGAAGAGGTGGCGCGCTACCTCATTCAGAACACCCTGTGGTGGGTGGGTATCGCCGGTCTGGATGGCATCCGGCAGGACACGCTGCCGTATGTGCCGCGGCGCTTCTGGCGCGAGTGGATGGCGGCCATCAAGCGCGAGTATCCCGATCTGCGCGTGGTGGGCGAGATGTTCGACGGCGATCCCGCCATGGTCTCGTTCTTCCAGGGCGGCCAGGCGCGCTTCGACGGCGTGGATTCCGGCGTGGATACGGTTTTCGACTTCCCCACGTACTTCACCATCCGGCATGCCTTCGCCGAGGGAAAGCCGCTGCGCGACGTGGCCGTCATGACCGGCCACGACTACCTTTATCCGAATGCCAGCCTGCTGGTGACCTTTCTGGGGCTGCACGACGTGGGGCGTTTTATGAGCGATGCGGGCGCCACCGCGCAGGGCCTGGACCTGGCATTTACGTTTCTGATGACCGCGCGCGGCATTCCCATGATCTATTACGGCGACGAGATCGGGATGCGGGGCGGCGGCGATCCGGACAACCGGCGCGATTTTCCGGGCGGCTGGCCGGACGATGCGCGAAACGCCTTCACCGCGGCGGGCCGCACGCCGGAGGAGCGGGCCATCTGGGATCGTGTGCGGCGTCTGACCCATCTGCGCGGCGAACTGGAGCCGCTGCGCCGTGGGCCGATGGTCAATTTGTGCGTCAGCGATCAGACTTACGGCTATGCGCGCACGGGGCCGGCAGGGCCGGTGGTGGTGCTAATGAATAACGCCGCCGCCACGGCCGATGTGAGTTGCAACCTCGCGCCGCTGGGATTGGCGGAGGGGGCCAGCCTGGCGGATCGCCTGGGTGCGGCGCCGGAGTTGCACGTCGCCAGCGGCCAGGTTCACGCGCGATTGCCGGCGCGGACGGCGGGGATTTACGT
>Ga0224555_1000983_pt1 | contig 42167 bp, 59 predicted proteins | sample 714S23034metaG_FD_180687 | JGI IMG/M metagenome (GOLD analysis project Ga0224555, IMG submission 180687) | Peat soil microbial communities from Stordalen Mire, Sweden - 717 S2 30-34 | ecosystem: Environmental > Terrestrial > Soil > Wetlands > Peat | place: Sweden: Norrbotten County, Stordalen...
AACAACAGCAACAACAGCAACCAACTTTTCCGGTAGCCTGAGTGGTGACGTAACTGGCACGCAAGGCGCGACCGTAGTGTCAAAGATCAACGGGGGTAGTATGCCAGTTAGTACCCCCGTGCTAGCTAGCAATTCTAGCAGTCAACCCGCGGCCGCAACCGGGGCGCAGGTAGTGGCGGTAATCGGATCGACGCCAGTTGCCAACGCAACAACAGCAACAACAGCAACGACAGCAACCAACTTTTCCGGTAGCCTGAGTGGTGACGTAACTGGCACGCAAGGCGCGACCGTTGTAGCCGCACCAAGTCTATCTAGTATTGGAACAGATGTGAACACGGTTCTCGGAAGTGGAGGAAGCTATTCGGCTCCGGCTTGTGTTAGCGGTTGGACTTGCGATGCAATTTCTGGGATGGTCACGTTCAAAACAGGCACATCACCATCGACAAACGGGAGCCTTTTTGTTTTGAACCTTACAACTGCAAGAGCAAAAGATCCAGCTTGTGTTTTCAATCCAGCCATGATGTTCGATTCTGTAGGCCCTCTCGGGTATGGAATTTATCAAGAAGCAGGAACATATGCCGGAACAAGCAAAGCATCGGCATACGTGTACAACGCCACACTTACGGCAAACACTCAATACCTAGTTTCCTACACTTGTGGAAGGTAAATCATGGCTTTGTTGACGCTTTCATCGCTCCTCAATGACGTGCTGAATCTCGGCGTGGAGCTGACCGGCGCACTCAACAAGACGCTCGACTTCACAGACTCGGAGTTTCAGGCGATGGTTGCGGCGGCTCAGTCGGCATTGCCGGGTGGATCTGGCGTGTCCGTGGTGCTGGTATCGGAGGTTCCTATTTTTCTTCCCGCGCTTACGGCAACGACGTTCAACGATTCGGCATCACTGCCCTCTAAACAAATAAACGTCAGCGGCACAACACCATCATTTCGGCTGGTTTCTCCGGCGGGACGCCATATGGCGTGTATCTCTACTCGACCGGGATTGCCTGCCAGCAGAATAACCTGAGCACGGTGGGCACCCCGGTGAACTCGGTCTGTAATGACGGCACGAACGCGGCCGCCGCAGTCAGCGGGCAGGCGGTCCTTTCAAGTGGCAGCGTCACGGTTTCGACGACTGCGGCCTGCAACACCGGCGGCAGATGCAATTACATCCTTTCAAACTGCGGAGATGGAGCGAGTACGGCGATCGGCACTCCGACCCTTGGAACGACGACGCCCGGCACCTCGTTCCAGATTCAGTCGCTCAGTACATCGAACACAGTGGTCACCGGCGATGACTCCCGAATTTGCTGGCAGATTTACAACTTCTAAAGGGCTGAGATTTATGGCTTCGCGCGAAAAGATTCTGTTTGTGGTGAAGAGGTGCTGGAACCGTTTCAGACACTACCGGCGCGATTGGTACAACTTACGGCTATGTGAACGTTTGCACAGAAGGGAGTACGTTGATTGCGCCCCCAACAGCTATTTACTTCGGGACGCCAACACCCCCTTTAGCGGCGGGAACACTTTCTGGAACAACTTCCTAAAGTTTCTGGAATGGTTATTCAGTTTCAAATGGTTGTAAAAAGGGAACCTTGAATGGCCGGGGTTGGCGCGATTGCTCCAACTTCGGCCAAAATTTCGTTAGCGATGTGAATATATTTTTCATAATCTATATCTTCCGGTAGTTCGTTCTTATCGGGCAATTCCATTAGCGGCATTGCTCCATCGCTGTTAGGAACTTTGTTGCCGGAAGTTACATATCGAATTGTTCCCCGCATTTTTGTTGAGTAATACCAACGAATAGTCTTGCCTAAATATTTTCCAGATTTGGCAGCGCCCCCGCGAACATTGCGAACCGTAATGAATCTTCTAACATCGTTACAGTTCCGAATTGTTTCTTCGACCGGCGTTCCCTTCCAAAGAAATCCAATGGCGGCATCGTTACAAATAAGGGTTTCGGGATTCTTTGAAAGAATGGTATCGCCGGATGATCCGCGTTCGCTGTACGATCCTTTAACCTTTGGTTCATCTTCGCTCTTTTCTTTGATTGCAATGTAGTTGTTCACATCGCGGCTATAGATCGCTTTGTATCGTGTTTCTTCCGTTTCGAATCCAGTTAACTTTTCCCATTGTTTGATTGTTGTGTTTAGAGTGTCTTCCATAGTAGCGGGACAATTTATGACAACTCCATCTGTATTGGCCGATATGACTTCAATTCCCGCTGTTTCAATCATTTCGATTAGTTTCAACAAACACAGTTGACCTGAAATTGTGATTTGAATTAGAACATCGGGAGAATACACGATAGACCATTTGTTGCCGAATTTGCCAAATAAACCGTTCACTGTGATCTTTAGCGATGAAGCGGTCATTTTATCCCCGGCATGTTTCGCGTCAACACGGCGGCGGATTAGGCTCTTGTAAATTTCCAAATAAGCCTTCCCTAAATGTTTTGGATGCAATTCTTGATTGACAACAATCGCCGGGTAATAGCTCACAACATCAATATCCCTAAGTTTAAATTCAGCGGTTGACTTGTGAGCTATTGTTTTTTCACTTGAATGCAAACCGCCCATTCCAAAACGATAAACACAATTGCCGAAGCGAACGCTTAAATTCTGAATAGCTTCTGGCGTTATGATTTCCCCGCTATCTCCAACTTCAAATGGAGTTTCGCGAATTGTCTGAAGAACCGTTTGAAGCGATGGATAACCAAACGTGATGAATGCCGGGGGAAGGTAAAAGAAATATTGCGAATAATTTTTTGGGCGTTCTGGTTTCTTACCAGTAAGCTTTTTCAGTTCATGTGAAATTACGGCTTCGGCTATTTGAGCATCTGATTTTGAACGAACATCAATGCCGTATTGAGCAGACAAAGTATAACGAAGTTCAAGTTGAGGATAAAGAAACTTTACAACAAGTTCGGTGTTGTCTAAATCGTTCAAACAATAATCAAGAACTTTTTCCTGTTCGGTTTTGGTAAGAACTGCTTCATGCTGAATTGGCAAATCCTGTATACGCTTGCAATGAATTCTAGCGGCATATAATTTCAGCGATCCTTCAAGTGGGCAAACTTCGATTAGATCAATGTGATTGTAGGTAAGCAAGGTAATTTTGAAGTGTTGTTCAATTTGATACGGTAACAGATTTCCAAAAATGATTGCGTTTGAAGCTTGTTTCAAAGCTTTGTTATCGAAGCCTTCAATTGCAAGACTGACCATTGGAATATCATAAATTTTTGAATTGAATCCAACACAAAGAAAATTCTTTAAGAGCCAATGAAGTTTATCGCGTTCCGGTATAACTCCAATGCCTTTATTTTCGAAAACGACATACTTTCCAGAATCACTATGTTTGAAAGCAACAACCCAATAATTTATGTATGATTCAACGTCAAAAATCATGAGCGAACCCGGCTTTAGTTGCCGCAATTCATTATCAGTTAAAAACACTCGCTCTTTTACAGAGTATTTGAAATCGAATTGATCTTGAATGTCTTCAATTTCTTTTTTGGCTGGTAACTTACGAAGAAACGTTTCCTCTTGTGGCGTTAGCATTTTAATATTGAATAGGTTCATGTGGCACGCTCCAAATAAGCAATTGCCGCTTCAAAAAATTCTTTGTCTTCTATCGCGGCTAATCGACGATTGCAACTGGCGCATAGAATTCCTCGAACCTTATTTGTTACATGATTGTGATCAGTGTGCCAACCGCGTTTCTTGCCCGGTTCTGTTTTCTTGCAAATGGCGCAGCAACATCCTTGTTTTTCAAATAGTTCGTTCCACTGTTCGGCGGTTATTCCGTAAACACATTTTCTTTGCATTGCCTTGAACAGTTCAGGGTTGTTATCTCGCCATTCTTTAGATTTAGCGCGAACGTGTTCGGCATTTTCTTTACGCCATTTTTTATGATATTCTTTGCGTGTTAATGGCGGCGGTTTTTCGGGCAATGCTATTGGCTGAATTTCTATCATAGCCGCTCGCATCCAATACAGCCGCGCACATTCGGGCCGAAGAAGTAAACCAAACGTTTTGATACGTTGAAATCAATCTTGTCAATCAATCCTGAAAGCAATTGCAACGATTCGATTGTAAAGGAAATTCCAATTGGTAATCCTTCGCAAAGGTTGATTGCCCCATCTTTTGTGTAGTTGTCTGTACAAATTCCTTCATCGGTGAAGTACAACCGCCCATTGCGCGAGAATGGCGCTAGGCGCTCAATGGCTTCAAAGAACCCCAACGGCAACGGGATAGGATTGCTAGGCAGGGTTAAATAGGCGGGCAGATCGGGGAAGTTCGGATCGCGCTGCAAGGCGGTTTTGATCCATGCCCCGTCTAGGAAGTACGCCGTTAGGCTATCGCCGTCAATCCCAAGAGAGTAAAGCGATTTACGTCGCTGTTTATTGACGGCGGAGATGAACAGCTTAGGCACAATTGGCCCGTCTAGGAGTTGAAGGCCATGCCAAGCTTCTAGTATCACATCCCCGTTGCTGCCTACAATGGATCCGCCCCGGAGTTGAACGCTGGATTGAAGAACTGTTTTGGCTCGCTCTGAAACGACTTCGCCAACCCGTCTTAATGCCAATTCAAATTCCATTGTGATTGAAAAAGGATGAAGATTTGGGAAAATTGAAGGAATGTCTACTTGATTAATGCACGGAACAGTTGCTTGAAAATTTCCCGAACGAACGCTTAGCTCGTTATTTGTGATCATTGTTAGATTGACGGCTTCGGGACATTTCTTCAAAGCGTCAATTAGCTTTTGAGTATTTGGGCAAGCTTCTATTTCCTCTTGAATTGCTATTCCAGCGGAGAGCGGCCCGCCCATTGCAACCAATTTTCCTGCGAACATTCTGCAATGAACATCGAAGGCGTTGATGGCTCGCTTCGGTTGAACACTCGCAACAAATTGCAGCGCGGCGAGCAACGAATTTTCAGGTTGTTTCTTCGGCATTGAATCCTTCGGCTTTCGCTTTTTCAATTCGTTCAAAGTGGAACCAATCAACCCAACGAACATTATGGTTGTGCGCGGAAAATCCAAAAGGGTCGAGCGGCACTTCGGAATGAAGACATTTCGCACCGATGGCCGCTCGACACGTTGGGCAAACAACTTTCAATGGAAAATTCGTGTTCATTCATGATCCCTATAATGTAGCTTCAACGCATCAAGCGCGGTTTGAAGAACTGTTTCCAAATCGCGCTTGCCCCAAAATGTTACTGCGGCTGAATCATCATCGCCGGGGTGGTGAATAAATGGACCGCTAATGTTTGTTGTCAAATCAGTTTCTTTTCCGGTGTGATCCTTGCTCACTCCGGTTTTGGTTGTGACAGGCAATTCAAGATAAAAACGAACGCCTGTGAATTTGCCTTCCGGGGTTTCCTTAGTGATTATTTCAACCCGGTTTGTCATTTCTTCTGCATAGATGTTGACTCGCATTTTCTCCCCTTTCAAAATGGTATTTGATCGTTGTCTTCGTAATATTCACACCCATCGACTATAACGCAAGCTGGCGGACGGATGCCAAACTTATTACAAATTTCTTCTTCTTTTTTCCAATGCTCGCAAGTGATACAGGTTGCGAACCAATCAGATCGATGACCGATATGGTTCAAAAGTTTTGCAAAGAATTCTTGCATGGGATATGGAACTCGCATTTCAAGGCGTCCATTTTGTTTCTTGACGCCGCGAATTTGAATCAATCGCTCTTGCGGATCGGTCACCGGCTTGTAAGGCTCTTTGATCACACTATGCGCCTTTTCAAATAGTCAATTGCAGATTGAAGAAGTTCGATGTTGTCTTTGAATCCGCCCAAAGCAATGTTACAACGATTGCAGACAACCCCGCGAACCTTTCCTGTAATATGGCAATGATCGATATGCCAGCCCCAACGACCGCCCGGTTCAGTTGTCTTACAAATTGCACAACAAGAACCTTGCGCGATGAACATTTCTTCTTTTTGTTCAGGTGTAATTCCATATTTTGATTTCAGATTGGAACGCATCATTTGAAGGCGCGTTCGCGGATAGCGGAGCTTTCTCGATTCTTTTACTTTAACTGAATTATTATTGCGCCACGCATTAGCTTGCTGTTTTTTCTTTTCAATGTTGCACAAATAATGACGCCGCGACTTAGCCTTCTGATCGCGTTTCTTTATAGGTAATTGGTTTGTCCAACTCATGCAGATTCCTTGAAAATTCTTTTGATTACTTCGGGATATTTCTTATTAACTATTACAGAAATTGTTTTTGGAACAGCAAGCCTACTTACCCACAAGAGTGCTTCATCTACAGTTGGCGGCGCGGCGTCTGTGTTCATTGCTCTTTTCCACCATGCGCGGGCAATGTGACCGGCGCGGCCCGAATGTTCAAGACATACAACTTCACTAAACGCTCTTGCTCCGCAAACATAATTCACTTTCAAAATTCCAACACCGTTCTTTTCAATCTTGCTATACAGAGCGCGTTGAACTTCGAAATCTTGTATTTCAGGAACTTCTGTTCTAATAATTTCTTCAGTCCCCGCCGAAGCTTCGATATGAATTTGAAAAGGAAATTCAAAACCACACACATGACAAACTTTCGCGTTTGCATGGCAATAGGTTCCGCACTGATCGCAAACGCGAATTGGAGCAACACCGGGGGCGGCGCTTCCTCTTGCTTTTGGTATTACAGGATCGTTGATTGGTCCTAACCGTTGAACGTTGCGAGCAAAATCTAATCCTAAACAATTTGTTTTTCCTTCAAACGGGCGTCCGCCCCGGCCATATTTTTGGACGTGCAAGCCGGTTGACATTGTAGGAGCTAGATCGATGATCAAATCAATCGGCGGGTGATCCTGTCCTGTTGTGAATACACCCTTGTTCACTAAATTTCTAATCTTGCCAAGCTTGTAATCTCTAATAATTGCATCGCGTTTTGCACCGCTCATTTTTGAATGAACAGCTTCGCAAGGAATCCCAAAATTGCGAAACATTGCCGCAACGTGTTCAGCGTGTTTTATTCCACTTGCAAATGTTAACCAGCAATCGCGATCAGAACCTAATTCAATTGATTCTTTACAAGCAAGATAAGTTATATCTTGAACGTCAACAGCGGCTTCCAATTGTTTCAAATTGAAATCCCCGGCTTGAATTCCAACTTTCGAAACATCCAATTGTGTGTTTGTTCGTTTTGGAATAATCATTGCCATAAAGCCGTTATCAATAAACCAATTGAACCATTGCATCGTTGTCATATCAACAGCAATATCGGTAAAAATTCCAATATCTACAAGCGAGCCTTGCCCGGTTCTATAGGGAGTTGCGGTAAACCCAATAACTATCAAATTTGGATTCACAAGAAGTTGCTTGGCAATTATAGTTGAATACATGGAACCATCTTGCCCATTCATCAAATGCGCTTCATCGATGATGAAAATATCAAACCGGCCAAGCGCTTCAATACTCTTTACAACGCTGGCAACACCGCCAAAAATAATTGGCATTGCGGTATCGCGCTGTTTCAATCCAGCGCTAAAAATTCCATACGGCGCTGAAGGCCAAATTTCAGCTAGCTTTCCAGAATTCTGCGTCAACAATTCCTTAACATGAGTCATTGCCAAAATTCGAAGTTCCGGCCATTGGGAAAGCATCTTATGAATGAACGAACCGATTACCAAACTTTTGCCGGTTCCTGTTGGCATACATACTAAAGGATGTCGCTTTTGCGTTTGATAAAGAAACGCGAGCAACGCATTTTCGGCTTGTGTTTGGTAGTTTCGTAAAGTAATCATCCGGCCAATGCTTTTTCCATTTTCTTTTGAATGGTTTTGGCAAACGCTCTCACCATCAAAGCCGTTGTTACATCTTCGTTATTAGCATCCTTGTCAAACATCGCTATTTGATTTTCTGCATCGTCCACTGCTTGCTTAACAAGTTCGTTAATCAGCGTGCATTCTTCTTTGAGCAATTCAATTTGCATGGCGGTCCTTTCGTTAGTTCAGTTGAAATTGTTGAAGATAAGCAATTGCGTTACCAAGCAAAACAACATTGTCTTCGGCTTTGCCTAGTAGCAAATTGCAACGCGAACAAAGTAGTCCGCGAATGTTTCCCGTTGCATGATCATGATCAACAAACCAATTCTTAGCACGTCCGCCCGGCGAATTCACATAACAAATCGCGCAAGAATTATGTTGATACCTACACATGAATTCGTATTCTTCTTGAGTTATTCCATAATTTCTTTTTATTGCACATTTTCGATGGGAACGCGCCAACACTTCAGGATGAGTTATAGCGCGAAGTTTGTTATAAGCAGACGATTTGGCGTTTCGTTCTGCTTTATGTTTCTCATAACATTTCTTACTCGCAATTTTTGCAGCGGCTTTAACTTCTTCCGGCGTTTTCTTACTTCTGGATGGGGGCATGATGATCGCATCCTTTTGGTATGAAATCTTTTGGAATTATGCTGTTGTGAAACGTACAAAACCAATCGGCATTTTCAATCGGTCTGGAATAAGAGCAGCTTCTACAATTAACGTCGCAAGCAACTCCGTCAAAACAAATTGGCTGCATTTTGCACATCCCGCAAAGATAGTAATTTCGTTTTTCGCTAATCTTCTTCGGCGGCTCTTTCGCATCGAAGATTACAAACTGAGCCTTTTTGTAGGCATCTTCGGCAACATTCATATCAAGCGGAACCAATTCGAAATACCAATCAGAATCATTTTTGTTTTCGCAAACGTATAAGATATTGTTGAACCTTAATCCTCTTCCATAAACGCTGTTTTGAATAAAGTGTTGTTCTTTTGTTTGACGCATTCCCTTTTTGTCAAGATCATTAAACGGCGAACCTGTCCCTGTTGTTTTGCATTCCAATCCGGTTGGTTCGGTGATTCCCCAAGATGGAGCAATAAAAACGCCGTCAACTGATCCCCCGAAATGCCCTTGAAGATCGCTAAATTTTAGTTGAAATCCGTTTTCGTCTAAACCATCGATGAATTGAAAACCAATTTTTTTCAACCAACTGCGAACACGAATTTCTAAACCATGTCCAACGCCAAACAATCTTAACATTCTTCCGGAATGTGTTTCGCGATGCATCCAACGAAAATGATAGAAAAGATAGCGTAAGCATTCGTTACCTACAACAGATGCGCCAAGGTGCGAACGATAACCTTCGATGTTCGCGTTTTCAATTTCAGTATCGACGGCCTTCAACATTGCGTCTGCTATTTCGCGCAACATTTCTGGATTAGTCCAATCAACAATCATGTTTTCACCAAAAAGTTGGGACAGAGTTGAAGACTAAAACTCTGCCCCTGTACGCTTGAAGAATTTCACCTTACGGTGACAAGCGTAGTTTTCACTTCACCCAAGGGGGCGTTGCGCTCGCAGCCGGGGCCGCGAAGCCAGAAGCCCAAGGCGGCGCTCCAGCGGCGGGGGGAGCGGGTTGCCCGCCCCAAGGCGGTGCGGCGGCTCCAGCGGGCGGCTGTGTTCCTGCACCCCATGTTGCTGCACCCGGATCAGCGGGCGGCGCTTGTGCGGCGGGCGCTCCCCATCCCGGTTGCGCGGGCGCTCCCTGTTGCGGTGCGGGTTGATTTCCGCCCTTGTTGGGGTTGATTGGCAGTGATCCATCGGGGCATTTGATTTGCTTCACTTCTGAATACTTCGGGTTATCCGTTTGCGGCCCGATAGTGCAAATCAATTTTCCGCCAAGCATTTGTTCACTTGTTGCAAGTTGCGGGCGTCCAATTGCGAACGCATACGCCGCTAATTGCTGAAGCGCAATACGTTTTGCAACTTCGCTTGGGTTGTAAATGTTGAGGCGATCAATTTGAGTCATACCCTTTAGATCGCCGTCAACGCAAGTCAAGTGAATTGCAAGATACCCGGCCCCCGGATTATCTTTCACTTGCTGTGGTTCAACTTTGGTAATTTCGAGCCTGTAATCCCCAAGCGGAAAACAAATGCTTCCCCCTTGTGTTGGATCGTATTGGAAGGCATCGAAGTTTAGAACTGTCATGTTTACTCCCTTCAAATTTAGGTAGAAAATCGCGGCGCATAAAGTAAGTGGATTGTCTTTTAATGCGCCCAACGCTGCATTGCAATTGAAACACAAAATTCCGCGAACTTTGTGCGTGCTGTGACAATGATCAACATTCCATCGTCTTTTACCTCCGGGTTCTTTTGCGCCGCAAATCGCGCATCGTTGACCTTGTGATGCAAAAATTTTATCGAACTCTTCAATTGTCATTCCATTAAAGTTTCTGCAATTGGTATCTGCGAAACTTTAATGGATCACGTTCAATATGAAACCTTCTGTTTTCAATTGAACGGCGCTTCAGTCTTTCTGCATTAACGTCATAGTAAAACTTTTGGTAATCTCGTTTAGATTCCCAAATCTCAACTTCAATTTCAGTTCCGATCAAAGGCGCGTTGCTTTCAATTTCAATCATGCGGCGGCTTTGATAAACAACTTTGTTAAGTTTGGTTCTTCAAGTTCATTCAAATTGCCGCCGCGATCCTTCGCTGTCCACCAATCGGTATCATGTGTGTGAAATGCTTGGTAAACAACACCGGTTTCTGTTCGACCATGATGATGATGAAGAACCAAATCCCAAAAGTAAGGCAATGCGCTCATCAACTTTTCGGAAGGAATAACCGGGCAAGCTTTTTTGCCCAATCCGAATTCAACATATTGTTCCCAACAAATCAAAACAACATGGCGTCCCTTGCTATCGCGGAACGCTCGAATCAATTCATAAACAGAATCTTGCATTGCACCGTAAGCTTTGCGAGGGTCTTTTGTTTTTGTTTTTTCTTCTGCAAGAATCACTTGTGCCATTTCTGTTAGCGAATCAAGGAACAGAGTTTGAATGTGTCTTGCTTCGGCGCTTTTCATGAACCATGTAAAAGCTTCTTTCAGGTTCGCATAAGTGTTAATTGGAATATACGGAATGTTATCTCGCTTTAGCGATAGCAAACCGTTTTCGCCGGAAAAAATAAACGGTCCCGGCGCTGTGATCGCAAGGCGAGTCTTACCAACTCCAGATGGGCCATATACCAAAGTTTTGATTCCATCTTTGGCAGTTATTTTGCTTGTGCTGAAGACTTGCAAGGTTCCCCCTTTGGAGTAAGAACAATTGCACAAATACCGGCTTCAATGCCTGCCATTAAATCGCGGTACTCAATAGCACGTTGATGGCAATTGCTGCCTTTGAAAATGGCGCAACCGTCAAGTTCTTTTTTGCCTTGCACTCTTTTCCAAATCAGTACTGCCCATTCATCCGGGGCCGGATTTTGTTTCACTTCATATTCCATTTCTGACTTCCTTTGGGGGAACGATTTCCAAACTTGGCTTTGCGGGTTTTATGGTCAAGCAACCATCGAAAAGTTTTTGGGTTTGCGAGTCTGCGTTTTTGTAGGCAGTTTCAGAAAGTTTCGGTTCCCATTTAACAAGAACATTTGCAACTTCGGGTAGCATAATTGCAATTAGAGCATTAACTTGCCCTTCTTTGTTGTTTAACTTGTAATCTAATTTTTTGGTTGCCTTTAATGCATAGCCGTTTGCAATTTCAATTGTTTCTGATCCCGCATCTTTATCAGCGCTGAACAGTTCCTTCACAAGTTCATCGCGCAATTTCGATTCAGCTTCCTTTGCTCTTTCAAGCATTTGCTTCATTTCAAACCAAACCGTTAGCTTGGCATATTGAGCGGCTGTTAGAGGCATACGGGCAAGCCTAGACGCCGAGGCCAAATCTGTCAAGAAAATTCTTTGCACAAAATTTTGCACTTGATTTTGCAGCGGGCATGGTGCTAGGGTCGCATCTTATGAAAAAACAGCCTTCGCCCGCATCATTGCGGCTTGACTTGCCGCCCGATGAAAATCTCATTCTCGAACAACTTCAATTAGCTTTGAAGGAACATTTGAAAGTCAATTATATTTCAAAGGCTTCAACTATTCGGTTTCTGATCCGAAACGGCAGCATACCTACAACTGAGCACACACAAAGCCGTTAAAGGATCGCTGAAAATGCCTTGGACTAACGTTTTAACGAACGAAGATATTGCATTTGCGAAAAAATTGCAAAAACGTGCCCGCGAACGCAAATGGTACGCTGATAACGCCGAAGCTGAAAAAGCGCGGCGCATAACTTATCGTTCGAATAATCCGGAAAAAGTTAAAGCCGCTTATAAAAAATGGTATGAAGCTAATCCAGAAAAGGCTCGCAAAGCTACAAACGATTGGTTAGCGAATAACAATGGAAAAAATAAAAATCGAACGTATAACATCAAATCAAAATATGGACTTACAAATGAACAATGGACTGATTTATTTGTTCGTCAGGCTTGTTGCTGTGCAATTTGTGGAGTACATGAAACTAAGGTTTGGCACACAGACCATTGCCACAAAACGAATAAAGTTCGTGGAATATTGTGTGCAAGTTGCAATCCGGGGTTAGGAAGATTCAAAGATTCCATTGAAATAATGAAAGCGGCAATTGCTTATTTGGAGCGCATAAAATGAATAATCTTTTGTGCGAACTTAAAAAATATCCAAATTTTGTTGTCTGTTACACCTTGGACAAAATACCATTGAATCCAGTAAATGGGGAACGAGCGGCGGTTAACGATTCTTCAACTTGGGGAACGTTTGAAATTGCATCGGCTTGCCTTGCTAAAGATTCACGGCTAACGTTGGGGTTCGTGTTGACTCCGAACGACCCATACGTTTGTGTTGATCTGGATACCTACAAAACAACCGATCCAACAATCATTCAACGCCACAAAGAAATCTACGAAGCTTTGAATTCATATTCAGAGCTATCGCCGCATGGCGGCGTTCACATTTGGGTTAAAGGGAAGTTGAATGCTGGCAAAAAACTTTCCAAAGAATTCATTGAAGTCTATCCGTTTTCCCGTTACATAACCATAACAGGTGACGTTGTAAACCCGGCTCCGATTGTCGAACGACAAAACGAATTAGAAGCTTTGGTTGGGCATATTGAAACTGTTGTTGCCTCAAGTTGGGTTGGCGCGGCGCAAACGAAGACAGATGAAGAAATTTGCAAAATGGCCGCTGAAGCAAGCAACGGCAATTTATTTATGCGGCTATGGTATGGAGATTGGGCCGGAATGAATTACCCAAGCCAAAGCGAAGGCGATTTAGCATTTCTAAATATCGTTGCGTTTTACACAGACAACAAAGAACAAGTTGCGCGAATCTATTTCAACTCGCCATTGTTCCAGAATTCACCAAAGCGCAAACGCAAGGCTAGACCCGATTATTTGTTTCATGAAAAATATGGACTGATCACTAAGGCTTTTGATCAAAAGAATTACTTCCCTGAATTAGAAGCGATGGTTAAGGCTCATGTTGACGCTAAGGTTACTGAACAGCTTGCAACACCTATCCTAAAAGATTTTGATATTAAAGATTCAATTCGCGAATCACTTCCGCAATTCATCAAAGAATCCTTGAATGAATTTTCTTTCGATGAACTTCCCCCCGGATTATTGGGCGATATTGCAGTTTTCATTTATCAAAATGCTGTTCGCCCCGTTAAAGAAATTGCAATCGCCGGGGCTATTGCTTATCTTGCTGGAATTGCCGGTAAAGCTTACAACATTTCGCGAACAGGCTTAAATCATTACATCGCTATATTGGCCCCAACGGCGGGCGGCAAGGAAGGCGCTGCCAGTGGAATGGAAATGCTAACCAATGCAGTTCTTGAACTGTTGCCCGCTTTCGAACAATTCATCGGACCCGCTGAAATCGCAAGCCCGCAAGCTTTAATCAAACATCTTTCCGTTTCTTCTCCATGCTTCTATTCGCACAAAGGCGAAATTGGATTTTGGATGCAAAAGTTAACATCGAAGTATGCGAAGGCTAACGAAACAGCACTTCGCGGTTTGCTGTTGGATTTGTATACCAAATCAGGTTATGGACAGGTGGTTAGAGGATCAATCTATTCTGACAAAACAAAAGACGTTCATGCAATTAAGGCTCCATCTTTCACTTTGATTGGCGATGCAACTCCGGATACATTTTATCGTGCATTGGATGAAGAAAATATCGAAGAAGGCTTGGTTGCGCGATTCACAGTTGTTGAAGCATCCGGGGATCGGGTTCCGCATAATGAATTGCATGGACAAATTAAGCCCGATAAAAAAATGACTCACATTATCGCGGGGATCGCAAGGCGAGCGCTACAACTTGCACAAATGAACAATGTAATTAACATTGACGAAACCCCAGAAGCACACGAAGAACACATGCGGTTCAGTGAACAATGTTACGAAATCACTTTGAAGAATAGGGAATCAGCCGAAGGCAAGTTATATTCGCGGGCGCATCTTCGCCTGTTGCGGCTCGCTGGATTGATTGCTGTAGGTATCAATCCCGACAATCCTGTTATGACCCTTGAATGTGTTCAATGGGCGAAGCGTTTTATTGTGTACGGAATTTCTTGCGTTGTTACTAGATTTGAAACGGGGCGGGTTGGGGATGTGAATTATTCAATTGAACAGCGTATGGCAATAATGAACGTGTTGAAGCGTTACATAAAAGAAGGATACAAACCTGCGTATGGCAAAACATATCAGATTGATGAAGCGATGTATAACGCCAAGATCACAACCAATAAGTACATTCAAGCAAATGTAATTCATCATTCAGCGTTTCGGAAAGATCACCATTCTAATCAAGCGTTCAAACAAATGATTCAAGAGTACGTTGACAATGGGATTCTTGAACGGATTGATCTTTCTCGAATAAAAGACTCGCCCCGGCGTGGAATCGCCTATTACGTTCGGGACGTGTTCTGAAGATATACAATTGGGATTTACGTACTTGACTCCCGTTTCCTTGATTCCGCATCTTCTTTAGTATTACCAAACGGGCGATTAGAAATATTTGGCGTACTTATTTCAACAATGCGTTGATGGATCAACGGCATAAATTGCGCCATTGGAATCAAATTGGATTCAGTTGCACAACTTGGACAACGAATTGCCGAATCAATGAAGCATTGACAGTTTTCACACCAAAAAGCTTCATCCAAATGAATGTGGATCATTTCCCTTCCTCCGCTCTGCGTCTGTTCTTGATCGCAACTTCAGCTTGAATCTTCTTTTGCAATTGTAATCTCTTTGGTAGAGATTTCCAAATCGCTTCGGTTAATCCGTAAAATTCCAAGATTACGCTCAAAGGTTGGTGAACTGCATTGCCGCGAAGCTTGCGCGGCTCGCCTTCATTGTATTGCAATTCAATCAAGGTTGCATCGATTTGTTCTTGCGTTGCGAGCATTTCAGTAAGGTAAGCGTTGGGGTTTGCCGCTTCATCTTTCTGGCGTCTGTAGCCTTCCAGCTTTTCGCGTAACCAAACAAGCTTATCGAACGCGGCGCTTTTTCGTTGAACTGGTTTCGGCTCTGGATTATGCCAGATGGTCAACGATCCATCTTTGTTCTTGTGGCATTGTAGGTAAATGCCGAATTGAGTATTCAATGCGGACACACTGCGGCGAATCCACATTTCTTCCCAAAGCTTAACTGTATCGCTGGAAAGACTCCATGATTCGCATGGCGGCATTCGATGCAATTGAAGCGCTCTAAATTGTGTTGATCGCGGAATGTTCATTGTTCCCTCAAGAATGCTCCAGCTTGGCACATGCCTTGCGCTTGCGTTCGTAGAATATACGCTCGTTGTGTTGTGCAATGCGAATCGCTTCGGCTCTTTCGAATGCTTTTCGGTACTTGTCCATAAGAAACGTTGACTATAAACCATGTAAAGCTGGCTTGTCAAGATGCCAAAATTACTACGCGGTCAAACCTACGGCCACAACAACTTAGGTGGTATCCAACGGTATCCGTTGTAGATTTTGACGGGGGGGTGGGGTAAAGAGGAAAATGGCAAAATCATGAACTGGCGTTGATTCTATAGGGGCGTTAAGGCGTTTCGGATAGCGTTCAGATATAATCGGATAGCCTAGTAAAGCAAACTTTACATCCGGATAGTTTGAGTATCTGAAACAGGATATCGGGGCTTATAAATCAATCACTTACGCTCTGTTACACTATTTCCTCTATATTCTCACTCAATCTACTTACTTACTACATATATGTATATTATATTGATTCTATTATCTTTGAACACCGGACCGCGTTGTAAAATTCACAGATCGCCGCTCTTGGCTTCGAATATTGTAGGAATACTGCTTGACAATCTTAATTGAAATTGTTATTCTGTTCTTGGTTGAAGGGGAATAGACAATGACAGTTAAAGAAATGGCAAAAAGATTCGATGCTTACAATGCCGAAGTCTTAGCTTTTACGTTCGGCGAATGGCTCAATATGTCTTGGGCCGAACGTGACGCCCACCAGGCCGAAATAGACTCCCGCCACAATTACAAACACGGATGGATCATTGTTGACGGCGAATCATTTAATCAACAGGATGCTTATCCAGACCGCCTGTTTGTTAATTCTTGGGATTGAAATAGCATAACCCAAACGTTGTATTGTGTAAACCAAAGTTTCGATTTTAAATTACTAAAGAAAGGGGAATCAAAATGCCATGCAGCAAACCATCAATGGAACGATTTTTGGTAATGGCGGCAACGATCAGCGGCGTTATTACGGCCCTAATAGGCGTAAGCCTTTACTTCATGTATCTGGGCGTGATACCTTATCCAACGATGTAAATTACCATTGTCGTTGGGCCGATGAATTTTTCTTGTGGATTGAAGTTGCAGTTGCTATTATTCAATGGATCAAAGGGGGTTGCAAATGAAGTTGATAGGCTTTTTGTTCGTATTGTTTTGCGCGTTATTTGTTCCATTTGCTCTGCCGGTCTTGATCATGGTAGGATTGGTTGGACTGGCGTACAAATTCTTTTGCTGGATGGTCAAGTGATCGCTTCAGAGCTATACGAAGAATGGCGAGTTGTAGCGAATGAAGGTTCGGGGGTTCGCGGTTTCGGTATGAAAGGAAACCAATAAAATGAGTCTCGCTTTATCCAGTACCGAAATCGAAATTCATTATGAATCAACTCCGGAAGGCGTTTGCCCCGGCAAGGATCGGGCAGCAGCAGAGTTGGCAGCGTATCTCGACAATCGCCCGGATCAACCCGCAACCTATAAGACAATGCTCGCAACATGGGCGATGAATGTTACATGCGAGCGCTGCAAAGCTTACTTGAAGGCCAACAAGGAACGACGTAAGACAATGGGCCATGTAAAGGCGGTGACGCAGCGATGAAAATTGGCGAAAAACTAAAAATGATTTACGGCAACGAAGTGGTTCCAGTTGCTAGTTTGGAATTGCTTGCAAAAAGTAGTTCTTCGATTGCACATGCTTTGAAAATTGTGTTTTGTGTTCCGCCCGGAAAAGAACAAAACATGGTTGCTCAAACATTCTTGAATGTATATGCCAGCGGCTTTATTGCCGGGTATGATTTTGAAAAGGGGCAGCGATGAATGAACGAACCCGGCTTACTGAACGCGGCAAAAACATTTTGGATGAAATTGTTCGCGAAGTTAGGAACGCTTGCCCGCGTGGAAATTGTAGGTGCCACGAAACTGGTTTGAATTCTTGGGTTGAAGTTTGCCCAATTTGCGGTTGTCAAAATCCAATTTACGATAGGAGTAATGATGCGAATTCCTGAAAATCAAGCAAAAAGCAATGTGCGAATTTAGCACAACTTGAATTCCAAAGAATGTCAATTTTGGCTTGCTATTTTCATTGCTATTATTCGCCGGGGTGATTCAGTTGATTCAGCGTTTATAATTGCAGATGAATCAACGTTGGAATTGATCAAGCGGCGTTGAACAAGGTTACGCGGGCTTAGGCTGAACCCTAAATTGAACACCGTTGTTCTCGCTACGGTTGGGGGAAGCAAAATAGAGACAAGCCCGCGTAGCAAGTTTTCCACATCGGGTTCGCTTTTTCCCTTGACAGGGGGCGAGCCTTTCTTTATGTTGTTCCAAGTTTCGCTATTTCAATTCATTCGATGGTGCCTTGAATGCCTTGGAGCAAATCAGTGAGGAATCCCCGTATCCTGTACGGCGATGAAGGCGAATGGATCGCAACCTGTTCAACGCCTGAAGTTGCCGAAAAAATCCTTCAGTTGTCCACATCTTCAACAGACTTTTTCACAAAAGGCGGCTCGCGTGTGTTCGATGCTCACGTTGATGCAATTGTGGATGTTGTGGACAATCATTTTGCGAAACAAAAGTTGATAGCTATGAATTGCGAATCGCCAATTGTTTCAGAAACATCTAATCCAAATTCAATCATCGGCGGTTGGACAAATCATCTATGAAGCGCATACGGTGCGAGTGTTGCAACGAATCAAAATATAATTTGAAGCAATGCCAACACTGTTTTCTATGGATTTGCGTTTCGTGCTGGCTTGACTTTTGTCAACAATCGCCCGATACGGATCATCGTGAAAAAGCTTGCTGAATGGCCGGAAGAGGAAGAAGACGATGAACAGCCCTATCCCTGTTGATACAATCGTTAAAATTGTCAAATGGCGCGGGTTTGCTTTGTTGTTTGTTTTCGGTTCCGTGTTTTGACTTTGGGCAACTTTCGGATTTCCAACGTTGCAATAGAAAGGGGGTGATAGCATGGATCAGGATACGGAAAAAGACGCAGGGGCCGAAGCCCAGCTCATCGACGATGAGAAGCTCATAGCTAGCCAGAAGCTTTTGGAAGCGCAGCAGATGTTTCTCGTCGCGGGCGCCGACGAAGCAGCAAAAGACGCAGCCGAAGGCGTTTAGCAGGGGCGGGGTTGAGCGGCAACGTTTAACCCCGTTACTGTTTTTGGAGTAATTGGTGAAAATCACAAGATTGGAATGGGAACGGATAGGTTGCCAATTTACACAACAGGAAGTTAAAGAAATCAACGATGCTGTTACACTGAAGCTTGTTTACATTGACGCCCCGGCGTCTTACATTATCAATGATTCGAAATTATCGCCTTGGGTGAAGTTCAAATTGTGGTTGGCGAAATTGGAGTTGGCATGACTTCGCAAGAGTATCAAGAACTGCCGGAAGAAGTAAAAGGCGAATTGTTTTTTCTCTTCATGGATAGGTTTGAAATTTTCAACAAACAAGAATTTGCCGAACACACAAAGCAATGCGAAGGATGTTTCAATTATTTAAATGAACAATTCGCAAGCTTTCTTGATGAATATGTTGTTCTTAAAGATGTAAATTTGCAACACATGATGAAAGCGAGCCTGAATTAAATGCCGGGTCCAACTCCAGAATCCTTAGCAAAGTCAGGAAGCGAAGGCGCTGAACAAACCGCATTATTTTGTTGGGCTGCTCTGCCTGAACAACAACAAAAATATCCCGAATTAAAATTCATGTTTCATGTTCCTAACGGCGGCGGGCGCAGTAAATCCGAAGCCGGAAAGTTCAAGGCGCAAGGCGTCAAACCCGGCGTTCCGGATATATTCTTGCCTATTTCTCGCGGCGGCTTTCACGGTTTGTGGATTGAAATGAAGTTTGGACTCAACAAAACGTCAAACGACCAAAACTTGTTCCTTAATTTTCTCACCATTCAAGGCTATGCCGTTAACGTTTGCTATTCATGGCAAGAAGCGGTGAAGACAATTGAAGCATACTTTGCTTTGATGCCAATTGGAAATTTTAACTAAGCGCTTTTTGGAGCTAAACAAATGGCATTTGAAATCGAATCGGGGATTCCACTAGAACAACAAGACGCCCTAGAATATCTCACGTCTTTCGCTTGTAGGCATAATGGTCACAGGCGCGGCGCAACGGTTGCTGTAACAAGAAAATTCATGGCTGAATGTGGAACTAAAATTATCGTTAATGTCGGGGTGCGGGGTCGAATAGTCAAAATGGAACCTGAATATCCTTGCGATGTGGGCAGGGAATGTTCAAGTTGCCTTGATCGAATGGAGAAAATTCGAATTTTAATTGAAAGTGGAAAATAACCGTAACGGGGGTTGACAACCCGGTTCGAGTTGGCGTAACGTTTTCTTCAAGGGTAAACCCCTTTGGAGATTGAAAATCATGGCAAAGAAAACGAAAGCGCAACAGAAAGAATTGCTCAACAGCATTGTGAGCGATACGAAGGGGCCGCAAGGCTATTCGCTCGTTCACCCGGACGATGTGAAAGCGTTGGTTGAAGCTGGACACATTGAAGTGAATCCCACCATTACCGATCCTTCGGGCAAGATCGCAGCGCGGGCCACTGCCAAGCTTCTGGAGTCCAACGCAGCGGGCGCGGGCGCAACAGTGCGGGAACTTCAACTTCTTCGGTTGTTTGAAACCGATTCTGCCCCGGCAAACGTGTTTGTGCTGGAATCGGGCATTCCGCTTCCCCCGGCTGCAAAGGGCGGGCGGCGTGATGAACAGTATCCGTTTTCGAAGATGGGAGTTGGGCAATCCTTCTTCGTTCCGGTTACGGCGAAGTACCCGAAGCCTTGGGAAACGTTCGGATCAACGGTTTCGAGCGCAACCCGGCGTTTCGCCACTGAGCATCCCACAGACAAGAAAAAGAACCGCAAGGGCGTTGAAGTTCCGGTTCTCGTTGCAACCCGCAAGTTCACTTTGCGGCAAGTGACGGCGGGACAGAAGTACGCCAATGGGTTCGAAGAGAAGGCGGGCGGCGCTCGCGTCTATCGAATCGCCTAACAAGTTGCAGATAAGGCTCTCCTCCAAACTGCAATACTAGCCTCAATCCCGCAAGGGGTTGGGGCTAGTTCATTTTGGTTACTAAAGTTTCTGAAAATAAATTAAAAATAGCTTGCAATCTGCCAACAATCTGCCAGTCTTGAGCACTTCGGTATTGACAGGGGCGCTTTTTGTTGCTCCAATGCCAGTATGCCGGGTCCAAACGCAACCTTGTTGTTATCTCCCGTTGGGCTGGCAATGCTGAAGGGGTTTGAATCCCTTCGATTACAGGCTTACCAAGATGTACGCGGGATTCTTACGATTGGATACGGTCATACCGGCCCGGAAGTGACGGCGGGCCTTGTATGGACGCAGGAACAGGCATTACAGGCGCTTCAGGAAGACGTGTCATGGGCTGTCAACGCAGTTGGAAAATCTGTCACAGTTCCGTTGCTTCAGTACCAGTTTGATGCTTTGGTTAGCTTCACTTTCAACGTTGGGCCTTCGGCATTCAAGGGTTCAACTTTGTTAGTTCTGTTGAACGAAGCTAATTTTGTAGGTGCTGGACAACAATTTGGGAAATGGGTTTATGCTGGAACAATGCTTTCGAGCGGATTGGTGAATAGACGAAAGGCTGAAGCGGCAATGTTTAATGACCCTTTGATTGGAGCTTCGGCGTGAGTGAAGAAAGCGGTAATCTTGAACTTGTTGGTTTAAGTCCAAACGAGTTGTTTGTAAAGATTGTCAAGGATATATATTTTGGCAACAGCAAACCGTCTTTAACAGAGCGAATGAAAACTGTTGAGGATCAACAGACCATGTTTAAAGATTCTCTTGATAAAGCCGAAAAATGGCAAGCCGGAATGAACAAGCTTGTTATTGTTACTTTGATCAGTTCCATAGGCGGCTTGGTTTTGATCATCATTAACTTGCTTGTGAAACATTAACCAATTCAACTTGAAAAGAGGGAACATGAACACAACGATTTTTGGAATTAGCAAGACAACGTTGGAAGGTTGGTTTTCCTTTCTGATCACAACACTAACCTTTATCACCGGCTACAACGGGTTTGTTGCTTTGATGAATCCAGAGCAAAGCAAAGTTTGGTTGATTGCGAGCGCTGTTGCAACGTTCGTTGTTGGCTTGCTGAACCTTTGGCTTCGTATGCTTCAAGGTGACGGTACAGCCAATCTCGCAGCTACGCCAACAAGCGCGGCAACCAATTCAGCGGGTAAAGTGTTGATGATCTTTTTGGCTCTCTCCATTTCGATGTGTTTCATTTCCGGTTGCACCAATTGGGAGAGAACGACTTTTCAAGCCTTGAGCGCTTCGAAAGCGGTCATTGATCAGGCGGGCGTTGATTACAACGCCGGGACGATTCCACAAACAGCGGCAAACCAAAGCATTATTACTCAAGCAAGAAACGCGCAAACAACGGCGGTTGATGCAATGGCTAGTTACGAAGAAATCAAAACATCCGTTACAGCTACAGCGGCGGGCCTTTCTTCGCAACAAGCTGTTGTGGAATCTTCGCTCGCTGCAATTGTTCCATTGGTTGCTCAAATCAAGGCGCTGTATGCAACCAAAACTTCAATGAACGTTAAACCGGAAAGGATGATTCCTTGGACACTTCAACCGTATCGAACATCGCAACTGAAATTCAGAATGACGCCAATCTTGTTCTGGAAACAATCGAGGGAGTTGACCCGGCTCTTGCGCTTCCAGTTGACGCCGCCGAAACCATCGTCAATGTTTTTGGCGGGCTGATTAACAAAGCGCTTGCCGGTTGGAGTGCCGCTTCGGGGATTCCAATTACCCAAGCATCGGTTTTGGCGCTCTTGCCGGATAACACTCCGTTGGTTGCTCCAACCAAGTAATTCAACGGTTTTAGCATTACAGCAAAGGCGGGCGGTCTGCAAAGATTGCCCGCTTTTTGTTTTTTTCAAGGTATTATTCCGGTATGGAAGAAAGAGAATACAAGTTAGCGTTCGCTAAGTTGCTTCAGCGGCTCTCTAAAGACTTGCGTTCACTTCCACAACCGCTCATTGCCAAGGAAATTGTTGGCAAGGAACAAACCGAACTGTATCCGCAATACGTTTTGCGGATCGCTGAAGAATGGATTCATGATGAAGTTGTTCTTGCTGAAGTTGACCGGCTGGACAGATTACCGATTGAACGCGAAGTTGTGATTCAAAACTTGTATCAAATTGCAACCGGCTTAACCGTTCCTTATGTTGATCGTGTTCGCGCATTTTCTGAAATCGGCAAGATCATGGGTTGGGGTCTTGTCAAGAAAGATGATGGAACCGAATTTACTGATCGCATGAAAGAACTTTCTGAAATGGTTCTTGGTTCGCCAAATGGCACAGTATAGCGAGAAATCAATCAAGTTTATTAGAAGGCGTCCACAAGAAGACGCTTTTATCAATATTTTGGAAGGTGCGGTTCGTTCTAGTAAGAACTGGACGATGATACCGAAGATTGCCTTCGCATTGGATACCTACAAAGTTGAAGGCGAACGGGTGATGTTTGGAGTTTCGAAAGATACTCTTTATCACAACGTTTTGAATGATCTTTTCAACTTCTATGGAACCAAGAATTATTCTTACAATCGAATGACCGGGGAACTTTGGTTAGGCAACACTAAATGGCGGGTTGTTGGGGCCAAAGATGAAGGATCGGAAAAATATATTCGCGGTTCAACGGTTGGCGTTGCTTACGGCGATGAACTTATCAAAATTCCAAAATCGTTTTTTGAAATGATGCTTTCCAGAATGTCCCCGGAAGGCGCTCGCCTGTACGGAACAACTAATCCAGATAATCCTTTCCACTATATCAATAAAGACTACATTACAAATGTTGAAAAGAAAGCGAGCGGGTTAGTATGGTCTGAAAAGTTCATGCTTCGTGATAACTTGTCTTTATCCGAAGCCAAGATTCTTCAATTTGAAACAATGTTCAAGGGTGTATTTAAGAAAAGAAACATTGATGGCATTTGGTGCGTTGCTGAAGGTGCGATTTATAAAGACTCTTATAGTGATGAACTTCTTTATGACGATACAACCCGGCCTTTGGGGTTGGGTAATTCAGGCGGCTTCGTTGAAAAGTTCATTGCTATTGATTATGGTACTGGAAACCCAACTGTATTTTTGTTGATCATTGACGATGGAACAACTTATTGGGTTGATCAAGAATACTATTGGGATTCAAGGGAAACGACAGTTCAAAAAACCGATGGGCAATACATTGAAGATTTAATTCAATTTCGCGATAGCTTTGGCCCCCAAGCGCAAGCGATTGTTGATCCTTCAGCAGCAAGCTTGAAAGCTGAAATGAATTTGAAAGGTGTTTGGCATTGTGACGCCGATAACGATGTTGAAAACGGAATCAGAAATACTTCTAGCATGTTGGCACAAAAAAAGATTAGGATACATGAGCGTTGTGTTAAACTCCGGGCTGAATTGGAGTCTTATGCGTGGAATCCTAAGAAGCAATTGGTTGGGGAAGATGAACCGTTGAAGATCAATGATCATGCCCCGGATGCGTTACGGTATTTTGTTCAAACCAAAGTACCGGCGTGGCGGGTCACTCTTGCTTTAGCGGCGTAACGAAAGGAAACGATGATCAACCATAACTTCATGGATCGTTACAAGACGTTTGCTAGTGCTGTTTTTAATGTAGGCAAAGATTCAATTGCTGAGGATGCATTTAGCAATCCAATTGCTAGGATGGGTTACGGAACGCCTTCAGTTGCCGAAGGTGTTGATTACATTCTTAATCGTTGGACTAATGATTATTGGTTAATGATTACTTTATTTCGCAATCATTGGATACCGCGAAAAGTTGTTGAAATTCCCGCTAAAGATATGGTTAAAGCTTGGCCCCGGCTAAACTGTAAGTTGACGCCTGATCAAATTGCGGATTTTGATCGGACCATCAAACGAACTTTGACACCGAAAAAGATCAAGCGCTCGATTACATGGGCGCGGTTGTTTGGCGGTGCGGGCGCTTTAATGGTGATCAAGGGTCATGAAAATATTCTTGACAAACCTTTGAAGCTGGACGATATAAATCCAGATTCTTACAAGGGTTTAATTGTGTTTGATCGTTGGAGCGGCATAACTCCAATTGGAAATGAACAACAAGATGTTGAATCGCCTTTGACTTTTGGATTGCCTGAATTCTACGGCGTTCATGGTCAGAATGGAAACGAAAAACTTTTTGATATTCATGCTTCGCGCATTCTTCGTTTTACCGGGCCGGATGTTCCAACGCCTGAACATGAAGCCAATCAATATTGGGGGATCAGTGTTCTTGAATTGGTAATGGAAGAAATGCGGAAACGCGATAATGCATCATGGTCAATTCTTCAATTACTGTTTAGAGCGCAGGTTATGACGCAGGTTAACCCGGAATTGGCGCAAATGTTGAGCGGAGCAACATCCGGGGGAGCGGCTTTAACGAAGTTCGCGCAAACATATCAAGCGCAAAACGAATTGCTTTCCAATCAATCGATGTTGATTCTTGGCAAAGAAGGTAAACTTGAATCACATCAATACACATTTGGTGGAATTGCAGATGTACTAGATCGTTTTGAAATTGCGGTTGCTGCTTCTTCAACTCCATCTATTCCATATTCAAAGTTATTCGGAAAGAATTCAAGCGGTTTGGACAATAGCAACGATGCCGATGAACGCAACTATGAAGAAGCGATTGCACAAGCACAAAGCGATGATTTGGAACCACAGTTAATGCAACAACTGTATCCAGTCATTTGTATGAGCGAATTCGGGGACGTTCCGGACGATTTAGATATTACTTGGCCTTCAATTCGTGTGTTAACCGAAGAAGACAAAGTTAAACTTTCCAAAGATGGGACAGAAGCTATTCTTGCTCCGTTCAATGCCGGTGTTACTTCGCAACAATTGACATTGAAAGAATTGAAGCAGCTTGGCGACAAAACAGAAATCATGACAAACGTAACGGATAAAATGATTGATGAAGCGGACGATAAACCGCAAGCACCAATTGAAGTTGAGCAAGGCGAAGCAAGGGCTGGAACAGCGGAGTTTGAAGAAAAATGAATTCTCCGTTCCATCGGCCAACTCGATTTGAATTGATCTATCAGCGAGAAATTCGCCGGTTGATAGATCAATATTTTATGTTTCCAACAAGTTCAACGTTAGGCGAGCTAAACGCTCGATTGGTGGAATTCGCACAAGCGCGAAATTTTATTCAAGGCTCTGCCCATCGTCTAGCAACGAATATGATTACAATGGTTGCGAATGGGAACAGCCGAAGTTGGCAAGCGGCAGCAACGAAAGCGAGCAAGGGACGGCTTATTTATTCGATGTTGCAGAACGAATTGAAAGGACCGCTTGGCATTCGTTTGCATTCTTTAATTCAGGAAAATATTCAATATATTACAACTTTGCCGGAAGACATTGCGGAACGTTCGGTTCACTTCATACAGCGCGAACAATTGAAGGGAAGGCGCTCTGAAGATATTGTTAAAGACATTCGCCCATTCATGCAACATTTGAAAGAATATCAAGTTCAACGACTTGCAAGAACTGAAGTTGCTAAAGCCGATACCGCAATAACTCGCGTTCGTGCTGAATCAATTGGTTTGAATTGGTACGAATGGCAAACAAGCGAAGACGCTAGGGTTAGAAAATCACATGCAAAGATGAATCATGTTCTAGTTAACTTCGATGATCCCCCGGCCCCCGAACAATTGATTGGACAAAAAAGCGAAGGCCATTACAACGCCGGAAACATTTACAATTGTCGTTGCCCCGCTTTGCCTGTACTTTCATTGAATCTTCTACAATGGCCGCATAAAGTTTATTCACAAGGGCGAATTTCCGTAATGAGCAAAAAACAATTCTTGCTTGTTTCCGGTTTGCCGCTTCAGCTTGTGGCATGATTTTGTAGGTACGGGGGAATTGAAATGAAGAAGCGTTATTGGTTGGCAATTGCGTTTGCTGTTGCTTTAGCAATTGGAGTTGGAGCGCAAAACGGTTTTCTTTCGGGCGCTTACTTCGTCAATCCAACTGTTCTTGGAACCATCCCCGAATGTTCGCAATTCAGCGGCGGACTTTGTGTGTATTCACCTTCCGGGTTGGTTGACAACGGAACAATTCTTACCTACAAAGGTATTCAGATTGCGAGCGCAAGCGGCGCTGTTACTCAAATTACAGCCGGAACGAATGTTTCAATTTCCCCTTCGGGCGGAACTGGAAATGTTACGGTGAACGCCGCAACGCAAGTGTTCAAAGGAAGTTTAACATTTACAGTGGCAACAACCGATGTTGCTACAGTGACTGGGGCAACATCTTCTTCTCATTGCACATTTTCACCAACAAACCTTACGGCGGCGGCTGATATATTGGCGGATTTCATTTCAACCAAAGCAACAAACGCTATAACTATAACTCATTCCGCAACAACTGCGAGCGGCGGAACTTTGGACATTCTTTGCACCGTTAACTAAGGGCGGCAATGTTAGCTTATTACGGCGTTAAACTTTCCGATAATTGGATTGAAACACCCGAAGGCTATGTAGTCTTCAAGAACGCCGTTATTGCTCGCACTGGATTTCAAAAATATAAGTTGAAAGAGATTGATGAAGGGGAACGCCAATCGCAAAAAATTCTTGGTGATCCTGAAGAAGAAGTTGAATTGCTTAGGACGCCAGAAGAAGTTTTCAATCCCCGCACCATTGCAAGCTTCGAAACCAAATCGGTAACGGATGGGCATCCGGATCAACTTCTTAATGTTGATACCGTTCGGGAACACGAAAAAGGGCAAATCGCCAATGTTCGCCGGGGTGCTGAAGCGCTAGAATCGGGTGATTTTCCCTTGCTTGCTGATTTGATCGTGAAGGATAGATTTCTCATCGAAAAAATAAAAGCTGGACTTCGGGAGTTATCTTGTGGATACAATTATCATGTTTTAAGGCAAGGCGATTCGCTCTTGCAAGTTGACATAGTTGGTAATCATGTTGCCATTGTCAACGCTGGCAGAGCGGGGCCGGAAGCTTCAATTCAAGATTCGTTGGAACCTACTTCAACAGGAAACGGAGTGTTCGATATGTCAAAGTTCATTGATGGCCTTTTGGGTAGGACAACGAGAAAAACTCAAATTCAGAGTTGGGCGGCAACGGCGAAGCCTGAAGACGTTGCGATGGCGATGGATGCAATGGCCGAAGAATTGGAAAAGAAGAAGGAAGGGGCCGATGCCCGCGATGAATCCATGCACAAAGCCGGATGCAATAACAACGATTGCAAAGGCTGCAAGGATGAAAAACCCGCCAACGATGCCAAGGCGGTTGATCGCAAGCGTTTTCATGATGCGTTGGATCGCATGTTGGATGGCAAGGAAGAAGAAATGAACGCTCAAGACGCTGATATGGAATCTTTGAAAGCAATGTTCACCGGTGGCGAAGGTGGCAAAGGCGAAGATGAAACCGTTGCGGGCGAGCAAACGGGCGATGAAATGCCGGAAGACGGCGGGATTGAATCCGGCAAAGATGCGATTGAAGCTTTGACCATTGAACCGGGCGACCGTCCGGAGTCAACTGGAACGGGAACGGATTCAGCGGCGCTCCTGAAGGCAAGGAAAGAAGGCGCGAACGCTGCATTCAAAGCGATGAAGCCATTTATTGCAGCAACCAAAAACAAAACAACAATTGGCGCGTTTGATACCGCCGTTAAAACAGTCAATGGCGGACTGACGGCGGGCGGAACCGCTGGCAAGGGCGGTTATGGAGCAGTTCAAAAGGCGGCGGCTTCAACAGGCAAAGATGCTTTGGATCAGAAAGCCAAAAATGAAGCGGCTTCGAAGAAATTTCAGACTGAAGTTGTGGACGCTTACGCGGCTCGTCGCAATCAACGTAACTAAAAGTTCAATGAAGTAACGCTTCATTCAACAGCAACGCATTTCAATTGAAGGGGAATGATCATGAGCGCTGGCGGCTTCGGTACAGCAATTCCTGTTTTGTCGTTGAACAATGGATTTCCCGGCAACATTTCCCGCGTTGGCGAGCGCGTCATTCATGCAAGGCAGGTATTGCCTTCAACACCGAACGCAATCCTTTTTGGTCAAGGTTGCGTGATCGTTCCCGATTCGACAGGCGGAACGATTCAAAGCATTGCTGATTTCATCGCGGGCGGCGGAATTTTTCTTGCTTCCTTGTTCGCGGGCATTGCGGTTCGCAACGTCAAAACGAATTTGAATTTTTCAACATTGGGCAACGTTGGCAATCAAACGCCGTACTTTGGAAGCTTCGCACCGGGCACCATTGGCGGCTTGCTTGAACGCGGTTCGGTTGATGTTTCAATTGCGAACGGGCAACCCGTTTCCCAAGGGCAGGTTTATACCCGGCTTGCGCTAAACGGCGCAATTCCAGCGGGAACCGTTGGTGACTTTGAGGCAGTTCCAGACGGAAGTATTGTTGGGGCTGCTGGTAGCAATACAGGCAACGGCACGATTACCGGGCTGGCAATTGGTTCGAACGCAACGGCTCAAGTTTACACCGTGACGTTCACAAGTGGAACGGCGTACAAGGTAACGGATGCCAACGGTAACATCATTGGAACCGGAACCATTGTTGCAATGGCAACTCATACTTCGAAATTCAACAACGGAACTGTTGATTTTACCCTCACCGAAGGTTCGGTTGTGTTCATTACAAACGATTCTTTCACTGTGACGGTTTCGGCGTTGCTTACCGTTGCTCTACCCGGCGTTGTTTTCACAACCGGGGTGATTGACGGAAACGGCGTTGCGGAAATCACCCTCAAACAGAGAGTTGCCGCCTAAGCATTTCGGCGGTGTTGAAGTTGGATCGAAAGCAAATTATCGAAAGGTAGGAATTGCAATTATGATCAGGCGAGCGGGGAACGGGAGTGTTGCTTTTGATTCAGCTTCATCGGGTTCATTTGCCTTTCTGAACGCACAACTCGAATTGATGTTGCCGGATTTGGTCAAACCGCTTTCAAGTATGACCCATCCCCGCGACATTACTGTGAAATTTGGCGGGGGTTTTCCGGACTATTTGACCGCCTATGCTTCGGACTTCGGAACAACGGGCGGCAATCAATACGGCCTTCAGGATACCAACAACACCGATATTCCTGAAGTGCAAGTGAATTTGATCAAAGGCGTTTGGCAAACTTGGCTTTGGGGTCAAGGCTTCACCATTACTGTTCTTGACACAGAAAAACTTGCAACAGCGGCTCGCACCGGCCAACCGGCTCCATTCTCTTTGAACGCATTGCTTGAAGAAGGCGTTCAGGAAGTTTGGAACAAGGCAATGGAAGTTGTTTGCTACAACGGTTGGTTGGGTCAACCCGGATTGTTGAACAACACGAACATTACTTCAGCGCTTGCCTCGGCAACCGGAACGGGCGCTTCGCGGCTCTGGAGTACCAAAACCCCGCTTCAGATTCAATACGATGTGAACGGCGCTTTGGCGGCTGCAATTGGTCAAGCTGTTTACGCGAACGCAGCGTATCCGGATTCATGCTTGATTGATTACAACGCTTTCAACACTCTGTTCCAACCGTTTGTTCTTGGCACCGTTGGCGGTTATCAGAGCGTTGGCGCTTACATCGAAGCCAACAACATTGCGAAGGCTTCTGGCGTTGATTTCAAATTCAAGCCGGTTGCGAATCCTTGGATTTCAACTCAAGGCGCGGGCGGCACCGGGCGGGCTTGCTTCTATCGGAATGATGAAAAGAACGTTTTGATTCGCGCACCGCAACCGGCTCGCAAGGTTTTCACCATTCCAACAACCGACAAGGGCGGCGCTTACGTTACGCTGTTCAATGGCTGCATTGGACAGGTTCAGTTCCTTCGGGGTCAATCCTTCTATTACCTTGACGGAATTTCCTAAATCATCCTCTAGTTGAGGAAAATTTGAAGGGGCCGTTGCCAGCCCCTTCTTCAGTATTCAATGAGGAATTAACAATGCAGATTATTTGCCGCAAGAAACTTCATTTTCAGGATCATGAAATCGTTCACAATTCTGTAACGAATGAAAAAACTGCGATTCTGAAACGTCAAACTGTTGTTTCGCCAAGCGTCAACCCGCAGGAAGTTCCGGATTGGATTAAGACGGATGATTTATTTCGTCTTTGTGTTGAAGATGGATCAATTACCATTGTTCAGGTTCTTTCAACTCCAAAGAAGAAAACACCAACAAACGCCGCGCCAAAGACTGAAGAAACAAAACCCAAGGAAGCTGATCCAAATTCAGGTTGGGGAGCGAAACCGGGGGCTGGATTGCCGAACGGCAACGACATTGGAAGTGGCGGAACAACGGCTTAATCGAACGCGAAGGATTGGGCCAAATGGCTTGGCAAAACCTTGATCAATTCATTCAAGAATGTTGGGGCTGGAGTAACGAGAGCAGTGCCGGTTTAGCTCTCATTGGTTCAGCCTCAAATGTTCTTGTTGGCGATAATCCGCCTTATTCCGTTTCAGACTTCCTAAGCTATCACCCGCAGTTCGCCGGATGCGCCACAAGGGTGCAAGGAACGATTGACGGGGCAACAGGCAACGTCTTGAATCTTTCGAGCGTTGCGGGCCTTGCTATAGGGCAGCTAGTGACCGGGCCGGGTGTTCAGGTCGGCTCCCTGATCGAGAGTTTGACGCCGGGGCCGCTGATCCTTACAGCAACGACCGTTGCCGGGAACGCGAACATTACCGTTCCTAGCACATCCGGGGTTATTGTAGGCAAGCCTATTTCCGGGGCCGGAATTCTATCCAACACAACTGTTCTTGCGGCTATTGGAAACACAATTACAATGTCCAATAACGCAACTGCAAATGGTTCAAACGTTGCGGTTCAAATTGGCTTGAACCCATCGATGATTCTTTCGTTGCCTACAACTGAAGTTGGAACGGTTTATGTTAATGTTTTCACAACGCCAATGATTCCGGCTCTTGTGATGAAGGCTTACATTTACCTTGCATCGGCACAAATTCAATCTAAAAGATGGTGCGAGTTGTGGCCTTTTGCAATGGGGCTTCTAATTGCTCATAATTGCGAACTATTCATTAAAGCTTATGCGGGTGGGCCGGGTTCTTCTATGGCTCGCGTTGCTGAAGCTGGATTGGCGCTTGGGGTTAAGACTTCAAAAAGCGCGGGGGATGTTTCGGCAGGAATGACAGCATTACCGGGGTTGGAAGATTGGGGATCGTATCAATTAACATTGTATGGGCAACAGTTTGCAACATTTGCAAAGGCGATTGGTTCCGGCAATATGTTGTTTCTGTGAAAGGGGGTTAACATGGCTCCTGATAATGAAACAAGATTGATTGGCGCAATTTGCGGCGTTCTGGATAAGCTTGCTTCATTGCTTGCAGTTGCCGCAGAAAAGTTGAAGAAAGAAGAGTGAACCCAACAATCACATTGACGGAAGATGGCGACGGCGAACGCTTCATAAAAGAAGCAATGGGAACGCTAGAAAACGCCAAAGTTTATGTTGGGATTCCTGAAGCCGAAACAAACCGCGAAAGTCAAAAAGAAGAAGTAACAAACGCGGGCCTTCTTTTCATTCATACCAACGGTTCCCCTATTCGGCACATTCCAGCTAGGCCAGTAATCGAACCAAGCATTGAAGCAAATCACGAACCGATTGAACAAGGGTTACACGCAACAGCCGATTACGTTCTGGACGGCAAAAAAGCAGAAGCTAACCAAATGTTGAAAAAGGTTGGAACACTTGGGGCAAATGGCGCGAAGAAATGGTTTACTGATCCAAGAAACGGTTGGCGGCAAAATTCGCCGGAAACAATTCGGCGTAAGCTTGCCAAACTAACAGGTAAACGGCGGCGCAAAGCTTTAGGAGTTTTGAATTCTGTTGATGAATTGATGCCGCTTGTTGGAACAACAGCATTGGATGAAATTAATACTCCGCTCATTGATACCGGGCAAATGCGGAGAGCAATTACTTGGGTGACAGAAGTTTTATGATTGTCTATTTAGCAAAAAACACGGTTAATGGAAAGTGCTACGTTGGTTGCACTTCATTGCCGCTTGCGAAAAGAAGGCAACAACATTGCGGTTGGAAGCGCAAAGAAAATCTTACTTTTCAAAACGCAATAAAGAAGTACGGAACAATTGCATTTGAATGGGAAGTTATTGAAGTTTGCTCTAGTAAAGAACACATGATGGAACGCGAAAAATTTTGGATCAAAGAATTTAGTACCGTCGTTCCTAACGGTTATAATATGACGTTTGGTGGAGAAGGTGGAAAAGTTTGTTCAGAAGCAATTGAGCAAATGCGGGTTAAAAAGTTAGGAAAAAAGGCTTCTGAAGAAACAAAAATTAAAATGAGTAAGTCTCGCGTCGGAAAGAAAATGTCAGCTGAATTTTGCGAAGCTGTTCGCAAAAGAGTTACGGGATCAAAACATTCTGAAAAAACCAGAAAGAAAATTGGAGATTTACAACGCGGTCAAAAAAGAGAACCGCGAAGCGAAGAAACCAAAAGAAAAATTTCCGTCGCGCATAAAGGTATGTTCAAGCCAATTCCTTCTTTCTGTATAGATAGGATTGGCGAATTATGCTAGATTTAAGTTCTGTGGTTAATGATCAGGACTTCGCGCAAGATTTTGAAATTCAGCGATCACAAGGCGGCTCTTGGATTGCCGGAAAATGGGTCAACGAAACGATAGGCGTTCCCGGATATGGAGTGATTCAACCCGCAACCCCGGAAGAACTTGAACAGGTTCCAGAAGGGGATCGCGTCAAAGGCTCGTTAAGCTTTCATTCCGAAGCCCCTCTTTTTGAAACTCACACTTATGGCCCCAACGATAAGTTCGCAGGAACGAGCGACGTTATTTGTCACCGTGGCCAGAAATACAGGTTAGTTAAAGTTTGGCAATGGGAAGATTTTGGGTATTTTCACGCCATAGGAGCAAGAATTAGCGGGCAATGACAACAACAACATTTCAAAACGGGCAAGTTCTAACAAGTTCGGCGCTCACGGATAAAAACCTTGACGCAATTTTTCAATTGCTTTGTTGTCAAATGTTGGGGTTGACGGCTGGCCTTCAATTGAGTTGTCAATTATCTGATTCGTCCAACACAATTACCGCCCATTTACTAGCGGCCAACATTAAAAACGGATTTCAGGTAAGCGGGCCGAACATTCCCGAAGACGCTATTATTGTAGGCATATCAACACAGGGAACAAATCTTCTTATTCAACTTTCCGTTACTCCAACGCAGAACGGTTTGCAAACAATTACGTTTTTTGATCCTTCGTACAATACACGGGTTCGAACAAGTTGGCAGGAAAAAGGTGCTCCTGCATTTGGAATTGAAGATGATGTTTTATTTATTCGTTGTGTGTTGGAACCAACGAATTACAACATCCGAGATGAATCTTGGCAAGTTTTGGAAGGAACTGAGGGAAAAATTCTATCGAAAAATAGAACGTATACCCGGCAATGGCGCATTGCGTTTGTTGCTTATGGGCCGAATGCTTGCGATTCCGTGCGTTTGATTAGATCGATGTTGCTTGAAGATTTTCCGCATGATACGCTTGCCGGGTCAAATCTTTATTTGGTTCCGGATACAGTAACCCCGGATCGCTCTCCAGAATTGTTTGAATCGCAATGGTGGGAACGTTGGGATTGGGCGGCTATCTTCAATGAGCAAGTGAACGAATCAATCACCATTCCGAAGGTTGCAACGATTCAGGTAATCGGAACGACTTCGGACAAGCAAAACTTTAACGCTTCGATTCAGGGGGAATAATGTCAAGTCCAACTCTTCCGTTGTCAAACATCGTTGATGCAACCGTAATCATTCAAGCAAATGCGGTTGCTCCCCCGGCTTTCAATCAAGCTTTAATTGTTGGAAATAGCGCAACGATTCCAAGTTACGGGACCGGGGGAAGAGTTGTTCTGTTTTCAGGCGGAACAAATATTCTTCAACAGATGTTGACTTATGGGTTTTCCTCAACTTCGGAAGAGTATTTGGCGGCGCAAAATTTCTTGGCCGCTTCTTCGAACCCTTTTTATCTTGCGATTGGGCGGCAAGATGCAACGGCAATTGGAGCGTTTACCATTGACGTTGCCGGTACGGGTTACGCTCTCGGTGATTTGATTTATCCAACTGGAATTTCAAACGCAATTTTGAAAGTGACTGCTGAATCTGGCGGAATTCCAAGTTCTTTGGCTTTTGTTCAGCAAGGAACCGGGGCAACAGTTACAAGCGGCATTGCAACAACAACAAACGGTTCTGGAACTGGACTTGAAATCAACGTTACGACTTTGGGTGAAACTTCCTTAGAAGCAATTCAGGCTTGCCGCATTGTTTCGCCAACTTGGTATCTATTCCGCGTTATAGGTTCTTCCGATGGTGATAACATCGCAATGACGGAATGGGCGCAAACCGCAACCCCGGTTTGTCAAAACTTCTTCAGAACAAGTTCAACCAATGTTACAACCGGCGACCCCGGAAACATTTTTTCAACCTTGAAAGCTGGCAATTACAACCGTTATCAAGGAATTTACGCCACGGTTCAGACGGCGGCAACAACCAATTGTGCAACAACCAATGGTTTGCCAAACATTACTTTAACTTCGGCAACTGGAGTTGTTGCGGGGCAAGGGGTTGTTGGAACCGGAATTCCTCTTGGAACAACGTTGCTTTCAATTGTTGGCACGGCTGGCGTTATGTCCAACAATGCCACGGCAACAAGCGGAAGCGTTTCTTTGGCTTTCAATGCGGCTCCAAATAATACCTATATCGCAGAAGGCTTAATGGGCCTTGCGATGGGTTTGAATACTGGATTCAACAATTCTTATTTCACATTAACGAACAAGAATTTGATTGGCATGGTTCCCGAACCAATCACACAACTTGTTTACAACACAATTGCCGGAAACAACGGAAATGTTTACGGAAACTTCGGCGGATCGTTCAATTCTTACGCAACTGGCATTACTGGAAGCGGCCAATATTTCGATAACATTCTTGGACTCGATATGTTGGTTGCTGATCTTCAGTTTGCCGGGGCCAATTGTCTTGCTGCCTACAATGCCGTTGGGCAGAACGATCAGGGACAATCGATTATTCTTCATGCGATGAATTCGCAGGGTTGTCAACCTTCAGCAAATCGCGGGTTCCTTTCACCGGGGGTCTGGAATGGAAGTACAATTCAATTTGGTTCGCAAATTGCGCTTCAGGCTGGAACTTCGGTTCCGAACGGTTTCTTGAATGTTTCGCCTTCGTATGTTCAACTTGGAGCGAAACCGGCAAAGAGGGCGAGTGCTCCTGTGTATTGCGCTGTTATTCAAACCGATGCGGTTCAGCAAATCATCATTGCGGTTCTAGTCCAACAATAAAGAAGGGGAACTATGAGTGCTTTAGCGAATCCGTTTGCATCGTTGTTCAGCGGAATTGGAACAACGTATTCATTCAAAGACTTGAGCGGTGCAATTACTTCACCGCTTGCGGGCGCTTTCGCTTTTGCCGGGGAAATTGGAGCAGGAAAAGTCGTTGTTGAAAACAGTGTTGATCACGGCGTTATGGATGGAGCGGCGGACGGGACGCAGGTTCCGGGGTTCGTTGCTGGCGATGCCGGAAGAATCACAATTGAAGTTCAACAGACAAGCATTTTTCATAAGTTTCTTTTGTATTGGGCAAACCTTCACATTCGCGCTGGAACGGGCGGCGATGTGAGTCAATGGGCTGGTTCCTCCATGCTGTTACGGAACACTGTTGACGGAACAAGTCACATTGCGACCGGCCTTACTCCAACAAAAATTCCGGATAAGGCTTACGACAAGAACCCCGGCAACTTGACTTGGGTTCTTCTTGCTGCCAATCTGGTTAACCAATAATCGAGGGTTTCAATGGAAGCGACAAAAGATGTTGTTATAGGTGACTCGCGGTATCAAATTTCGCGAGTTGATGCCGAAACCGGATCGTTTCTTCTTTATCAAATTTTAGCCGCATTGCGGAAAGCAATTGCTGAAGGCGGCGAAGAAGAACCGGCTCAACAGGAACAGATTGAACTTTCGCCTGAAGAAAAAGAAAAACAAACTTCGGAAGCAACGGGCGCGATGATTCAAAATGTTTTGATGAGTGTTGATCGCGTCATGTTTGGCAAGATTCAACGGGACGCCTTAAGCGTTTGCAAGCAATACACTGCAATTGGTGAAAACGAAACTCTTCTTCCTGTTTTAATGGCGAACGGAAAGATCGCCATTCCGGATTTGAAGAACGACATTCAAGCATTAGTTTCTCTAACTCAACATTCGCTTCACTTCAACCTGTTACCTTTTTTTTCAAACGGCGGGTTCAAAGCGGTGATGATTTAGGGGGTTTCGAACCAACGCCGTTTCCAACCCTTGATGGTTATCTTTATCGACCCGTTGCTTTGGGGCTTTGGAAACAGCACGAAGCAACAGATGGAACGTATTCGTTTTTTGATCTTGTTGCCGCTCACGAAATTTTGGATATTCAGGAGTTAAACCGAGTTCGACATAGAGAATGGATGGGGAAACGTTAATGGCCGGGAATATAAAAGCCCTCAAATCCTACTTGGTGTCACTTGGGTTTGACGTTAATCAAAGTCAATTCAATAAATTCAATTCCTCTTTGAAGGAAGCGGCTGCGCTCGTTAAAAAATCGGGCGTATCAATGGCTGCTGATGTGATTAGTTGGCAAATTAAATTGACCGCAGGATTTGTTGCGGTTTCAACTGCAATTGTAGGTACTGCGTATAAAGTTGCAATGGCGGATCAGGAATTTCGTTTGTTCGGGCAACGCATGTTGCTTAACACAGAACAAGCAAGATCATTGAAGATCACGCTTGACGCCTTGAACCAACCGATTGAAGCAATCGCTTTTGATCCTGAATTGCACGCTCGCTATGAACAATTGAGGAAAGATCAATTGTTGCTTTCATCTGGTCTAGGCGGCGATTTTGAAGGAACAATGAAACAAATTCGAGATGTGATGTTTGAGTTCACTCGATTGGAAGTTGAATTCAAATACTTCACTTTTAGCGTTGCGAAGAATTTGTTCGCGGCTTTGGGCGGCGGTGATTTCATCAAACAATTGCATAATCTGAACGATTGGATTATAAAGAACATTCCGGAATGGTCAAGAAAGTTTTCAACTTATCTTGTCCCGATATTGAAAGACACTTGGCGAATCTTAAAAGACTTGGGCGTTTTGTTCTTGGATTTGGGAACTATTTTCACAAACTTCATTGGAATTATTTCCGGCGATAGCTCTTTGAAGTCCAAGACATTTGATTTTGAAAAGTTCGCCAACGCCGTTGATAAGGTTGCAGGGGCGGTTGCTTGGGTATTGGAAAAGCTAATTGCTCTTGAGGATTTTTTGGCTCAGAATCCGGGGTTGGTTGGCGGCGCTGCCTTGGGAGCTAAGGTAGGGTCATTTTTCGGGCCGGAAGGAACGCTTATAGGCGGGGCTGTAGGGGCGCTCGCCGGCGAAGCGTACGATTCCCTTCTAGGCGGCGCACCGGGCGCGGCAGGGGGCAACAGCGGGCCGGGGAATGGCGGTGTGACGGCGGATCAGGCGCGGACGCTCGCTCAACAGATAGGCGGCAACCTTGGCGTTGATCCAAGCATAATTTATGCTCAATTCGCACATGAAACTGGCAATTTCACCAATCGGGGTGCAAGACAATTGAACAATCTTGCTGGAATTGAAAACGCAGATGGAAGTTATAAATCATTTGCGTCAACAGCGGGGTTTGCTGATTATTATACAAAGCTGATACAACGTAAGTACAGCGGGGCGCTTGGCGCAACAAGTACAGATGCATACGCGAGCGCATTAAAACAAGGCGGATACTTTGCGGATACTTTGAGTAATTACGAACATGGAATGCGAAGCTTTCAAGGATCGTATTCGAATGGTGGTGGTTCGCATTCATCGTTCGAAATGAACGGCGATATAAATATCATGCAACCGAACGCATCCCCTGATCAAATCAAAATAATTGTCAAAAGTGCAATGGAAGAACACACAGCGTTGAAAACGAAACGGAGTTTAGCTCAAACGCGAACAGCTTATGTCTAGCGTTACGGTTAATACATCGAATAATTACACTACGCCAACATCTAATCCGGCGTTAAGTCCGCAATATTCCCCGCCAAATTGGGCAACTCAAAAAGCGTTGTATTCAATTGTTGTTAATGATCAAACAACAGTAACCCCTGTAACTCCAGCACCAAATAATCCGGGCACATTTACTATGCGTGTCAATGTTGCCGGATCATCAACAACGATGTTTGTTTTTGACGCCATTAGGCGAGCGGACCATGATCAATCGTGCATACCTACAAAGAAGCCTTTGCAGACGGGTTACAACTCAACTGATCATGCGGTTTTACAACCGGCGATTATCGTTTTAGAAGCTGTTATGTCAGATGCGATTGCAGCTTATTCAACTGGAATGTGGACTGGAAACCCATCAAAGAGCGTATCCGCGTTTCAGCAAATGAAAACGTTGATGATCAATCGGGCATTGATCACGTTGAATACTCGCCTTCAAACTTACACAAATTGTCTTTTAACAAACGTTCGATGCGCTGATTCAAATCGGTATTATTACGGCGCTGAATTGATCTTGACGTTTGAGCAAATCATTCTTTCGCAGGTATCGGTTCAATTCAATTCAGCTCGCTCGCAAACGACAGGGGGAACGGCACAAGGAACAGTTCAGCCAATGAACCCAAGCGCATCAACGTTGGCACAATACGGGACAAGTACGCCAACCAATATTCCGGGCGCTGGAAACTTTAGCAGCGTTGCCAAGGCTCTTAGCCCCGCTGCGGGGTTGATCTTGCCATGAATCAAATTGTCCCGTTGTCTTCCAATCCGAATCAAAGCTTTCTTGCCAATTTAACGGTAAACGGGGTATCGCTAAAACTGAATTTATCGATTCGGTTCAATGAAATTTCTCAATATTGGGGAATGAGCATTGCTGATGTTAACAACAACATAATTTTGGCGAGCGTTCCATTACTAACTGGAGTTTGGCCCGCTGCTAATATTTTGGGGCAATATCAATATTTGGGGATTGGAAGTTGTTACTTGTTGAATATAACAAGCGGAGGTACAGGTTCGGATTACCCAAACGGTCAAAATTTAGGAACCGATTTCATCTTGCTTTGGGGGGATAATGTCTAGTGCATATCTTGGACTTCCCCGATTTGGGCGAGCATGGAAATTAACCATCGAAGAACAGAGCGGTACAGTTATTGAATTTGGAACAAACGCGGTTGGAAATCCTTTTGATCCCGAACCCCTTCAAATAACATTCGAAACATATCAAACAATTCAACAGGGGTTTTGGTATTGCGACATTATTGTTTACAATTTGAATTCTCCATTGGAACAGCAAACTTTGCTTCAAGGAATGACAGTTACTCTTGAAGCCGGGTATCAAGGGCAACCTTACGGAATAATTTTCAAAGGATCGTTGCTTCAACCGCTTTGGGAGCGTGAAAACGGAACAGATGATAAGTTAACGCTTCATTGTGTTTGCGGTTTGGTTGAAGTCAACAACAACTTCATCGCTCAGACAATCGCCGGGGGATTATCACAACGGCAAATCGTTGCACAAATGGCGGCGGCTTGCCATTTTCCTTTGGATGCAACCAACGTTGATCCTTTGAGTTCAACGAAGCAAACGCGAGCATCAACTTACTTTGGGCAACCGGGCGAATTTTTTCAAGAGATTGCAGACTTCAACAACGCGAATCTTTGGTTTAGCAACATGGCGGTTAACATTCGCAACTTACGCCAACAAACTGAAATTCCAACGTTGTCTTTCGGTCCCGGATCAGGTTTGTTAGGAACCCCAAAGCAAACGCAAGACGGCGTTGTTATCACAATTAATTTGGATGCCCGCATTCAACTAATGACGCAAGTTCAGTTAGAAGAGGGAGTAATCATTTCGCAGTTATCGCGAAATATTCCAAGCTATCCAACGATCCTAGACGCCAACGGTTTATATATAGTTGGCGCTGTTAAACACTTTGGGGATTCGCGGGGCAACACTTGGGATACTGAAGTAACCGGCTTCGTAAATGCAGGTTCGTTGCTTTCACTTCAAACGCAGTTTTGAGGAACTATGAGCGCTCCACCATTTGTAGGCACACCGACAGTTGCCGAACGTTTAGCAAATGAAAACGTGCTATGGAAATCCATTTGCAAACGGGTTGCCTACACATTGCGCGTTGGCTTGCCCGGAAAGATTGTTGCGTTCGATTCGGTTACTCAATATTGCGTTGTTGAATTGCAAATTACAGAAAACGTGATCATCAACGAAGTTATTTCAGCAATGCCTATTCCTAACTTGCATGATGTGTTGTTGATGTTGCCGGGAGATACAGATTGGTGTATAACATTTCCGTCTTTAATCGGAAGAGAATGCTTGGTTATGTTTGCCGATATGTGTATAAGCGCTTGGGCAACCAATGGCGGCGTTCAAAATCAGGAAGTAACTCGGCGTCACAGTTTGAGCGATGGATTCGCAATTTTAGGGCCGCGAAGTCAACCAAATGTTATTCCAAATTACTCAACAACAGCTAGTGAATGGCGCAACATTGAAAACACTGTTAAGTTGGCTTTAAGTTCTTCTGGCATTGCAATTACTTCACCGCTTTTAAGTTGGAATAAGGCTCCAATTGCAAGTTCATCTTCCCCAACTTTAGCTATTCCAATTACCCTTGACGGAACGGTTTACTATATAAAATTGAGTACGACGCCATGAGTCAAACACCCATAGTGATAGTTCGCGCTCTTGACTCTAACAACGATCCGTTGTACGGAAATGGTATTGCTTGCTTCCTTATGGATTTGGAAGCCGTTGCTCAAATTATCAAAACAAGCTTGTTGCTTTTTCAGGGCGAATGGTGGAATGATTTAACGATTGGGTTGCCAGTCTTTCAATCAATTATTGGTAAGGCTGAAAACAACCGACAAGCTACTATTTCGTTGCTGATTCAACAAGTGATCTTGGGCGTTAATTATGTTACAGGAATTTCGAATGTTCAATTTCTGTATACGTCCGCAACAAGAAGTTTTAGTTATGCGTGTTACGCGCAAACGCAGTTCGGAACAGTGTATGTGACTTACTCACCGGGTAACGTTGCGGTTCTGCCTTTGGCAGTTTAGGGAAGGTATCAATGGCATACTTCGCGTCTTACATCGATGCAACGGGGTTGCACATCCCTTCGTTCGATGATGTTAACGATTACCTTCAAACTAACTACGCCAACATTTATGGTCAGACCATTTCGGGCAACGTAAGCACAAGTGATATTCAATCTAATATTAACGATGCTTTGATGATCAACGATTGCATAAATTTATTGCAAGCGGTGTTCAACGGCATGAGTCCTGTTGCTGCTATTGGAACGCAACAAGATACGTTGTATAAGTTGAACGGCATTGATAGAAACAACCCAACTTATTCAACAGCGATTTGTAATTTGACCGGCCAAGCCGGAACAACAATTACAAATTGCG
>Ga0224555_1000984_pt1 | contig 42155 bp, 39 predicted proteins | sample 714S23034metaG_FD_180687 | JGI IMG/M metagenome (GOLD analysis project Ga0224555, IMG submission 180687) | Peat soil microbial communities from Stordalen Mire, Sweden - 717 S2 30-34 | ecosystem: Environmental > Terrestrial > Soil > Wetlands > Peat | place: Sweden: Norrbotten County, Stordalen...
CATGAGTCGTCATTCTGGCGAAGTCCCATGAGTCGTCATTCTGGCGAAGTCCCATGAGTCGTCATTCTGGCGAAGTCCCATGAGTCGTCATTCTGGCGAAGTCCCATGAGTCGTCATTCTGGCGAAGTCCCATGAGTCGTCATTCTGGCGAAGTCCCATGAGTCGTCATTCTGGCGAAGTCCCATGAGTCGTCATTCTGGCGAAGTCCCATGAGTCGTCATTCTGGCGAAGCCAGAATCTCAGTATTTGTCTTATGGATCGGCTGACGAAACCACATGGAACCGCGCAAGCCCGCAGCGCAAAAAAGAGACACAGCCCGAAGGGCCATGTCTCTTGTCGAATCAATCAACGCTGAACTTACTTCTGGACCTTCTCCCGCGCGGCCACGGCTGCGGCCAGCGCGGCCTTCGCCGTGCCCACCAGGCTGGTAAAGCCCGCCGCATCGTGCACTGCAATCTCCGCCAGTATCTTGCGATCCAGAGCATTGCCCGCCAGCTTCAGCCCGTTGATGAACGTCGAGTAGCTGATCTCGTTGGCGTGGCACGCCGCGTTGATGCGCACAATCCATAAAGCGCGATACTGCCGCTTCTTCTGCTTGCGCCCGGTGTAGGCAAACTTCAGGCTGCGCTCCACGGCCTCTTGCGCCGCCTGGTACAGCTTGGATTTAGTGAGGAAGTAGCCACTCGCGCGCTTCAGAATCTTCTTGCGCCGGTCGCTGCGTTTTGTACTCCGTTTTACACGGGGCATCTTGGTTCTCCTTTTGCGTACATCACGGCGCTAAGCGCCATTTTGGTTACGCCCGGCTGGAGGAAAGGGTTCCTCTTCACACAGGCTATGCAACTCCAAGTCTCGGTGGGTTTCACTTCGTAAACCCAGGGGCCGTAACGCATCCATCTGGCCCTTTGCCTTTGGTTTCCGTCTCCGTGACCTCTAACATCCGGCCCAGAATCCGAACTCCGCGGCGGCTCGACTTGAAAAACTCCGGCACTCCCTCCTCAACCTCAGGCGTAGGGAAGCATCCGTGCTACCTTCGGCGTGTCCGCCTTCGAGACCAGAACCGATTGGCCGAGATGGCGCTTGCTCTTGGTGGCCTTCGAGGTGAGGATGTGGCGCGTCTTCGACTGCCCGCGCTTGAACAGGCCCGAAGCGGTCTTGGTAAAGCGCTTGGCTGCGCCCGTGTGGGTCTTCAACTTTGGCATGATGTTTCCTGACGAAAAGCTACGTTGGACAGCACCTTTTATTGTATACGAGGATCGCCCTGGAGCGAAACCTCGGGAACCTTGCATAAGGCGCGGGGCTTGTGAACTGTCATAAAGGGCCGCTCGACTGCCAGGTGAAACAAATAAGACAGCCCAAGAATAATTGGCGTAAGACCGAAACACATGAATAGCAATCGCAAAGGCCCCGGCGGGAACCTGGGTAGCAGTCCGATTCTGGTATCCAGGTAAATGGTCTGAATCACCGCATGGATGAGATAGATGCTGTAGGAAAAACCGCCCAGCCAGGTGAAAAGCCGCAGGGAAAGCACCGCGCGAGGCCAGAAATTGCTGCGCGCACAAAGAGTCATCATGCAGCTAATGCCGACGCCAACGATCAGATCTTGATATACCTCCTTCACATCCGGCAGAGCCAGGAATCCAATTAAGCAGATATAGAAAGTTATTTTGAGAGCACGAAGGTGGCGTTCATCGAGACTACGCTCCGCTGCATAGGCGCCGAGGGCGAAGACGAACAGGTAGTTGATGCTGCCGCGGTGCCCCGATAAATAGAGAGCGAGGTGACTGGCGACGAAGAAGCAGATCAGCATGTAAATCGATCCCCACCGTCTCCACAGGAGCACCATCGAAGGGAAAATCAGATAAATCTGCACCTCAGTCGCCACCGACCAGAGCGGCCCGTTGAACATATAAGCGAGATTCGGCGACCAGTTATGGACCATGAAAATATGAGCGATGATGGCGCGAATGATGAATGGATTGGACAACCATGCCAGGCGCAGGCCCGCCGGGGTCAACAAGAAAACGCACATCGCGATGCCCGCCGCCAACGCGACGTAGTAGGGCGCGAGAATGCGCCGGGCCCTCTTGCCGTAGAAATGAAGGGTGCCTCCCCTGAGCGTAAAGCCAGCTCGCACCACAGGAAGCCCCAGGCAATATCCTGAGATTGCGATGAAAATTGTGACCGCGGCACGGCCCCAGCGAAGAAAAAAGAGACCGCCGGGCATCTCAAGTCCAACGTATGAGGCCTGACATGAGTGATGGATCACGACATACAGCGCCGCGATGCCTCGCAGTCCATCCAAGAACTTCAGGTGCGGAGTTACCGGAGCAGACGCTCCAGTTTCAAATTTGCCTGCATACTCATCAGCCAGGCAGCGAGGTCCTTGCGCTGCCGGGAATAGCCACGCCATGATGCAAATGGGGCGACGCCAGATGTGGCAATCCCCATCGTTATGCCGTGCATTTGCTAGGAGCGAACCAGCCCTCAACTTTGGCATTTGCTTCCTGGACAAAAGGCTACATTGGACCGTATTTTCAAGTTTAGCGGATTCCGCGCGATCTGCCTGACAATCGCTCTCCATTCGCTCTCTAGTGCATTTTCGGAATTGCTGTAGACCAAAAATGAATTGTCATTCTGACCCTGAGCTTGACGAAGGGGAAGAATCCCCGCATTTTTCTCGTGGTGCCACGGTCTACACCATTGACTAAAGCGCTCTAGGTGGTTCCGGCCTTCCCCACTTCGGATACTACAAGCAGATTTATTCCTGCGCCGCCGAGCACCTGGACCGGCATCGCGGCCCGATCGCCGCGACCAACCCACTCTACGCGCGCCGGTCAGACCCCCAGAAGCGCGCTTGAGGACGCTCTGCAAGGGTGACGCAAGCCATGTACTTTCAAGGCGATCCATGTTGAAAATGAATTGCGAACCATGCCCTCGCGGCGTAATGTAATGGAAGAATCCGTCCGCCGTCCCGTCAATCTCGACATAGATCCAATGAACCCAGTTTCGAGGAGAACCCCGTGCCCCTGAATCGCTTTCTTCCCGTCGCTACAGTCTCGCTGCTCCTGCTGGCGATCGGTTGCAGCCAAACCCAGCAGACAGGCCCCGCCTTCACGCTCTATATGGTGCAGAACAGTACAGGAATTGCAGGCAGCAGCGTACTGGAGCTGCCGGCAATCAACGGCCAGAACGGGCAGTCGCTCGTCTCTCCAGCCAACACCATCGACGTCCCCATGCAGACCTCGTTCCAGGCACTGGCCGTCGACACCGCGGGCAATCTCTACGTCTCCGCCAGCGTCGTCACCGCTCCGCCCATGCTCTACGAGATCCAGGTCTATGCGCCCACAGCCACCGGCGCGGCCACACCCGCGCGCACGATTGCCAGCGCCAGCCTCACCGCGCCGGCAACCTCCATCGCCGTCGATGCAGCGGGTGAGGTCTATGCGCTCACCGGAAACTCGATCGGCGTCTTCGCCGCAACCGCCGCCGGCACATCGACGCCCGTCCGCCTCATCTCCGGCAGCCTCACCCTGCTCAACTCTCCCAGTTCGATCGCCGTGGACGCGGCACAGAACATCTACGTCGCCAACACCAGCGGCAACAACGTCCTGGTCTTCTCCTCCACGGCCACCGGAAACGTCGCACCCGCCGGCATCCTCTCCGGCGCGGCCACCGGGATCGCCACGCCACTGGGCGTGGCGCTCGACTCGACCGGAAACATCTATGTGGCGTCGTTCAACCAGCCCAGCAACTCCTCGCTGGTGCTCGAGTTCGCCCCCGCAGCCACAGGCAATGCCGCCCCCACCCGCGCGCTGACCTCCGTCGCCTCCTATGCGCTCGCCGGACTGGCGGTCGATGCCCTCGACAACCTCTACGTCTTCACCCAGGCCCCCACGACGAACCAACTGGCCGTCGACGTCTTCACCCCGGACGAGTCCGGCAGCACCGCCCCCGTCGAGACCATCACCGCGGCCTCCTGGACCGCCTCCAACTACGGCCAACTCGCCGTCCACTAAACCAGAGCATTTTTGGGATTGCTATAGACCAAAAATAAATTGTCATTCTGACCCTGAGCTTGACGAAGGGGAAGAATCCCCGCATTTTTCTCGTGGTGCCATGGTCTACACCATTAACGAAAATGCTCTAATCCCGGTTTTTGCGTCGCGGCACAAGGCGTTCATGTCAGACCTGATCCACACGATGCGTCTCTGGAGCAGCCGCCAGCGCAACCGTGCCGTCTGGTCCGCATTCGCAGGCGTCTCGCTGCTCTCCGTCGCCCTTACATGGAAATTCCACTCTGTCTTCCAGCAGTCCGATGCGAATCAGTATCTGGCCATGGCGAACCATCGGAAGAACCTCATCATGTTGCCGTTCGCCTCCCGGCAACTCGGCATCCTCATCGTTCAGGCTTTTGCTCGTCTGCTGCACCTGTCGATCGCCCATAGCTTCTTCCTGGAAGGTGCCTTGTGCTTCGCCGTCTTCCTGGGAACGGTCCTCCATCTTCTCGTCCGCTCCGGCGCACCGCGATGGATGCTCCCGGCAATCGCCGGCATGTTCTTCTGGCCCCAGCAGCTCGAAGACCTGCTGCTGCCCGATCTTCTCTATGCGGCGTTGATCTGTTGTTTTCTTCTTCTGTTGTGGCGCGGCCACATGATGCTCGCCGCACTCATGATGTTGCCGCTGATGATCGCGCGCGAGTCAACGCTGTTCACTGTCGTATGCTTCCTCATCGCCGGCGGGCGCCGTCTCCGTCTCCGCGAGGCCGCCGCGTCGGTCCTCGCAACCGTAGCCGGAATCTCGATCGTCCATCGCCTCACACTGGACGCGCAGCCCAACCAGGAGAACATCTCGCCCATCTTCTACATGGCGGCGAAGATGCCCTGGAACTTCCTCAAGAACGTGCTTGGCCTGAATCCCTGGGCCAACGTCTACCGCGCATGTGAAGTGCCCCGGTGGCAGATCCCCTTGCACCTGGGGCCGCTGCACGCAATCGGTCTCTGCGCCGCCGACTTCAGCTATCCTCTCCGTGCCGTCGCCGCCGCACTGGCCAGCTTCGGGCTTCTCCCATTGCTCCTCTTCCAATTGCGCCGGGTGCGCATCGAGCCAGCCAGCCCGCTCGGTCGCAATGCGATCTTCCTGCGCTTTTGCGTCCTCTACGGCGTCGCCTCGTTCCTTCTCACCCCGTTGCTCGGCGAATCGTTCCTGCGCCTGTACTTCTACAGTTGGCCGCTCTTCCTGGTTGCAATTCCCCTTCTGATGGGCGCGGCACGGGCATCTCTCGCCTCCACTCCAGCCGCCCTGCTCTTCCTCGCAATGCACCTCTCGCTCTCCTGGATGATGCTGCAGAACAACTTGTGGTTGACGGTCCTGGTAGCTCTGCTCGTCTACACGGCGGGTTGGCTGCTCATCCGGCACTCCTGGCGACCCAGCCCGGAGTCATCCTCCTGACTGAACCTGAGCGAAATCGAAGTCCGGAATCTCCGTATTTTGTTCGTAACGCAACACGCCGCTGAAGCCAGCTCTTCCACCCCCCCGCCACAACCCCTTCCGCAGCCTGTTAATCCCTCTTTTTGCACCGAAATCCGCTCCCAATTTCACCCTCCCAAACGTGCTATAATCAAATGGTAAACAGAAGGCGGTATTTTGCTGAAAACACTGCTTTGGCGCGCCTTTTCTGAACTCTTCGGGCCAGCTTCCAGCCCACGTTTCTAGTCCCTGTTTTTTGCGGCCGCCGCATCCGCCGCATGGAGTGTGAATGGCATCGACCGTAATCAGCCCTGAAGTTGAACTCCTGGAGACGCAGCCCGGCAAAATGATCGACATTCCCGACGACCCGCAGGACGAGCCGAAGAAAGACGGCAGCGGCTACTCCGCCGAGAATATCACCGTGCTCGAAGGTCTCGCTGCCGTCCGCCTGCGTCCAGCCATGTACATCGGCTCCACCGGAGAGATGGGCCTGCACCACCTGGTCTACGAGGTGGTCGACAACTCGGTCGACGAGGCCCTCGGCGGATACGCCACGCGCATCGACACCACCATCCACGTCGACAACTCCATCACTGTCGTCGATAACGGCCGCGGCATTCCGGTCGACGACATGATCACCAACGGCGAAAGGATGCCCGCCGTCCAGGTCGTCCTCACCAAGCTGCACGCCGGCGGCAAGTTCGACGCCTCCAACTACAAGGTCTCCGGCGGTCTGCACGGCGTCGGCGTCAGTTGCGTCAACGCGCTCTCCGAGGAGTTCGATGTCGAAATCTGGCGCGACGGCTTCGCATGGGAGCAGGACTACGCCAAGGGCGCCCCCATCAGCAAGCTGCGCCGCATGGGTCCGTCGAAGCAACTCGGCACCAAGGTCCATTTCCTGCCCGACAAGTCCATCTTCACCGTCACCGAGTTCAACTACGACACCCTCGCCCAGCGCCTGCGTGAGCTCGCCTTCCTCAACAAGGGCCTCGAAATCACGCTCACCGACGAGCGCGTCACGGACCCCAAGACCGGCGAATCCAAACAGCAGCTCTTCAAATACTCCGGCGGAATCTCCGAGTTCATCAAGCACCTCAACCGCGGCAAACAGGTCCTCCACGACAAGCCCATCTACATGGAGGCAGAGCGCGACGGCGTCGCCATGGAGATCGGCCTGCAGTACAACGACGCCTACTCCGAGACCGTCTTCACCTTCGCCAACAACATCAACACGGTGGATGGCGGCACGCACCTCTCCGGCTTCAAGACCGCGCTCACCCGCACCATCAACGCCATCGGACAGTCGCTCGGCCTCTTCAAGGACGTCAAGGAAAACCTCTCCGGCGACGATGTGCGCGAGGGCCTGGTCGTCGTCATCTCGGTCAAGCTCTCGCAGCCGCAGTTCGAGGGACAGACCAAGGGCAAGCTCAACTCCGACATCGCAGGCACCGTGCAGGCCTTCGTCAACGAGCGCCTCGGCGCGTTCCTCGAGCAGAACCCGCAGGTCGCCAAGAAGATTATCAACAAGGCCATCGACGCATCCCGCGCCCGCGAGGCGGCACGCAAGGCCCGCGACCTCACCCGCCGCAAGGGCGCGCTGGATGGCGGCGGCCTGCCCGGCAAGCTCGCCGACTGCTCCGAACGCCAGCCCGACCGTTGCGAACTCTACCTCGTCGAGGGAGAATCCGCCGGCGGCACCGCCAAGCAGGGCCGCGACCGCCGCTTCCAGGCCATCCTCCCGCTCAGGGGCAAGATCCTCAACGTCGAGAAGGCACGCTACGACAAGATGCTCGGCCACGAAGAGATTCGCGCCATGATCACCGCGCTCGGCTGCGGCATCGGCAAGGACGACTTCGACGTCACCAAGCTGCGTTACGGCAAGCTCATCCTGATGACCGATGCCGACGTCGACGGCGCGCACATCCGCACCCTGCTGCTCACCTTCTTCTTCCGCCACATGCAGGACCTCATCCGCCGCGGCCACGTCTACATCGCGCAGCCCCCGCTCTTCAAGATCAAGAAGGGCCGCAAAGAGGAGTACATCAAGGACGAGCGAGAGTACGTCAAGGTCATGGTCGAGCGCGCCTCCGAAGGAATGGTCCTGCGTTACGGCGTCGGCAGCGGTTCCGATTCAGCCGGCGGCGCGCGCATCGAAGGCGAGGCCCTCACCAAATTCATCTCGCGCCTCAACGACTACCTCGGTTACTTCGACAAGGTGGAGAAGCGCCTGCGCAACCGCTCCGTCACCGAGGCCTTCGCCCAGATCTTCGCCCAGGAGGGCAAGGACTCCGCCCGCCGCGTCGACTTCGAGTCGCCCGCCAAGCTGAAAGAGATGCAGCGCCGCCTCAAGGACCTCATCAAGCCCTTCCACTTCCGCGATGTCAGCGACATCCTCTTCGACGAGGAACACAACCTCTACTCCGTCACCTTCACAGACTCGCAGGGAACCATCCGCAAGATCGACTGGCCGCTCGCCACCACCGTCGAGAGCCGCCAGATGCTGGCCAAGCACGCCCAACTCAAAGACCAGCTCCAGCCGCCCTTCTACATCGAGTACGCGCAGAAATCCGCGAAGGCCGAAGCCGATTCCGAAGAAGATCCCGAGGAAGCCGCCTCCGATTCCGATTCCGAACCCACCAGCATCGACGGCCTCGCCGAAGCCGCCGCCGCAGCCGTTCCCGCCACCATCGTCGAGGCCAAGCCCGCCAAGCGCGGTGGCCGTGTCTCGCACGACCCGGTCGAGAAGCAGACCGCCCGCGAGGTCTTCGAGTACGTCATCGAGCAGGGCAAAAAAGAGTATCAGGTCCAGCGCTACAAGGGCCTCGGCGAGATGACCTCCACGCAGCTCTGGGAGACCACCATGGACCCAGACCGCCGGACGTTACTCCAGGTAAGGCTGGAAGACATTACCGCCTGCGAGGAGATCTTCACCACCCTCATGGGCGAAGACGTAGAGTCCCGCCGCCGCTTCATCGAAGAGAACGCCCTCGACGTCAAAAACCTCGACATCTAACCGCCTTCACGCTGTTGCGGTCTCTTGTCGAGCAAACCGAAACTTCCAAGTCGTCATTCTGGCACCACCCCCACGAGTCGTCATTCTGGCGCAGCCACCACAAGTCGTCATTCTGGCGCAGCCAGAATCTCAGTATTGGCCCTTGCTCTTTTGTCCGTCATTCTGGCGTAGCCAGAATCTCCGTATTGGCACTTGCCTTTGTATTTGCCTTTGTCCTCCCACAGCCATAAACTTCCCGCATGGAAAAAGGAGGCTACGCCTACATCCTGTCTAGCAAAGGCAAGCGCCTCTACACTGGCGTCACCGCCCAACTGCAAATTCGTGTTACCCAGCACAAAGCCAAAAAGAACCCCGCCTCCTTCGCCTCACGCTATAACATCAATCAGCTCGTCTATTACGAGGCGTTTGCCACCATCGGCGAAGCCATCGCCCGCGAATCCACCATCAAGAACATGCACCGGCTCGAAAAGATTCAACTCATCGTCGCTCTAAATCCAACCTGGCGAGATTTAAGTGAAGACTGGGGCAAGCCCATCGCGCCCTTCGACGAATCCAAACTCAAGCCCCACACCACCTTCTAGCCAACCCGCCCCCTCCCCGCTCGTCACTCCCTCCCCGCGTCGTCATTCTGGCGAAGCCCCTGGAAGTCGTCATTCTGGCGCAGCTCCAGGAAGTCGTCATTCTGGCGAAGCCCCTGGAAGTCGTCATTCTGGCGCAGCCCAAGGAAGTCGTCATTCTGGCGCAGCCCAAGGAAGTCGTCATTCTGGCGCAGCCCAAGGAAGTCGTCATTCTGGCGCAGCCAGAATCTCCGTATTTGTATTTGGGGCGCCTCAAAACCCGGGTGCCCCACTTCTCATTGTCGTCCGGTGTGCGCGTCACTCAATCGGCGTGTAGGGCTGCGCGAGCAGCGCCCGGACCCGGTTTGCAATCTCCGCATTGACAAAAGGCTCAGAGGCCAATATTTGTATCGCCTCGCAATTCATGCGAGTTGCCGCTATGTGTTTCTCAGCTATGCCAATCATACGACCCGACAGGTCGCGATCCGTTTCCAAATTCTTCAGGAAGGACTTGAGAAACCGCACAAAACTATTCAGGAAGGCAAACAAGAGAAACATCGTTAGCGTGAAGACGAGGCCACCAACGGCAAACGCGATTACCACCACGAACGCGGGCGTCACTGATTGACCGTGGTGAGCCAATGTATAGATGTTATATATTTGAACGCCAACCGAAGCGGCGCTCCACGCCCAAAGCACCAAGAGTTTCATATGCCTCTTTTGGGCATCAACGTCGGGGACAAACCTGTTGTAAAAATTCGCCGCGATTGCAAGCAGTCCGACGCCGACAGTGGCGCATACGGTTATCCAGGGGTTCATTATTCACCTCGGACACAAGTATAACCACGGTGCAAAAGCGTTCTTAGATTAGCTGTCCCGCTGAGTGCCGGGTGCCCCACATCTCGATTTTGAGATGTGGGATACAGCCCTAACCCGCCGCCGCATTTTTCTTTTGCCAAAAACCTCAGCAAAATCGCGTGTCAAGCCCCTCAACGCTCCAAAATCCCCCTAACTCACACCAACTAAACCACATAAATCCGAAAAATAGTTGGCATAGTAGTTTCCCTCCACCGCGTATAATTAAAACAGTAGAGAACAAACAGACCCGGCCAACCAGCCGGGCCTTCGCATTTAACGAACCACCGCAAACCGTTGCGAATCAACGCGTTATCAGAAAGCAGAATAGAATGAATGCTTTACAAGTTCAACCCGCCAAAACCAAATTTTCACCCTAACCCGAATGTTTCCAATACTCTAGCAGTAACCTGTCAGAAATGACTACTTTGGCGACCATCACCCCATGCAACCGTCTGATTTCATTTCATTTACACCCAGAATACCCCGGGGAGGGGGAGGGGGGGAGGGGAGAGAACAAAATACGAACAAACGACGAACAAACGGAAACTAGCTCATGCGATTGCACCGCCTACTTCGCCGCGCCACCCATGTGCCGCACGGTCATCTGCAAGATGCGCGCATTCGGCGGCTGCGAGCACGCAAACACAATTGTGTCCGCGACCTCCGACGGCTCCATCATGTGCGAGTTTTGCACGCCCTCCTCGGTGCGCCCGTGGCCCACGGCGAACTCCGTCTTCACGCCGCCCGGGCAGATCGTGCCCACCTTGATGTTGTGCTTGCGCAGCTCGGCGTCCAGCGACTGCGCAAAGCCGATCTGCGCGAACTTGCTGGCGCTGTACACAGACTCGCCCGCGCAGCCCTGCAACCCCGCCACCGACGAGATGAACAGAATCTCCCCGCTCTTCTGCGCGATCATCCCCGGCGCCGCGCCTCGCGCGAACAGGAAGCTGCTCTTCATGTTGGAGTCCATCAGCGAGTCGTACTCCTCCACGCTGGTGTCCACCAGGTCCCTGTAGTTCCCTGCCCCGGCGTTGTTGATGAGGATATCCAGCCGCCCGAACTCGCTCACCGCCAGCGCAACGCAGTCCTCTGCCGTCGCCTCGTCGCTTGCGTCGCCCGCGATAAACACCGCTTCGCCGCCGGACTGCTTGATCCTCTCGCACAGCTCGCGCAGCCGTTCTTCGCGCCGCGCCGTCACCACCACATTCGCGCCCTTCGCCGCGAACGCAAGCGCCGTCGCCCAGCCGATCCCCGAACTGGCTCCAGTGATAAGAACGCTCTTTCCCGCAAGGCTGATCGCATCCGGCATCGCTGCACCTCTCTGAACTAATAATGTAGCCGCATCCGCAAATCGTTGCTCAGCACCATAGGAATGCTACCATTTTGCCTATGACTCCCTGCGCCGCCGCCACCGCACAACCCAGCGAGTCAGCGCCGCCGCTCCCGCTCGTCGAAGCGCGCGGCCTCATCAAGGAGTACGCCCGCCACAACGGCATCACCCGCGTCGTCGACGGCGTCTCCTTCGTCATCCAACCCGGCGAAACCCTCGGCCTGGTCGGCGAATCCGGCTGCGGCAAGACCACCGTCGCCCGCATCCTTCTGCGCCTCATCGAACCCACCTCAGGCGTTGTCCTCTTCGAAGGCCAGCCGCTGCCGCCCGCTTCCTCCGCCGCCATGCGCGCCCTCCGCCGCCGCATGCAGATCGTCTTTCAGGACCCATACGCCGCGCTCAATCCGCGCATGACCGTCAGCCAGATCCTCGCCGAACCCTTCGCCATCCACCGCGAACCGCCGCCCGAAGGCCTGCCCGCACGCCTCGCGGAACTCCTCGGCTCCGTCGGCCTCGACACGTCCGCCCTCGCGCGCTACCCGCATGAGTTCTCCGGCGGCCAGCGCCAGCGCATCAACATCGCACGCGCCCTTGCCCTGCGTCCGCGCCTCCTCGTCCTCGACGAGCCGGTCAGCGCACTCGATGTCTCGGTCGGCGCGCAGATCGTCAATCTGCTGCGCGACCTGCAACGCACCCTCGGCCTCACCTATCTCTTCATCTCGCACTCCATGCCTCTGGTGCGCTACCTCTGCGACCGCGTCGCCGTGATGCAGCGCGGCCGCCTGGTCGAGCTGGGCGACTGCATCCAGGTCTGCGACTCCCCACTCAACCCCTACACCCGCCAACTCATCGCCGCCACCCCCGTGATGCCGCTTACTGCCAACTCACCGGCTCGCTGACTCGCTACAATGAACAGAGCATGATTCCCAGCCTCAGCGCGCATCTTCCATACCTCTGGCTGGTCACGGCCTCGTTGATCGCGGGCGCGATGAACGCGCTGGCCGCCGGAGGCTCCTTCATCTCCTTTCCCGCGATGATCGCCATTGGCGTTCCGCCCATCCAGGCCAACGCCACCAACACCGTCGCCCTCTGGCCGGGCCAACTCACCTCCATCTGGGCCTTGCGCACCGACCTTCGCCGAGACCTGCTGCCCGTTGTCGTCTCGACCGCAATTCTTGGCGGCATTGGCGGTGCCGTCGTCCTGCTGCACACGCGACCGCGCACCTTCATGCACATCGTCCCGTGGATGCTGCTTGCCGCGTCGCTTCTCTTCTGGATCAGCAGCCCGATCTCGCGTTGGCTGCGCCGCCGTTCCGACACTCCGCACGCCGCGCGCACTCCGGCCATGCTTCCGCTATTTTTCGCGCTCCTCGTCGTCAACTTCTACATCGGATACTTCGGCGCCGGCGCAGGCTTCCTCGCCATGAGCGTGCTCTCCCTCTTCGGCGTGGAGGAGATGAACGCCCTCAACTCGCTGAAGGTCCTCGGCGCATGTCTCGCCAACTTCTGCGCCGTCGTCACCTTCATCTGCGGCGGGGCCATCGTCTGGCACTTCTGCCTGGTCTCCATGGTCGCCGCAGCCATCGGCGGATACACTGGAGCGCAGTACGCCCGCCGCATGAACCCCGACATGCTGCGCGCCATCGTCGTCATCATCGGCTGCACCATGGCCGCATACTTCTTCTGGAGACCGTCCTAAGTTTCGTTTGGAGCATCTTCACTATTTGGTAGTGAAAAATTGATTGTCATTCTGACCCTGAGCGTAGCGAATGGGGAAGAATCCCCGCATTTTGTTTGGAGCGAAACACAGTAAGCCATTACATCAATGCACCGGAGTCCGCAATGAGCCTCATCCTGCAATCCACCCTCACCCACCTCACCAGCGCGCGCATCGAAGACCTGGGCTACGCCGCCGCCCTGCTCACCACCGCTGCCTACGTCCCGCAACTGGTGCGCGTCATTCGCCTGCGCTCGGCCCGCGACATCTCACTCCCCACTTTTCTTCTGTTTGCCATCGGCGTCTTCCTCTGGCTGCTCTACGGCCTCTACACTGGCTCCATGCCCATCATCCTGTGCAACGCCGCCAACCTGTTTCTCTCCATGAGCATCGTCTTTCTCAAGCTGCGGTTCGACCGTAACCCAACCGAGGCAATCCACCCATGAGCCACGAAGGAATCCGATTCATCAGCGCCGAAGAAGTATTGCGCGACTCCGCGCAGGCCGCCGCCCATCAAGGCGAGAGTCTCTCCGCCGACGCCGTCACGCCGCTCAAGGTCCGCGTCAAAAAATCCGAAGGCACCGGCGTCGAGATCGACTGGCGCGACGGCCACCAAAGTTCCTGGGACTTCCGCTGGCTGCGCGATGCCTGTCCCTGCGCCACATGCAACGCCGAGCGCGAGACTACCGGCCGCGCCACAGGCCAGCCCATACCAAAGCCGCTGGACCCGCTCGCCCTCTATCAGGCGCCGCCGCGCCCCGACGAAGTTACCCCCGTCGGCCGCTACGCCCTCAGTTTCAAATGGAACGACGGCCACCAGTCCGGCATCTACTCCTGGACCTACCTGCGCAGCGTCTGCCAGTGCGCGATCTGCCATCCGTCGAGCAGCAGCTAGGCAATCCCCAGAAATTCCAGCGCCTCATCCACCGTCCGCGCCACCAGCACAATCTCCCGTTTCTCCTGGGTCAGCATTCCCTGCTCCACGCACTCGTCCAGAAAATTCAGCAGCGTGTCGTAAAATCCATTCGTATTCAGCAGCAGAACGGGCTTCGAGTGCAGTTTCAGCGTCTGCCACGCCAGCGCCTCGAACATCTCCTCGAAGGTCCCGAACCCTCCCGGCAGCGCGATGAACGCATCCGCCCGCGCGCCGATCGTCGCCTTGCGCGTGTGCATGGTATCGACCACATGCAGCTCGGTCAGCCCCTCGTGCGCCACTTCCAGGTCCACCAGCACGGTCGGAATCACGCCCACAACGCGCCCGCCCGCTGCCAGCGCGCCCTCGGCAACCGCCAGCATCAGTCCCACCTTCGCCCCGCCATACACCACGCCAATCCAGCGTTCGGCCAGCTTTCGCCCAAGCTCATCGGCTGCCGCGCGGTACACAGGATCGGCCCCATCGGCCGACGCACAAAAAACAGCAACATTATTAATCGCAGAGACGGCATTCGCAGAAACAGCGCTCAGGGGTGGCATATCTATGATTATCCCACCCAGAGCGCCGTCAATTCATTCGAGAGAAATTGGTTCAGTCGATGGTGAACGTTGCGTCCTTCATCTCCGCAGTGAACGAGAACAGCAGGTCCCCTTTGCCGTGTCCCTTGCATGCGCTGTCGGCGTAGACGACCGTTCCCAGCGGGGCCTTGAAGGTGAGCGTCTGGTGCGCAGGCACGGTGTAGACCTCGCCCTCCACCTTCAGGCTCTGGGCCTGCTTGCTCTTGTTGTGGATCTGGACGCTGACACGCGTCTCATGAGTCTGGCCCACGGTTGTGTCCGGGTTGGTCTTAGTGCCCAGCGGCCAGGCGTTGGCGGCAACCGGAGCCATCGCTCCAGCAACCAGAAGAACAGCGAGCGTATATGCAATCGTGCGTGGGGTCTGGAACATTGATAGTACCTCTGAGTTGAATTTGGCAACGCGATTCCCCGGGCCCCGGTTCATGGAAATCACGCAGCCTGCTTTGGATGCGACACACTCCGTGCCGGGTTCAAAAAATTACAAAAAATTATCCGGGCGCGGTACATTGGGCCAGCCCCATTGGCCAACGCTCAAAATACAGCTGCGTGTCTGATCGGAGAGACGTTTGTCGAAGAGGCGGCGGTGGGAGTGACAGCTCTCGGGGGGTGGTATCTCTATAGTTACCGCACCCCGAGCACCATCGATTCAGTAGATGGAAATCTTTGCGTCCTTCATCTCTGGAGTGACCGCAAACAGCAGATCTCCCTTTCGATGTAGGTATCCTGGGCTCGCGGCAAAGACTGTGGTCCCCGCAGGAGCCTTAATCGTCAGCGATTCGTGCGACAGTACGGTGTAGATGTGCCCATCCACCTTCAAATCCTGTAATCCTACGCCTTTGTTGAAGACCTGGACGCTGATGCGCGTGTCCTGGCTATTGGACACGGTTGGATGCAGATGCAGAAGCCTGCCCAGCGGCCAGGCGTTGGCGGCAACCGGAGCCATGGCTCCAGCAACCAGAAGAACAGCGAGTGAACTAGCAATTGTGCGTGGGGACTGGAACATAGATAGTACCTCTGAGTTGAATTTGGCAACGTGATTCCCTGGCCCCGGTTCATGGAAACCACGCAGACAGTAATGGATGCAACGCACTCCGCACCGGATTCAAAAAATTATCCGGGCGCGGTACACCGGGTCAGCCCCATTGGCCAACGCACAAAATACTGCTGCATTTCTGATCGGAGAGACGGCGGTGGGAGAGACAGCGCTCGGGGGTGGTATCTCTATAGTTATCCCACCCCCGAGCGCCGTCGGTTTCATCAAATGGAGCCGATTCAGTCGATGGAGAACGTTGCGTCCTTCATCTCTTTCGTGAACGAGAACAATTGGTCGCCTTTAACGTGTCCTTTGCATACGCTGTCGGCGTAGACGGCCGTGCCCAGCGGGGCCTTGATGGTCAGCGTCTGGTGCGCCGGCACGTTGTAGACCTGGCCCTCCACCTTCAGGCTCTGGTCCTGCTTGCTCTTGTTGTGGACCTGGACGCTGATGCGCGTCTCTTGTGTCTGCGTCGCGGCTGCGTTCGAATTGGCTTTTTTGCCCAACGGCCAGGCGTTGGCGGTAACCGGAACCATGGTTCCTGCAACAAGAAGAACAGCGATCGAACTAGCGATAGTGCGTGTGATCCTCTGCATTGTGTAACCTCGTATTTCAAGTTGGTGGCCGAATTCCCAACCGTCTTTCATGGAAATCTCGCCGCACTCAACTCTACGCGTCCCTCTCCGCTTCTGTTCCACAAAATCGCAAAAATTCGTCCGCGCTTCCCAAATTCGCTATCCACCGCCATCGCAATTAACATAGAGCCTGGAGTCCGCCGTGTCCCGCCTTCTCGACAACATGAACCCGCAGCAGCAGGAAGGCATTCAGGCCGTCGATGGCCCCGTCCTTCTGCTCGCCGGCGCAGGCTCCGGCAAGACGCGCGTCATCACCCACCGCATCGCCTATCTCATTGAAGAACTGGGTGTTCCCGCAGACCAGATCCTCGCCGTCACCTTCACCAACAAGGCCGCCACGGAGATGTCCGAGCGCGTCGACAAACTCCTCGGCTCCAGTTCGCTCGCCAAGCCCCTGCTCTCCACCTTCCACAGCTTCTGCGTGCGCGTCCTGCGCCGCGACATCGAAGCCCTGCGCACCCCGTCCCCCAGCGGCGGTGCCAGCTCCGGCCTCACTCGCAACTTCGCCATCTACGACGAAGTCGACCAGCAGGCCGTCGTCAAGACCGCCCTCAAGCGCCTCGGCCTCGATAACAAACAGCTAAAGCCCTCCGTCGCCCTTGGCAAAATCTCCTGGGCCAAGAGCCACAGCATCGACCCGCAAGAATATTTCCTTGCTTCGACCAATCCCATGGAAGAGAAGATCGCGCACATCTTCGAGATCTATCGCAAGGAGCTTCTTAAGGCCAACGCGCTCGACTTCGACGACCTTCTGCTCGAAGCCGTGCGCCTGCTCAAGGCCGTCCCCGAGGTCCGCGAACGGTATAACCGCCGTTACAAATACATCCTCATCGACGAGTACCAGGACACCAACCGCCCGCAGTACGAACTGATGAAGCTTCTCGCCGGCACCAGTCGCAACGTCTGCGTCGTCGGCGACGAGGACCAGTCCATCTACAGTTGGCGCGGCGCCGACATCAAGAACATCCTTGAGTTCGAAAAAGACTTCCCCAACGTCCGCACCATTCGCCTCGAACAGAACTACCGCTCCACCCAGATCATCCTCGAAGGCGCTTCCGCCGTCGTCGCCAACAACACCCTGCGCAAGGGCAAGACCCTCTTCACCACGCGCGAGGGCGGCTCCATGATCGGCTTCTACGAGGCCCCAGACGGCGAGAACGAAGCCCTCTTCATCGCCGACCGCATCCAGCAGTACCTCCGCGCCGCAGACAGCAGCCCCAGTGAAAACGCCCCCCGTTGCGCCGTCCTCTACCGCACCAACGCGCAGTCGCGCCTGGTCGAAGAGGCCCTGCGCCGCTATCAAATTCAATACCACATGGTCGGCGGCTTCTCCTTCTACGACCGCGCCGAAGTAAAAGACATTCTCAGCTACATGAAGCTCGTCCTCAACCCGCACGACTCCATCGCCCTCGCCCGCGTCGTCAACTCACCCCCGCGCGGCATCGGCAAGACGACGATGGAGGTCATCGAGCGCATCGCGCTCACCACCGGCATCAGCTCGTGGGACGCCATCGCCCGCGCCGCCGAAGACCAACTCCTGCCCGCGCGCGCGCTCGCAGCGCTGGCCAACTTCCGCCGCCTCATCGAAGACGCCCGTGCCATGCTCGGCCCCAACTTCGCTTCCAAACTCGCCGCCGACCTCGCGCCTGAAGAAGGCTCGCCCGAGTATTTAAAATCCACCAATCTCTCTGCCGCCGTCATCCCGACCGGAGCGTCCCAAACTTCCGTCATCCCGACCGGAGCGTCCCAAACTTCCGTCATCCCGACCGGAGCGCAGCGGAGTGGAGGGACCCCCGCATTTTCTACCTCAGGCACAGCCACAGACTTCAACCACGAAGAATTTGCAACCGAATCAGCTACAAATGATGCATCCCCCCCCGACACCAGCTTCAACTTCGGCTTCGACTTAAATCCAAGCGAAGAGATCTCCGCGATTGCAGCCGAGAGCGCCGCTCACGCAATCGACTCCACGAACAAAATCCACTCCGCCGCCTACAATCCCTTCGCGCCAGTTGTCCTGAAGCGCTCAGCAAACATTACCCCAGACCGCGCCGCAGAACGCATCATGGCCGATGAGCGCGAAGCCGCCAGCGACGAACCCTTCCGCGCTCCCGGCGACCCCGCAACCCTCCCCGAACTCATCAAGTTCCTCAACGACCGCAGCGGTTACATCCGCGCCCTCGAAGACGAGGCGACACCCGAGTCCTTCTCTCGCATCGAGAACCTCCGCGAACTGGCCAACGCCGCGCAGGACGCCGAAGAGCGCGGCGAATCCCTCTCCGACTTCCTCGACCACGCCGCCCTCGTCTCCGACACCGATTCCTACAGCTCCGACGCCCGCGTCACCCTGATGACCCTGCACGCCGCCAAGGGCCTCGAGTTTCCCCTTGTGTTTCTCACTGGGTTGGAAGAAGGTCTCTTCCCCAACTCGCGCTCGCTGCTCGATCCCACCGGCCTCGAAGAAGAACGCCGTCTCTGCTACGTCGGCATGACCCGCGCCATGGACACGCTCGTCCTCACGCGCGCCCGCTACCGCCGCCGCTACGGGTCCGAGATGCCCGACGCCAGCATCCCCTCGCGCTTTCTCGAAGAGGTTCCCGCGCGCCTCATCGAAGACCTCGGCAGCCCCGCCGCCCAACCGCAGTTCTCCACCTCGCAGTTCTCCGGCTCCGTCTACTCCACGCCCTACCCGCAGCGCAATCGCTTCGGTCACGCCGAAAAAAACGCCGCCGATGCTGTCGAGCCCCACTACAGCTACGAGGACGAAGACCAGACAGCCTCAGGCAGCACAAGCCCACGCGCCGCCGCAACCAGGTTCTCCACCACGCGCATCGCTCCTGGCTCGCGTCCCATCGCGCGTTCCGCCGCCACCGGCAACTCCATCGACAACATCGCCAGCTTCTTCGCCGCCCGCGGCCAAAAGATTCCAACTGGCCAGAACTTCACGCGCCCCAAAATTGATCTTCCCGTCCCCACCGGAAAGACCGGCCTGCGCCAGGGATCGCGTGTCCGTCATCCCAAATACGGCGTCGGCACCGTCTTTCGCCGCGAGGGAGATGGGGACGACGCTAGGATTACAGTACAATTTCAACAGCACGGCGTAAAAAAGCTGGTCGAAAAGTTCGCCCAGCTCGAAGCTCTCTAGCCGCATCGTCTGGAGTTCATCGCCCCGAACCTATCTTCAGGAAAGCACACACCACTCATGGCAGACACATCCAGCATCACCGATAAAGTCGAGCGCAAGAAGATCAAGCGCGCTGCACGCAAGGCCGCTCCGCCCAAGGGCCCACGCACCGGCGCGCGCGGAGAGAACAAGGCCAAGGTCAAGAAGGCAGCGCGCGGCAAGACCAAGCGCTAACGCTTCTTCGCAACTCTGAGACTCGGGTGCCCCATCCATTCAGCGCACTTTGCGGATTGGATGGGGCTCAACTGCGCGCAGGGTGCCCCATCCATTCAGCGCACGTTGCGGAATGGGTGGGAGCCAGACACACACTCTTCGCGGCAGCGCCGCCTCATTTCGGAATGGTTCTGCACTGCTGGCCGCACGCTATTCAGGAGTTCGCCTCTGCTCAGGCAAATCTTCGCCACCAAAACCCAGCTTTTCGCTACTAAGTCTATCGACAAGCTGATCGCCGATTCAGAACGGCCCGATCGCGCCCTGCGCAAGTCACTCGGCCCGGTGTCGCTCACCGCGCTCGGCATCGGCGCGGTCATCGGCTCGGGAATCTTCACCGTCATCGGCGTCGCCATCGGCGGCAATCCCGCCGCGCTCGCCAAGTGGGCAGACTCGCCCGTCGTCGATCTCATCCTCGGCCTGTTGCACCACACCAACGGTGCCGTCGCGGGCCGCCCCGGCGCGGGCCCAGCCATCGCGCTCTCGCTCATCCTTGTCGCCATCGTATGCGCGCTCACCGGCCTCTGCTACGCCGAGCTGGCCAGCATGATTCCCATCGCCGGCTCCGCCTACACCTACACCTACGCCACCATGGGCGAGCTCATCGCATGGATCATCGGCTGGGACCTCATCCTCGAATACGCCTTCTCCAACATGAGCGTCAGCGTAGGCTTTGCCGCGCACATCGTCGATCTGCTCGACTGGCTCGGCCTCCATCTCTCCCCCAAGTGGCTCTCGCCAGCCTACCTTCCGCTCGGCCTGCAGGACCTCGCCGGCAACACCATCTACGCCCCCGGATGGCACGCCGGCTTCGACATTCCCGCCTTCCTCGTCGTCCTTCTGCTCACTGTCGTTCTGGTCCGCGGCATCCGCGAATCCGCGCGCACCAACAACATCATGGTGCTGATTAAAATCGCAGCCATCCTGCTCTTCATCGGCTTCGGCGCCAGCTTCATCCATCCTTCGAACTACCACCCCTTCTCGCCCAACGGATGGACCGGAGTCCTCGCCGGCGGCTCCATCATCTTCTTCACCTACATTGGATTCGACTCCGTCTCCACTGCCAGCGAGGAGTGCAAGAACCCGCGCCGCGACGTGCCCATCGGAATCCTCGCCACGCTCATCGTCTGCACCATCCTCTACGTCGGCGTCGCCGTAGTCCTCACCGGAATCGTCCCCTGGCGCTCGGTCGCGGGCGACGGCGCTCCAGTCGTCAACGCACTCCGCCGCGTCTCTCTGCTGCCGGGAGGTCACAGGCTGCACTTCGTCCACCTCGCCGTACTTCTCGGCGCGCTGGTCGGAATGGTCTCGTCAATATTAGTCTTTCAACTCGGCCAGGCCCGCGTCTGGTTCTCCATGTCGCGCGACCGCCTGCTTCCCGACGTCTTCAGCCGCGTCCATCCGCGCTTCCGCACGCCCGCCTTCGCCACTGTGGTCGCGGGCTTCCTGGTCGCCATCCCCTCCGGCCTCTTCGACGTAGGCACCTTCGCCGAGATGTCGAACATCGGCACCCTCTTCGCCTTCGTCCTTGTCTCCGCCGGAGTCGTCGTCCTGCGCTACAAAGACCCCTCGCGACACCGCGGATTCCGCGTCCCCTTCGGCCCCATCATCCCCATCCTCAGCGTCTTCTTCTGCATTCTGCTGATGGCCGGCCTGCCCGCCAAGACCTGGCTCCGCTTCTTCATCTGGCTCGCCATCGGCCTCGTCATCTACGTCCTCTACAGCCGCAAACGCAGCGAGTTCTATAAAGCCGTTACACCTTCTGAATAGGCCCCGGATACCGCGCCATTGTCTCATCATTCGTCAGCAGCATCATGCCTTCAACCGTCGTCTGCGCAATCAGCAACTGATCGAACGGGTCCTTATGATGCCCAGGCAGGTTCGCCACTCCAGCCGTATGCTCGCTGGTGATTGCAATCTCGATATACCCGTTATCCAGCAGGGCCCTCCGGAAGAGATGCGGATCGACCAGAAACTCTGCCCTTCCCTGGGCGTTCTTGATCGCGACCTCCCACACGCTTACCGGACTGAAGTGCAATAGGTTCTCTTCATCGTTGATCAGCGCTAACGCCTTGGCCGACATGGATCGGCTCGGTACAGCGCTTGCCATTCCTGCAGTCCACACCAGCAGATGCGTATCCAGCAGCAGCTTCATTGGTCGTCGCCGTAAAACATCTTCTCAATCTCTTTGTCCATCTCGCGCCAGACATCCACATCCGGCACAGTAATCTGCCCAGCAAGAAATCCAACCCGCTTTACCGGCTTCGCCTCCGGCGCAACCAGGGCCGTCACCTTCACCAATGGCCTTCCCGCCTTTGCAATCACGAATGGCTCTCCCTCCGCTGCTTTCTTCACCAACCGCGAAAGCTGCGTCTTCGCCTCATGTATATTTACCGTCTCCATTGATCCAGCTCCCGTAGACTTAGTTCAGTGGACTTAGTCTATAGCCGCAGCCTTGTCTCTGCAACTGCAATAGTGCCCAGCGTTCCTACAGCGCCTCTTTCATCCTGCGCCGGTACTGTTGAAACGCCTGCCGCCCATCCGCCGTCAGACTCAGCAGCGTCTGCGGAATCTTCCCCCGATAGGTCTTCACCACCTCAATGTATTTCGCCTCCTCCAGCCGCGAGAGATGGCTCGACAGCGTTCCCTTGTTCATCTCCGTCTCGTGTTGCAGATAGAGAAAGTCAGCCTGCTCGACGGCAGAGAGCAGCGCCACCAGCATCAGCCGCCCCGGCTCGTGAATCACGCGGTCAATCTCCGCAATCCTGCGTGTCTTCAGGTTCATTCCACCGTCTCCGCCGCCGGTTGCGTATGACGCAGATAGAGCACGAAGCTGATTCCGCCGGAGAGCAGAAAAATCGCGCCGTAAAGCGTGATGGTAAGCAGCCATGCTCCAAAGCTTCTTTCGGAAAGCGTGGCGATGGCTGATGTGCCCCCCCCTACTTCTCCGACCACGCCCGCTGGAAGCATGGCAATCGCGACGGAGCAGATCACCAATGCCGCAGCCACGGCCCACTTCCAACGCACCGCCCTGGCGATATGCAAAACGTAGAACACTACAATAACCAACCCAATGAGAGCGACAGGCGTCGTCATGCCCCAGTGTGAACCGTCGATATCCCAGTGCGACCGGGCAGCGAAGCGGGCGCCACATGTGGCTAGCAGTGCTATAGCGCAAATGAACACCAGTACAGACAACCACGCGCTCTTCAGTTTGCGGTACTCCACGAACCCGGTGCGCGGATAGGTGATGTGCGTCTTGATCGCCTTGACGCCGTAGTGGATCACCGCGAACAACAGCAGGAAGCAAAGGGACGATCTATATCGATGCCACCAGGAAGATTGGATGGGCAGCCACTGGAACAGCGCGGTACCCAGGAACATTAAGCCGAGGCCCAGTTCCACCACACCATCGACGTTGTTATAGAGCAGTGGCCGTTGCACTAACTTTTCGATCTGGTCCATCTTCATCCCCTCCGGGCCGGATTGCATTTACACAAACCAGTTTGCGCCACCAACCATAATCTGTCAATAGTGAATTTTCAGCAAGTGTCGCCACCCTCCCCGAAGTCGTCATTCTCAACGGGTACTCATTGAGAACCGTCATTCTGGCGAAGCCCTCTGAAGTCGTCATTCTGGCGAAGCCAGAATCTCTGTATTGCTTACTTGCTGTTGCTTGTCCTCTTCCCCCATCCAACGAAATCCACAGCTCATTGCAGGGTGAACCTCGTTTGGTACACGATATCCACGAGTATTTGATGAACTGACCGGGAACGCCCTTGCGAGTCACGCGCGCAACTTGCATACTCGCAACAGATGCATGGGAACGGTTCCCGTCGAGACCAACACGTGACCCGATACAGCCGTCAAGACGTCCTTCGAATCCTGCACCTGCGAGCGCGCCAGTTGACCGCGTGGGAGCAAGCAGGATTGATTCCCGCCAACGACAATTACTCATTCGAAGACCTCGCCCAGTTGCGCACTCTGCGCACGCTGCGTGCCACGCGCATCTCCGCCAAGAGCATTCGCGAGTCGGTCGAGGCCATGCGCCGCGCCGCCGGCATGGGCAACCCGTTCACCGAAGCCTCTGCCGTCAGCCACGGCGCGCATCTCAGCTTCCGCCACAACGGAGCGCTGGTCGATCCCGTCACCCGCCAGCTCGCCTTTGACTTCGAGGCCGGATCAAAACGCCAACTCAGCATCGTCGGCTCCGCGGCCCACGTCCCCGAACCCGATGTGCAGGAGCTCTTCCAGCGCGCGGTCCGTCTCGAAGAGGTCCCCGCCACCATCTCACAGGCCGCCGAACTCTATCGCCAGATCCTCGCCATGCGCCCAAACTACGCCGCTGCCGCCATCAACCTCGGCACCATCCACTACAACCAGCGCGAGTTCACCCTCGCCGAGCAGTTCTACCGCCGAGCCACCGAGGCTGACCCCGACTATGCCCTCGCCTTCTTCGATCTCGGCAATGTGCTCGACGAGATGAAGCGCCTCAACGACGCCATCGCCGCCTACCAGCGCGCCATCGCCCTCGTCCCCCAGTACGCCGACGCGCACTACAACCTCGCCCTCGCCTACGAGCGTCAGGGCCATCGCCGTCGTTCGCTGCGCCACTGGCTCACCTATGTCCGCCTCGACCCCGTCGGCCCCTGGGCAAACCACGCCAAGTCGCAGGCCAAGAGCATCCTCAGCAGCGAGCGCCTTTCCATCGTCAGCCGCGCCGGCCGCCTCGTCGCCGCCGGATAGAGCGCCGTTCCCTCACTGAATCGTGCTCAGCATCCGCACTCATCCGCCCCCGGATTGTGCCAGCTCCCGCCCGGACCAAGCAGCAAGTCTGCCGCCTTCGGCCCCCAACTCCCGCGTTTGTAGATGTGCGACCGGTCGTGTTTCTTCAGCACCGGATCGACCACCGCCCACGCCGCCTCCACCGCGTCCTGCCGCGTAAACAGTGCTCCGTTGCCGCGCATGGCATCGCCCAGCAGCCGCTCGTAGGGCATCTCCTGCCCGGCCAGCTCCTCGCACAGGAACAGCTCCTGCTGTTCTCCCACGAACTCTTTGCCCGGAGTCTTCACCCGCGTCGCCAGCGCGATCGCCGCATCCGGCGACAGTCGGAACCGCAGATAGTTCGCCCGCCCATGCTTCGGCATCGAGTCCGCGAAGAGCCGCTGCGGCGCCGGCTTCAACTCCACCAGTATCTCCGTCGCCGTCGTCGCCATGCACTTGCCGGAGCGCAGAAACCACGGCACGCCTGCCCATCGCCATGAATCGATAAACAGCCGCAGCGCGCAGAACGTCTCCACATCCGAGTCGCGCGCCACGTCCGGCTCCTTGCGATAGCCCGCGTACTGACCGCGCACCAGGTCCTCCGGCTTCAGCGGCAGCATCGCCTCGAAGACCTTCGCCTTCTCCGCCTGCACCGCTCCAAAGTCCCTGCTCGACGGCGCCTCCATCGCCAGCAGCGCCACAATCTGGAACAGGTGGTTCTCGATCACGTCCCTCAGGCAGCCCGCCGTCTCGTAGAACGCGCCGCGCTTCTTCACGCCGAAGTTCTCCGCCATCGTGATCTGCACGCTGGCCACATAATTGCGGTTCCAGATCGGCTCCAGGAAGGAGTTGGCGAACCGGTAGTACAGAATGTTCATGATCGCCTCCTTGCCCAGGAAGTGGTCGATGCGGAAGATCGAGTCCTCCGCAAACGCCGCGTGCGCCACGCGGTTCAGCTCTCGCGCCGACGCCAGGTCGCGTCCAAACGGCTTCTCCACAATCACGCGCGCGTCCCTCGCCAGCCCCGCCGCGCCCAGCCCGCGGATCACCGTCTCGAACAGCGCTGGCGGAATCGCCAGATAGTGTGCCGGCCGCCGCGCTCCATTCAGCGCCTGCTTGATCGCCGCAAACGTCGCCGCATCCGTGTAGTCCCCGCTCACATATTCAATCCGTGCCAGCAACGAATCCAGCGCGCGCTGGTCGTCAATCCCGCCCGCCGTGTGCTGGATGCTATCTACCACGCGCCGCCGCAGCCGCTCCAAGCTCCACTGCGGAAACGCCACGCCAATCACCGGCGCATTCAACTCTCCGCGTTTCTCCATCGCATACAGCGCGGGAAAGATCTGCTTATGCGCCAGGTCCCCCGTCACTCCGAAGACCACCAGCGCATCCGAACGCGATCCAGCCATCAACCCTTCTCCTTCTCGTCGCCTGTCTTCTCCAGATGCCCGCCAAACTGGTAGCGCAGCGCCGACAGCATCTTGTCCGCAAAGTCGTCCTCGCCGCGCGAGCTGAACCGCTCATACAGGGCCGCGCTCAGCACCGGCACCGGTACTGCCTCGTCGATCGCCGCGCGGATCGTCCACCGCCCCTCGCCCGAGTCCGAAACCCGCCCGGCAAACTTCGCCAGGTCCGGGCTGTCGATCAGCGCCTGCGCCGCCAGATCCAGCAGCCACGACGAGATCACGCTTCCCCGCCGCCACACCTCGGCCACATCCGGCAGGTTCAGCTCATACTGATAGAACTCAGGATTGCGCATCGGAGTCGTCTCCGCATCCAGCGCGTGCGTCTGAGCGCCCGCGTTGGCGTGGCGCAGAATGTTCAACCCCTCCGCGTACGCGGCCATCATCCCGTACTCGATCCCATTGTGGACCATCTTCACAAAGTGGCCCGCGCCGCTCGGTCCGCAGTGCAGATAGCCCTGGTCCGCCGTCCCGCGCAGCTTCTCGCGCCCCGCCGTCTGCGCAATCCCGCCCATCCCCGGAGACAGGCTGCGGAAGATCGGGTCCAGCCGTCTCACCACCTCCTTCTCGCCGCCGATCATCAGGCAGTACCCGCGGTCCGCGCCCCACACTCCGCCGCTTGTCCCCGTGTCCACATAGTGAATGCCCTTCGCCTTCAACTCCACGGCACGGCGAACGTCGTCGTGATAATACGAGTTCCCGCCATCGATGATGACGTCGTCCGTCTCCAGCAGCGGCACCAGCTTCTTCAGCGTCTCATCCACGATCCCCGCCGGGATCATCAGCCACACCGTGCGCGGCCTCGCCAGCTTCTTCACAAACTCCGCCAGCGACCCCGTGCCCACCGCGCCCGTCGCCTTCGCCACCGCCGACACGGCCTCCGCCGACATGTCGTAGACCACGCACCGGTGCCTTGCCTGCGCCAGCCGCCGCACCATGCTCGCCCCCATCCGTCCCAACCCTATCATTCCCAGTTCCATGTTGCCCCCCTTGAGTCTGTGGTTCGTCATTCTGGCGAAGCTCGCCTGTGAGTCGTCATTTTACGAGTCGCATTCTGGCGAAGCCCCGTTGAGAGTCGTCATTCTGGCGAAGCCCTGTTGAGAGTCGTCATTCTGGCGAAGCCCTGTTGAGAGTCGTCATTCTGGCGAAGCCCTGTTGAGAGTCGTCATTCTGGCGAAGCCAGAATCTCCGTATTTGCCTTTGTCTGTTCTCCTTCGCCGAACACACCAATTCGGTGTGCCTCTTTCTCAGATGCGCCAACCGCCTCCCACGCACCGCCTTACGCACAAATCCTAAATCAAATTGCGTATGGAAAAAGGTTGGGCCCGGACTGATTCGCCCGGGCCCTGATCATCGGCCAACTTGTATTCTTATCAGTTTGAGAGAATGACGGTACCAGTTCGACCTTCGTATGTCATAGTGTAGTGCGCCAGAAATGTCCGGCCGATCAATGCACTGTGACGCTGACCACCCGCTTGAAGATCAACCCCTATGAACTGGCCATAAACGGTGAAATTCAAGGATCGAATATGGAGTTGTGCCAAATACACATTCGCCATGTGACGGCCTCCAACGCCACCTATCGGCTGCCGATCAACAATCGGTAAATTCAGCTGAGATGCCAATAGATTGTCTATGCAGCTTATGCTCGCACCTGTGTCCACCAACGCTTCGACCAAGGTGATACCTGGCACCGGCAAAACATTCGGCGTACCGGAGTTATATCCGGGGTTGAAACCAATATCGATAAAGTAACGTGGGACCACGGCTCACCAAGAGCTGGGCGCCGGTAGCCCCACCCGGAATGTCATTGAAACCGCACTTTGATTCAGGCATGAATAGGTGCGTACATTACGGAAGCCGGTAGCGCTACTGACGCCGCTCCAACTTGCCGGATCAAGTACGGACCCCTCCCATATCTCGCAACAGCATCTTGCGCTGCGTCCTCGAAGCTCGCATAGTTGCCAATCAGTTCCTGATCATAAATGAGGACCCATTGGCCCATGCGCCTTGCCTCAAGCCCTGCCCGCATTCCTTCATAAGCTGCCAGTTCGCTGTCAAGATCTGCCATATAAATACCTCTTGTCTTCCGATCTCAAGCGATGCAATTGCGCATCCAACCTCCGCAGTGATTAGTTAGACGCGCTTAACGAAGTTAACGTGATAATACCCGTCATAAATCGGAAATACCAATCACCTGTTCGCCTTACCCCTGCTGCGCCTCTGCCGCCTTGGTCTGCGCCACGGTCCACTCCGCCGCGCCAACCTTGAACCGCGCGAACCGCCGAACCGTGATGTTCTCGCCCAGCTTGGCAACCTTCGCCGCCACAATCTGCGCGATCGTCTGCGTCTGGTCCTTGATGAACGGCTGGTCCAGCAGGCAGAACTCCTCGTAGAACTTCGCCAGCTTGCCCTCCAGAATCTTCTCGATCACCGCCGCCGGTTTTCCAGTCGCCGCGGCCTGCGCGCGGTATACGTCCTTCTCGCGCTCGATGTGCGCCGCAGTCACCTCGTCCCGCCCCACAAATCTCGGGTCGGCCGCCGCAATGTGCATCGCCACGTCGCGCAGCAGCTCCTGGAAGTCGTCCGTGCGCGCCACAAAGTCCGACTCGCAGTCCAGCTCCACCAGCACGCCGATCTTCCCGCCCGCGTGGATGTACGTTCCCACCGCGCCTTCATTGGTCGTCCGGCTGGCCTTCTTGGCCGCTGTCGCCATGCCGCGCTTGCGCAGCACCACGAACGCCGCCTCCATCTCGCCCTTGGCCTCCTGCAGCGCTTTCAGGCAGTCGCCCATCGGCGCGCCAGACTTCTCGCGCAGTTCCTTCACCTGCTTCGCATCGATCTTCACAGTTGCTTCAGTCGTCATTGTCCTCTTCTTCTCCTGATCCAACAATTCCAGTAAATAAATCCTGTCGCACGTTCCAGGCTCTCACGCAGTAAGAGCGTGGAGCGCTCTCGCCGGTCTCCACGCTCTCGTCTTGACAAGATGAAGTCCTATGCGCCGGTAGCGATGTGCTCCGGCTCCGTCTCCGCCTCCGGCTCGGTGGCAGCCGACGGCGCCTTGCGAACGTTTCCGCCCAGCACCGCATTCAGATCGACGTTCTCGTCGTCCACTACGTCTTCGACCGAATCCGCCGCCACGCCCGCCGACTCGTGTACTTCAGCGGCTGTCTCATCCACAACCTCTTCGCCCTCTTCGCCAACCAGCTCCGGCGCAACCTCAACCTGCTCCACGTCCGCAATCTCAGTCTCGAACGCCTTCTCCGAAACCAGTTGCACGCCCTCGGCGGCCGAGTCCGCGATCTTCGACGTGAACAGCCGGATTGCCCTCAGCGCATCGTCGTTGCCCGGAATCACATAGTCCACCAGCGTCGGATCGCAGTTCGTATCCACTACCGCAACCACTGGAATCCCCAGCTTCCGGGCCTCCGCCACGGCGATGGCCTCGTTGTTCGAGTCCACCACAAACAGAGCGTCCGGCAGCCGCTTCATCGTCTTGATGCCCGACAGGTTCACCGACAGGTGCTTGCGTTCACGCTCCAGCTTGATGACCTCTTTCTTGGTCAGCAACTCGTAGCGCCCGTCGGTCGACATGTCGTCCAGCTCCTGAAGGCGCTTCACCGACTTCTGCACTGTTACCCAATTTGTCAGCAACCCGCCCAGCCAGCGCGAGTTGATGTACGGCATCCCACAGCGCTTCGCCTCTTCGGCCACCGCGTCCTGCGCCTGCCGCTTGGTCCCCACAAACAGCACCAGCTTGCCCGTGCTGGTCAGCTCGGTGATGAACTTCGACGCCTCCTTGAACAGCTTCAGCGTCTTCTGCAGGTCGATAATGTAAATCCCATTGCGCTCGCCGAAGATGTACTCCTTCATCTTCGGGTTCCACCGCTTCGTCTGATGCCCGAAGTGAACTCCAGCTTCGAGCAGTTCCTTCATCGTGATATTTGCCAAGTTAGCTCCTTAGTGAAGGCAGCCAGCGACGGGCTTGTTTTGCATTTTCACCAAAACGACCGGAAAACAATTGCTGTCATTCTGAGCGCAGCGAAGAATCCCCGTATTTCGATCGGAGCGCAACACCTCTACGCCCTTGGTGAAGATGTTCAAACAATAGCCAGCCCTGGTGCCTGGATTTATCCCGTGTACGGGAGATTGAACTCCGTGCCCCGGACCGTCTCCAGTCCGGGGTTGATGCTCACTTACCACTTACCACTATCTCTTCGAGAACTGGAACCGCGCTCGCGCGCCCTTCTGTCCGTACTTCTTGCGTTCCTTGCCGCGCGAGTCGCGGGTCACCAGACCCTCGGCCTTCAGCGTCTTGCGCAACTCCGGGTTGAACACCATCAGCGCCCGCGCAATGCCCAGCTTCACAGCGTCGGCCTGGCCCATCACGCCGCCGCCGCGCACCGTGGTAATCACATCGAACGTCTCGCCAATGTCGGCAATGCCCAGCGATCGCCGTGCCGCCGCCCGCTGCTGCGGGGTCACAAAGTACACATCGCATTCCTTCTTGTTCACCGTGAACTTGCCGCTGCCGGGACGCAGAAAGACGCGCGCAATCGACGACTTGCGCCGCCCCGTTCCGTAGTACTGAACCAAATCTGCCATGTTGCTCCTTAGAACTTGCTGGTTCGGCCTCTGGCCGTGCGCAGGCTCACGCCAAGCGCGGAAAACGAATCTCTATGCCTTGCCTTCGAGCGCGATCGGCTGCTGTGCCAGGTGAGGATGGTGCGGCCCCTTGTACACCTTCAGCTTGGTCGCCATCTGACGGCCCATCTTCGACTTCGGCAGCATCCCCTTGATCGACTGCTCCACGATCGCCTCAGGCCGCCGTGCCAGCAGCTTCACAAACGACTCCTCCCGCAGCCCGCCGGGAAAACCCGTGTACCGGCGATACAGCTTCTTGTTCGCCTTCAGCCCGGTCAGCACAATCTTCTCGCAGTTCACTACAACCACGTGGTCGCCCATATCGATGTACGGCGTATACAGCACATTGTTCTTCCCAGCCAATATCGACGCCGCCTGCGTCGAAAGCCGGCCCAGTGTCTTGCCTGCGGCGTCCAGCACATACCACTTGCGCTGGATGTCTTTGCCGCTCGGAATCGTTGTCGTGTTATTCATAGTGCCGTGTTACTCCCTGGTTCTGCCGTCTTCCCTGTTGCCGTGCTCTCTGGTTACAGAGTGCCCGGACAGTCCGGCGTCGTACGGAAGAAGATGACTGCGTCCTGCGTTGTACTTCCATGCACTCCGCCAACCCTCGCGGCGGAACGCCAATCTTCATTGCTCCAGGCCAATCGGCACAGCGCAAACACCGGAGCCAGACGACAGCCCTGAGCCACACTCGCTCCCTGCGCAAACGTCTTACCGCCTGGAAGTCGCGCATTGCCCGTGCAAGCATTGCCTGTGGTTGTGAGTGCGTTCCGGGAATCTGCTCTTGCAAGCTGCTCCCGGAACATCCACCACGGTAGTCCCATCCTGCTGCATCCACTCGGCAGACCACGCCCATCTCCGGGCATAGCATGCCGCTATCGTGCAGAAGCGGGACTGCGCGAGCTTCCAGAATATCCCACCACCCCATCCCGAGTCAACGCGCGCCACGCAGATTCCGCCTCACGCCATGCGCGACTTAGGGGGTCTCTGAATAAGTCGCTGTTTTGTTGTCATTCGGAGGGAGCAGGGGGCTTCACAGGCTGCGGAATAACTCCTGTCTTTGTCTTTCGGAGGGAGCAGGGGGCTTCAGCCCCCTGAATAAGGCCAATCGATCAAGGGGCTTTAGCCCCGGGCCTTTTGCTCGTAGTGCCAAGCAACCCTTTTCCCGCAGCCTGTGAACGCCCGGCCTATCTTCTGTCCACCAATCTACGCGGCACCCGCCATCTCAACCTCCGCCCTCTTCCCCAGATGTCCCATCCTGTGGAAGACCACCAGCAGCACCGTCCCCACCACGATGCTCGACAGCGCATCCACCGCCAGCATCCCGCCCAGCCCATGCGTCGTGTGGAAGTGCCCATCCACCGCCGTCATGTAGCTGATCGGAAGGTTCGCGCTCGCCGACAGCAGCGCAAACTGGGTCGAAGCCAGCGGGTTCCCTGACCCCACAATCTCGTACTCCAGCGACGTGAACGCCGTGTAGTTGATCCCGGTAAAGAAGTCGTACACCAGAACGCCAACGGCAAAGAACAGCAGCGTATGCGGCGCGCGGATCAGACCCAGCGCCGCCGCCGCCCCGCCGAACCCGCTCACCACATACACCGTCCGCCGTTGAAACCGTCCGCAAATCCACATCCCCGCCAGGCAACCCAGCGAGCAGGCAACCGCCATCCCCGTCCCATTCAGCGCCGTCACCCACCGCTCCGGCGTATGGAAGTCCGAACCCACGCCCGAAAATAAATTGGTCAGCGCAAAGCACGCCGTCGGCGATACGAAGCAGATCAGCCCCAGCACGCAGCCCGGCCGCCGGCACACCCGGTACAGATCGCCGAAGAAGTGGCTGAACGTCTCCCGCGCGCCCCGTCTCGCCTTCTTGGGCAGCGGAATAAAGAACAGCAGCACGGTCGGCGCCATCACCGTCAGCCCCAGCAACCCAGCGGCCACCGGCGCGGCCATCGTCCGCACCAGCACCACCACCAGCGTCGCAAACAGCCCCGCCGCGCCTAGGTTCGCCACGTTGCTCGACCCGCCCACCTGCGAGTAGTGCTTGTCCTCGATCACGTCCGGCATCCATCCGCCGTGCGTATTGCCGAACATCACGATCGCCGCGCACCCGGCCGTCACCACCGCGGTAAACGCCACCAGGTTTCCCGTCAGCATCGTCGAGACGCCAAGGCACACCGCAGCCACTGCCGCAAACGTCAGCGCATACGCCCGCTTGCTGAACTTCACATCCAGGATGGGGCACAGCAGGAACGCCCAGAACGTCGGCGAGAAGCCCACCGCCGACACCCACGCAATCCGCCCCACCGAGACGCCCCGCGCCCGCAGCAGGATCGGAAGCGCAGTCGACACAAACCCGTAGTAGAACCCCAGTGGCGCGATCGCCAGCCCCATCGCCCACGGTGGCAGTTGCCGCCGCATCCCCGTTCCAACGCCCATCTCTCCACCATATCGCATCTCGCGCCCATCGCAGCCGCGCCCACTTTCATCCGCAAAAAAACGGGCGGACTCATCGGAGTCCGCCCGTCGATCCATTCCCGAAACGTTCTACTTGGCTGCGACAGCCTCTGCCGCGCCGGCCTTCAGCGCGGCGGCTTTGTCCGTCGCCTCCCAGGTAAAGTCCTTGCCCTCGCGTCCGAAGTGCCCATACGCCGCGGTCGCCTTGTAGATCGGCCGCCGCAGGTTCAGGCTCTCGATGATGCCCTTCGGCGTCAGCGCGAAGTTCGCCCGCACCAGCGCCTCCAGTTTGTCTTCATCCACCGTGCCCGTGCCGAAGGTGTCCACCAGAACGCTCACCGGTTCGGCCACGCCGATCGCGTACGCCAGTTGCACCTCGCAGCGATCCGCCAGTCCCGCCGCAACGATGTTCTTCGCCACATAGCGCGCCATGTACGCCGCCGAGCGGTCTACCTTGGTCGGGTCCTTGCCGCTGAACGCCCCGCCGCCATGCCGTCCCATGCCGCCGTATGTATCGACAATGATCTTGCGCCCCGTCAATCCCGTGTCGCCCATCGGTCCGCCGATCACAAACCGCCCCGTCGGATTGATGTGGTACTTGGTTCCCGCGTCCAGCAGGTTCGCCGGAATCACCGCCTGGATCACATGCTTCAGGATGTCGGCGCGCAGCTCCTCGTTGCCCACGTTGTCCGCGTGCTGGGTCGAGATCACCACCGCATCCACCCGCACCGGCCTCTGGTTCGCGTCGTACTCTACCGTAACCTGGCTCTTGCCGTCGGGCCGCAGGTAAGACATCAACCCGCTCTTGCGTACCTCGCTGAGCCGCCGCGTCAGCTTGTGCGCCAGAGAGATCGGTGCCGGCATCAGCTCCGGTGTCTCGTTGGTCGCGTAGCCGAACATCATTCCCTGGTCGCCCGCGCCGCCCGTATCCACGCCCTGCGCAATGTCCGGCGACTGCTTATTGATCGTCGAGATCACCGCGCACGTGTTCGAATCGAACCCATACAGCGCATTGTCGTAGCCGATCGACGCAACCGTCCCGCGCACCACGCTCTGGAAGTCCACATACGCGCGGGTCGTGATCTCGCCCGCAATCACCACCAGTCCGGTGCAGGTCAGTGTCTCGCACGCCACCCGGCTGTACGGGTCCTCGGCCAGGCACGCATCCAGTATCGCATCCGATATCTGGTCGGCTATCTTGTCCGGGTGTCCCTCGGTCACGGATTCACTGGTAAACAAAAATCGGTCGCGCTTCGCCAAAACAATACCTCCATCGCATCAAGTTCAGATTTTACTGCAACCCTACAAGTTTACCCTCGCACCCCGGCTGCTGCAAAACTTCGCACTCCTTCGGCGAGAACCAGCCCTCCAACCGCGAATTCCTGCATTGGACGGCGTCTGCGCCAGTCCGGCACTCGCCCCAATCGCCCGGCGAATCGAATTGGCTCTCTTCGCCCCGCTTAAATAAAAACGGCGCCTGCCATTGAGGGCAGCCGCCGTTCCGTTGGTTTGGGTTAGAAGTTGATCTTGCCGGCAACCTGCAGAATGCGCGGGTCGCGCGTCGCTGTGACTTGTCCAAAATTGTTGAGAGAACTGTTCGCCGATGTTCCCACCGACCCCCAGTTTGTGTGGTTCAGCACGTTGAAGCCCTCGCCGCGCAGCGTGAAGGTAGTTCCGTGGACCAGCTTGAAGTTGCGGAAGATACCCACATCCAGCCGGTTGAAGCCCGGTCCAACTATCGCGTTGCGCCGCTCATTGCCCACCTGGAAGCTGGTCATCGAGGGCGCCACGAAGGCCGTCTGGTTGAACCAGTGCAGTCTGGTCTTCAGTGCCACCTGACCGTAGCCGTTGCTCGGGTCAAGGACCTGGTTCGGACGAAGACTCGCCAAACTCGGCCCAAGAATTCCCAGTCCAGCTGCGTCGGTCGGCACGCCGCCGTCGGTATTCCCGTTGTAGGTGCTGGTCAGGCCGCCGTAGTTGATTGGTGTGCTGGCGCTGGCAGACATGGTGGCTGTCAGCGGGAGTCCGCTGTTGACGGCATAGATGCCCGACAGCTCCCATCCGCCGACGATGCGTCCCATCAGGTCCTTCTGCTCTTTCATCCAGGGAAGCTCCCACACTGCGTCGACCGTGAGAATCTGGCTGCGGTTGTAGGCGCTGGGCCCGTACTCAGCCGCCAGATTGTATGTGTTCTGCGCCGCCGAAGCAGAGTCGTTCTGTGCGTCGGTCAGCCCGCGGCTCCATGTATAGTTCACATCGATCAGGCTCTTGCCGCTGAACTTCTTGGTCACCTTCGCCTGCAGTGAGTTGTAGTTTGAGTTGAAGATGTTCAGCATCGTGTTGATCGCCGTGTAGCCCAGGTATGGACGAATCTGGTTCAACGGGGCCTCGCATCCCTGGGTGATGAACCCGTTGCAACCGGGGATCTGGTTGTAACCGATGCTCGTCTGGGTGAACGCGCCCGGCTGGACCTCGTTGACGTCGACCGCGCCCTGCAGATGCGTCCCGTGGTCCCCGAAGTAGCCAAGGTCCACCGTCATCGTAGGACTGATCGCCTGTTGAGCATCCACCGAGAACTGCTGAACGTAAGGCGTCTTGTAGATCACCGGAGAGGCGTACAGCGAAGGCGGAACAGCGCTTATCGATGCACTCGCGCTGCCCGATGAGAAGAAATTCTGGCTCAACAGCGCTGTCGCATAGATGCCGGTACTCACATACGGCGGATTGTTGAACACCTCCATCTCGTACTGGTGAACAGACGAACTGTCGTACGCTATCCCGAAGCCGCCCCGCACCACCGATTTGCCGTTCCCGAAGACGTCATAGGCAAACCCGAGTCGGGGGGCCCAGTCATGCTTCTCCGCCTGGCCCACTTCCAGGCCGAACGGTGAACCATGGGTCTCGATCGCAGGCGCTCCCGATGGCGCCCTATATGGGAAGTTCAGGGCACCCACGGCGTTCTCGGACTTGATGTAGTCCGGGTCGCCCAGAATAAGGCCATCCAATGGGTCCGCAACCGTATTCGGCTGGTAGGGGTTCAACCCATTCACGTTGGGGCAGTTGTTGAGCGTGTATGTGGGGTTGACGCCGGTCGTGGTATACGAATACGAGACTGTCGTCTGTCCGCTCATCGTGCATAGATTGCCGTTGCTGGCGATCGTCTCCGCGTTGAAAGGTACATAGAGCGCTGGATCGAAGTTGCTCAGTTCATTGCCCACATCGTAGGGCTGGCCAAAGTAGCTATAGCGCACGCCCAGGTTCACCGTCAACCGCCGCGATGCTCTCCAGTCGTCCTGTCCATACAGTTCGATCAGGTTCTGATTGATGTTTGCAACCGTCGCCTGGCTCGCCTGCGAGAAGCCAGGGCTTCCTCCCGCATTGCCGATCATGAAGTTCGCCCACTGGGAATCGAACGAGCTGGGCGCACTCACACCTACGGGAAGGGATGGATCTGCCGCCGCGGCGGTAAAGATGTAACTGCCCTGATTGTTGGTGCTGGTGGCGCCCTCCAGCTTCTGGTAATGGTTGTACGTCAGGCCGAACTTCAGGGTGTGTTGCCCCATGGTCTTTGTGATATTGCCAAATCCGTTGTGGTTGACATTGTGGTCGTTATAGATGCCGTTACTCGCGATGTTCGGCCCGCCTCCCGAAAACGTGATGGACGGGACTACGCCAACCGTCGAGGGGTACGGAAGCGCGGGGTTGATGTCGGGTGAGTTGGCGCTTGCCACCAGACCGATCGGAGTGCTGATCACGGCGCCGGAGCTGTACGCGTAGCCCATGTCGACCAGCAGCGTCGGATGCACCATAACCGTCATGTGCCCCAGATGCTGGGTCCCAGGTGACTTGGTCGATGTCGTCGATACCCCAGGCATGTTGTCGCCGACAAAGAGCCCCGCGCCTTCGGTCGTGGGCAGGCTGTCATGCAGATACCGGTAGAAGACGTTGGTCTTCGCGTTCAGCGCATGGTCCACGCGCGCAAACTCCTGCGTGTCGTTGAAGACGTTGCGAACGTTGTTGACCAGAGTATGTGCGTCCACTCCAGCCGCGACATCCGCCACGCTGGGCGGCAGGGGAACATTGTTGTATATGTCCGTGATGTACGCCTGCGACGTCGTCGAAACAGTCCCAGGGGTGGCCAAACTCGTGGCATAGGCTGTGCATGCTCCCGTGTTGGGACCCGAACAAACAGCCACCGGTGCCTGGGTTTGCGCGGTGCCCGTGCCAATCCATGAATTCGTAAAGATGCCGTTCCGTTCATCCGCCGTCGGCACGGATGCCGTCAGGCTCGCATACTGCACCACCCGCCGGAACTCCTGCGAGTAGAAGAAGAACGTCTTGTCCCGGCCATTGTAGTAATGCGGAATCACAACCGGTCCGCCAAAGCTGAAGCCGAAGTCGTTATAGCGCAGTTTAGGAGTCGGGATGACGGTCGTCAGTTTGTTGAAGTAATTGTCCGCGTTGAACACGTCGTTGCGGAAGAACTCGTACGCTCCGCCGTGGAAGGCGTTGGTGCCTGAATTCGTCACCACATTGATCTGGCCGCTGGCACTGCGCCCATACTCCGCCTCGTACGTGCCGCGCAGGGTTACAAACTCCGAGATGGCATCCACGCTGGGATACGCCAGCAGCGTCAGGTTCGCGCCACGGTCCACATTGTCCGCGCCGTCGATCGTCCAGTTGTTCGCCGTCGGACGAGATCCGTTGATCGAATACGCCACCTGGGCCGATGTCCCCGAGGGAAGCGATGCGCCGATATAGAGCTGGTCGTTGGTCGCGCTGCCGTAGGCCACGCCCGGCTGCAGGGTCAGCAACTGCTCATAGTTCCGGTTGTTCAGAACCAGCTCGCGCACCTGCGTGCCCGTCACCAGCCCCTCGCTCATGCCGTTTTCCAGATTCAAGGCCGTCTGGTTGGCCACAACCGAGACCGTCTCGCTGGCACTTCCCACCGCCAGCTTCTGGTCGACCTTCAGAGCATCGTTGGCGTGCAGGAAGAGCCCGGAGACGCTGGCCGTCTTGAACCCCTTCATCGCAACGGTCACAGAGTAATTCCCCAGTGGAAGAGAACTCGCCGTGTAGTACCCAACCTTGTCGGTCTTCATGCTCCGCTCCACATATGCACGGTCGGTGTTCGTCAGGGTCACGACGGCGCCGCTCACACTGGCCCCCGTCGCATCCACCACTGTCCCGCTGATGCTCCCCGAGACCTCCTGCGCACGGGCCAGAACCGAACCCACCATCAACAGTACAACCCACACAGCACCGCGAACCCAGCGTCTAGACAGCGTCATCTTCATCTCCTGAATATCCTACTTACCTTACATCCTACGGGCTTTGCCGGCCGTTTAAATCTGCGTTGACCTTCAGTTCGCCGGCCCCCGGTACACACAAACCCCGAAGAACGGTCCTACCGTAAATGCAACGCGCAATGGCAAAATCTTTCTCAGCGCGAGCGAACAGACAATTTCAATCGAGGAAACAGTAAATTACCTGTAGGGGGCATTGTCAACAGAAGACTTCAAAACCCGCGAAATCGGTATCGCGGGAAGCAGCCCCCGGTGGGTCGCCAACCTCCACCCGCACCACCCCGCCAGGGCCAGAGCCACCAGCATTCCCCCTACCCACAACCACCTCAAGCCCATGCGGCGGCGCGGCACAATCCGGCTGTTTTTGACGTTTTCCGCAAATGTCGCCCACTCCCCCTCCGCCGCCTCGCTCACCCCGCTCGCCCGGCAGCTCTCCTCGAAACGACGCATCCAGACGCCTTCCTCCAGCCCCAGCGCCCCCAGGTAGCTGCGCACAAAGCCGCGCCGGAAGACGCCCCCCGGCAGTTCCCCCAGCGATCCCGCCTCCAGAGCGCGTATATGTTTGGCCGGAACCTTGGTCGCCTCGCAGATACTTTCGATCGTCACTCCCCGCTCTTCCCGCGCCCGCCGCAACTCCTCGCCGAATGCCGTCACTCCGCCCTCTCGCGCCATGCTCTTCGCCCAATCCCAGCCGCTCCAACCATAAGCGATCCCAGCCCCTAAATCAAAGGGGATTGCCCCTTCGCTTCGCCGCAACCCGCCTCGCCCACTCCCTGTCCTCCCGATCCCTGCCCATCCGCGATCTGCCCGTGCGCGCCCACCCTGCTACACTCGGGTCAAGTATGTGCGCATCCCCCTCCCTGAACCCGTCCTCCACGGAGCGCTCCGCCAAGACTCCCCCGCGTGATGTCGCATCCGAATCGTACAGGGAGCGCCTGCTGGTCGCCGTTTTCATCCTGTACACTTCCTTCACCTTCTTCCTGATTCAGTACGACCGCATGCGCACGGAGGGGCCAAGACTCGTATCGCAGATCCACAACATGCTCGCCGGCAACCAGCCCGTTCCCAATCAGTACCGCATCGGCATCCCTCTCCTGATGCATTTCCTGCAGATCCACGCTCACATCAGGCTCGAACAGTCCCTTCCCTTGATCGAGTTCCTTTCCTATGCTTTTGCCCTGTTGTTGCTCTACCTCCTTTTCCGCTGCTCGCCCCAGGCCGGGAACGCCACTGATTCACATCGCCTCGTTCTCCTCGGTTTCTTCCTCGCCGCCACCCAGTTCCCAATCCTCTGGATCTTCCCCTGGGAGCGTTGGGAGACCCTGCCAACAGCCTTCTATCTCGCCGCCATCGTCATCCTGATTGTGCGTCGAAGTCGTGTCCCTTTCGCGATCGTTTGCCTCCTGGCCGCCCTGCTCAGCCTCGGCCAGGCACTGATGCGGACCGAAGTGCCCGTCGCCCTGGGAGTCGCCGTTCTCCTCTCCGCGGCCATGGCCATTCCCTTCCCCCGCCCGCGCTCCCACATCGCGGTTCTGGGTCTGCTGTGTGTTGCCATTGGCGGGGCCACTCAGCTCTACCTGCAGCGCATTGCATATCCGGCCGCAACCTACACACCGGGCACGCCCAGGTTCCAGTTGCTCGCCAACCTCAACCTTCTCCATCCACCGCTGCATATTCCCGTCTTTTTGACCGCGCTTCTTCCCCTCATCGTCAGCCTGGTTCTGCTTCGCCGTCACCACCTTCCCCTCGATCCCTCCGACAAGCTGGTTCTGCTCATACTCCTCATCTATCTCCCCATGTGGATCGCGATGGGGCTGGTGGTCGAGGTTCGCATCTTCGTCCCCTTCCTCTTCCTCGCGTCCCCCACTATCGCAAAACTTTGGACAGCCTGCCTGTTCAACAAAGTCAATGGCACCCAGCCCAATCGGTCCGCACCGCTCCGCTAGCAGGCTCCCGCTGCGGATGCATCCATCGCACGCAAAACCTGGTTCCTGACTTTAGAGCAGAACCAGAATTGATATACCCAATCCATTCGCCGTCATCCCGACCGGAGATAATATGAAACCGTCATCCCGACCGGAGGCGGCGTACTTTGCCGCCGCAGTGGAGGGACCCCCGCATTTCGCTTTTGCTCTTGTCTGTTTTTCTGCGTTGGGTACACCAATGTTGATATTGCTCTAGGCGGCAGAACCGGGTCCCAGCCCTGCGGACCTTCCGTTCCTCCCCTGCTACACTGGGGCCACCCGTGCGCATCCCCTTCCCAGAACGCGTCCCCCTCAACCGCGTCGCCATCTTTGCCGGTGCGCTCTTCGCGATACAGATGTATCAGGGGACAGCCTTCTACTTCAGCGCCGGATGCGTCGCCTTCATTCTCATCGCCGCCTTTGCCTTCAACGCCGCCGGTGGACTCACCCGCAGCTCCGGTGCATACGTCTTCTTCTATTCCACTCTGGTGGTCATCGTCGGCATCTGCTATAAGGCCTACCTCGGAGAGCCCGCCGACTCCAATCTCCTCGTCCCGCAAACAGACATTCTGGCCTACGTCGGCAGCATCATTGCCATGCTCGCCGCTGTTCTCCTCAGCCGTCGTCTCGCGCGCAAGTCCGGCCTCATGCAGAACCTGCTGAAGGAGTCCGGAATGTATCGCGCCTCCGTCGGATGTATCGTCTTCGGCGTCTTCGGCGTCTTCTTCATCGCCTTGCTGGGCGAAGAAGGGGCCAAAATCGGCACCGCCTTCAACCAGATCAATCAGTTGATCCCGCTGGGAATCATCATCGGCGTCATGTACCAGATCCGCCATACCCACGGCGCACGCAGCATCAACCTGCCCACTGCTTTCGCCATCGTTTATGTGTTCATTGTCTACGGGCTGTTTGGCTTCTCCAAGGCGGGTTTGCTGCTGCCTCTTGCCTGCTGGGTTCTCCCCGCTTGCGCGCTGCGCTACAGGCTTACTTCCCTTCAGGTGGGATCATGCATGTTTGCCCTCTTCATCATCTTTCATTACCTGACCCCTTATGCCGACTACGGACGCAATTTCAGGGGTGAAGCCCATACCTTCTCTGAGCAAGTTGCTCTCTCGGCCCGCCTCCTCGAACACCCCGACCAGACCCGGCAAAAGTACCTGGATTCCACGGCTGGTGAAGGCGGAGGTTACTTCAACACGCCCCAGGGATTCTGGGGGCGCCTGCAATTCATCTCCGTCGACGACGGCCTCAACAATCTCACCGATCGCGGACATGTCTTTGGCCTGTGGGCCGTCAAAGCGACCTTTCTCAACGCGATTCCCCACGTCATCTGGCCCAACAAGCCGTCAATAAACCTCGGCAATAACTATATGCACGAGATCAACGGCCAGCCGATGGACATCGGGGATACGACCACCGGCATCTCCTTCAGCGCCACCGGGGAGGCATATCACTGGGCAAAATGGGTTGGCATCTTCGTCGTTGCACCTCTCATCTGGCTCCTGCTGTTCGTGGTCCTCGACTCGCTCATCGGGGACATCCGAACCAGTCCCTGGGGCCTCCTGGTCCTGGCGATGTTGAGCCACACCGCGCCTGAAGGAATGCTCTCCGGCGCGATCGCTTTCCTCACCCTCGGTGTGGAAGCCGTCATCTTTTGCGCCCTGTTTGCCACCTTTGTCGCACCGCTCTTCGCCATCGCAGTCCTCGGCCCGGACCGCCGGAAGTCCGCGCTCCAACTCCTGTCCCGCCCCATGCTCGTTCCGCGTGTTCCGCGTTGATCCGAAACCCTCGTCCAGACGATAGAGCATTTTCGGAATTGCTATAGACCAATTTTGTTTGTCATTCCGTAGCGAAGCGGAGGAATCTGCTGTTGCTCGCACCACGACGGACTACACCATTACCGAAAATGCTCTAACAGCCCGTGGTTAAAGTCGGCGATTGATGCAGCACAAGACTGGATTCAAAGCGTCTAACGAGTATGGCGATGGGCAAGCGGGAAGATCAGCAAACGCAGGAGCTTTTGTGGATTGCGAACACGG
>Ga0224555_1000986_pt1 | contig 42094 bp, 29 predicted proteins | sample 714S23034metaG_FD_180687 | JGI IMG/M metagenome (GOLD analysis project Ga0224555, IMG submission 180687) | Peat soil microbial communities from Stordalen Mire, Sweden - 717 S2 30-34 | ecosystem: Environmental > Terrestrial > Soil > Wetlands > Peat | place: Sweden: Norrbotten County, Stordalen...
CAAAGTTATGCTTTATGCTTGGAAGATCGCTTGTCAGGCAATCTATTGAACACAAAAGAGAAGCCTCGGAAGACCGTCGGCAACCAGATGGCGTCGCTTCTAAGCGCTCTCTATGATCGCGCACAAACCACCTTCACTTTGGCGGATGCGGTCGAGATCACGGGATTGCGGCCAGCACTGGCCAGCAGCCTCCTCCATAAAGCCGCCCAGCGCGGGCTGGTCTCGCACTTGAAGCGTGGTGTCTTTGTGTTGGTTCCGCCAGAATTGGGAAGCGCTACTGACTACTCGGGGAACCCGTACCTGGTCGCACGGCGCCTCGCTGGCGACGCGCCCAATTTCATCTCGCACGCTTCCGCGATGGAAATCCACCGCATGGTCACCCAGCCGCAGTTCGTGATCTTCACATCGAGCACAAAACGCATTCCGAACCGCACCCTGGAAGGGACGGAATTCCGGTTCGTTCTCATCAAGCCGAACCATTCCTTCGGCACGACCAAACACTGGGTGACCAAACAGGAATCTGTGGAAATCAGCGATCTCGAAAGGACGGTGATCGACGGACTCCGGCAGCCGGAATACTGCGGCGGCGTGACAGAAGTAGCGAAAGCTCTATGGATGCGGCGGCAGGATATGCAACCAAGCAAGCTCGTCGATTACGCCCTGCGTTTGGGCGTCGGAGCAGTCGCACGCCGCCTTGGATACCTGCTTGAATTATCTGGCATCGCGCCCGAAGTGGAGTTGGCAAGATTACGGCGAGTTCTGACGTTAACTTATCTTCCACTCGATCCAGTCCTCCCGCGGGAAGGTCCGCACGTCGCGCGCTGGCGCCTGCAGCTCAACATCTCTCCAGAAGAACTCGAAGGAGTCCGCACGACCTGAAGTGATTCCACAGCGAAACATCTCGCTGCTGTCGAACCGCCTGGCAGCCGGCGGCGGGCGCCGCATCCGCGAGGATGTGCTCGAACGCGACTACTGTCTGGCATGGTTCCTGGCAGTGCTTTCGCAGTCGGACCTCAAGCCGGCTCTGGGATTCAAGGGCGGAACGGCCCTGAAGCGTTGCTATTTCGACGACTACCGGTTCTCGGAAGATCTCGATTTCACACTGCTTGAAGAGATACCTTTCGAAGAAATCCTCCGTCGGCTGGACGCCGTTTACCGAGAAGTGCATGAAGGCTCCGGAATCTCGTTCGCGTTTGACCGTCAGGACCGCCAGCAACACACCAACAGTCACACGTTTTATCTCACGTACTTTGGCCCGCTGCCTGCCGGTAACGGCGTCAAAGTGGACATCACCGTCCGCGAGCGTTTGATGTTTCCACTCGAGGATCGGGCCGTTCACCGCGGTTATGCCGAATTCACCGACATTCCCGAGAACCGATTGGTCCGCGTCTATTCACTCGAAGAGGTCGCAACCGAGAAAGTGATCGCCTTGATGGATCGAGCCCGGAATGAACGGCGAGATCTCTATGACCTCTGGGATCATTTGAGCGACGCAATCTGCCGAAAACTGGAGTTTCGCGACCGGGATTGCCAGAACCATCGAAAACGCGATTCTCCAGAAGGAGACCCGTCTGAAAGCTCTTTGGTCGGCTCGTCTGGCCTACCAGATGACCCATTTGCCGCGGTTTGAGGAGGTTTTTCGTGCCGTGCGTCGAACGCTCAGACAGGCAAACCTGCCTTGAAGGTTTTACATCGGGCCGTCCTCAAGAGGAAATCGACTCAAGAATGCCCAATCTACGGTATGCCCACTGGTATACCCACGATACGCATAGACGGATATATATGTACTACGCGGCTGGCCGGAGACCATGCTCGCCGATCTCAGAGAACTCGAACGACCGACAGGCCGGTGAAAACACCGAACATCGACGTTCTGCCGTTCGTACCGTGTCAAAACCGTGTCTTAACTCTTTGCGTTGGAGCTGCTGGGGTTAGCTTTGAGCGAAAAGCAGATTCCCCAACTTATTGAAATCATTAGAAGTGTGGAGAACTGAAGGAACCGTTGGAAGGGGTCAGGATGCGCCCAAGGCAGGTGCGCTACCAGGCTGCGCTACGCCCCGACATTCTACTCCTTTGATTCTAAACCGCTTTCTCCGGCCTCGCAATGGGCTTCTGATCTTGACCGTCGCAAAACCGCGACAAAACGCGATGTTGGGCAAAGACCGTGACAGAATTCCGGAGTCGTAATATCAGTGAGTTACGGCCCGAGAATTCGAAGGCAAGCTGGCTCGCATACGTCTCGAACTGGCTCGCGCCTGACGCATGCATCGTGAGATAGACAGAGGAGCGCCCGGGGCCGAATCCGCAGGCGCCGGTGGGGCTGCGCTTCAGCGGCGTCCCTACGGCTATCGATACTTCAGCTTCGGTGAGCGCCGAGCAGATATTGGCGGCGCGCGCGGCTAGCGCGCTCAACAAGGGGGTTTGGCAAGAACGACTGCCGTGAACCACGGCCGATGAGGCTTCACGTGTGCGAGCGTACACTGTGATTGCTTCAATTCCGTCAGATCCGCACCAGGTGAAAACCCAGGGCGGGTCGCGCCCGAAACGGGACCCATTCCATAAATTTATGGTGACACGGCCATTTCTTTAGATTTTCTTCAGATTGCGGTGCTCTAATGCTCCTGGTATGCACTCCCGAAAGAAAAACCAATCCGCTCGCGTTGCAGCTTTTGCCGCTCTGCTTGGGCTTGCCTGGTTCCCACGTGCTGGGGTCAGTTTGAAACAGCGTCCGTGCTGGGGACCGTTCTGGACGCACATGGCGGAGGGATTCCGCACGCCAGCGTCTCCCTGGAAGATTTGGACACCGGAACCGCCCAAGCCACCGTGACCGATGCCAACGGAAACTACCAGTTTCTTGAGGTGCGCGTCGGCCGGTATCACGTAGTAGCTGAAATGGCGGGATTCAAGAAAGCGGTAACACCTACGTTCAAAGCGGACATTGGCGCCCGTCAGCGCGTGGACGTCACTCTCCAGGTGGGTGACGTGAAGGAAACGGTTCAAGTGGAGGCGTCCGCCTCGCCGCTGGAACCCGACTCCAGCGACCGCGGCCAAGTGGTGAATCAGCAGTCCATAGTGGACCTGCCGCTGAATGGCCGCTCCAACGCCGCCCTCACACTGCTTTCGCCTGGCGTACGGCTGGCGTACGGTCTCTCGAAGCGGGAATCTTCCTTCAACATCGGCGGCCTGCGCAGCCAGTTCAACGACTTCATTCTCGATGGAGTGGATAACAACGCTTACGGCACCTCGAACCAGGGCCTTTCCAACCAGGTGATCCAGGTGGCGCCGGATGCGGTAGCGGAATTCAAGGTAATCACCAACAGTTACAGCGCGGAGTACGGACGCGTGGGCGGCGGTGTCATCAACGCTTCCGTTCGCAACGGAACCAACGAGTTCCACGGAACCGTGTGGGAGTTTCTGCGCAACACGGACTTGAACGCCACGGGCTTCTTCAAGCCGACCGGGGGGCAAAAGCCAGTCTTCATTCAGAACCAGTTCGGCGCCGCGGCCGGCGGTCCCATCAAGAAGGATAAGCTTTTCGTGTTCGCCGACTATGAGGGCCTCAGGCTCCTGCAAAAAGCGCTTTCGTTCGCGAGCGTGCCAACGCTCGCCCAGCGCCAAGGAGTCTTCAGCGTAGCGGTCGCCAATCCTTACAGTGGAACGATCTACCCCAATAACACGATTCCGGCGTCGCAGATCACGCAGTTCGGAGCTACGGTGTTCAATGCCCTGCCGGCGCCTAATCTTCCCGGTAATGTCAGCAACTTTTCCGCTCTCTTACCGGCCACTGATACCAGTAACAAGGGCGACATCCGCGGCGACTGGTACGTTAACAACAAGATCACGGCCTTCTCGCGGTTCAGCGACCGGCTGGAATACCAGCTTGCCGCGCCCAACAGCGGGATTCCCGGACCGTCTGGGCAAGGCGCCGGGATCGTCAGCCGCATTATGAACTGGCAAACGGCGAATGGTATTACCTGGACCGTCGATCCAACGTCGCTGCTGGAGTTCCGCATGGGCGCGTCCAAGGTGGAAGGCATGAAGACGCCGGCCACGCTCGATGGGGGCCCAAACATGCTGCAACTCTACGGAATCCCGGGACTGCCAACCATCACAGCACTCACTGGCGGATTGAACACGCAAAACATCACCGGCTATCAATCCTACGGCCGCGATTACACCAGCCCGCAATGGCAGAACCCCCTGGTGGTCAATCCTAAGTTGAACTACTCCAAGATCTTGGGCCGCCACTCTGAAAGCCGGATACGAATTCCAAGCTATCGAGAACAAGAAACTCGAGTTCCGCACCGAATTCTTCAATGCACTCAACAAAACGAACTTCTCGCCGCCGAGCGGTGACGTTTCCAAAGCCACATTCGGAACTACCACCAGCACGTTGCCCGCCCGGCAGGTGCAGTTCGCTCTCAAGCTGATGTTTTGAATCGAGCCCGCGGATTAAGCTACAGCAGCTGCCGTTTTGTGAATCTTCGATTACAGTGCAAAACCATAGGTTGTGTTAAGGTTCGAATGTTCGAATCGCAGTTGAAACTCTCAAATCTTGGATGAACAACATGTCTAACTTCACTCGCCGGCAATTCGCGCGACTGGCGCCCGGCCCGTTGCTGCTTTCGCTCGCTTCTCGCGGCTCGGCAGCGCCGGCTGCGCCAGCCGCTCCAGGAGCGGTTCCGTCGCGGATCGTTCTCACGTGGACGGGCGATCCCGCCCGGACCCAGGCAGTGACTTGGCGAACGGAGGTTGCGGCGGCGTCTCCGCAGGCACAGGTCGCGAAATTTACGCCCGATCCCAAGTTCGAACCGTCGGCCAGCACGGTCGGTGCCACTTGCGAAAAAGACGATTTGGGTGACGGCCGCTCCGCCGCGCATTACGCCGCGAGGTTCGAAGGGCTGTCGCCGGACACGACGTACTGCTACCGGGTGGGCGATGGCCAAGTCTGGAGCGAATGGAACGTGTTTCGCACAGCCTCCACCAAGCCCGAGCCTTTCCGGTTCCTCTACGTGGGCGACGAGCAGAACGCCATCAAATCCCTGTGGTCGCGATCTATCCGGCGCGCGTACGCCGCCGCTCCCGATGCGCGGTTCCTGGTGCACGCGGGCGACCTGGTCGCCGAGGGATATGACGACCGTTTGTGGGGCGAATGGAGCGACGCTCTGGGCTTTATCTCCGCCACCGTCCCCAGTATTCCGGTTCCGGGCAACCACGACCTGCATCGGCCCGCGGGCTCCCCGGAGGCCAATACGACGCTCGCCGCTCCGTGGCCATGGCGCCGCCACTTCGTTCTGCCGGCAAACGGGCCGAATCTGGACGACATGCCGGGCCAGTCGTATTATCTGGACTATCAGGGAGTCCGCTTCATTGCTCTGGATGTGAACGCTTTCGCCGAGGAAAACTTCGAGGCTACAGCAAGAAAACGCGTCACCGACAAGGAAGTCGAGTGGCTCACCAAGGTGCTGAGCGATAACCCGAATCACTGGACAATCGTCGTACAGCACCAGGGGATCTACGCCATCGCGCAAGGTCGGGAGTACGCGGCAATGCGCGCCGCTCTCGCGCCGCTCTACGAGAAGTACCATGTGGACCTGGTTCTACAAGGGCATGACCATGTCTATGCCCGCACCCACAAGATCGCCCGCGACCGGATCGTAGACCCTTCGGCGCCCGGCGTTATTTACGCCATTTCGGTCAGTGGCCCGAAGATGTACAAGACCCAAAAGGTGAACAGCCAATACATGGCGAAGATGATCGAGAACGAACAGTTCTACCAGATCGTCGATGTATCGCCGGAGCGGCTGGCGCTTACGGCATATTCGATTGACGGCGCCGTGGTAGACGGTTTCGAGTTGCGCAAGAACGGAGCGTCCTCCATCTACATCGACCACTCCTCGAGCAAGTCGGCGGGACGGAATATCACCGCGACCGCTTTACGGGCATAGGCCGCCAGCGTGAATACAGTCTGTGGCGCCGCACGAGCCTGCCGATGGCCGTCGGCGAAGTCTCGCGATTTCAGCGCGAATCTGCCAATTTTCCACGTGCCGCGAGCGGTAGGATGCTGGTGCGCATTGACCGTATTGTCAACATCCATTCATCGCCTCGAAACATCTATCAGATAAAGTACTCCTATATTATCTGTTTCAGCCTGGAGGTCCACTTGAATCGACTGTTTTTGTGTCTATCCCTACTTGCGCTCCCGTTGTGCGCGCAGGATCGTGCCGGCATTAGCGGCACCGTAACAGATCCATCGGGAGCGCTGGTCGCCGGAGCCGCGGTCGAGGTTGAGTTGGCCGCCACCGGCTTCCATCGCGCCGCAGTGACGGGTGACTCCGGGCTCTACGAAGTTGCGCCGCTCGGCGTGGGTGTGTACTCGCTGCGCATCAGCAAAGCCGGGTTCAAGCCGGTGACTGTCACCGGTGTCGATCTTCGATATGGAGAAACCAGGACCGTCGATGCCAAGTTAGAGGTGGGCGCGACCTCCGACGCGGTCGCAGTCACTGCCACGGCAGAGTCGCTCAATCGCACCAACGCCGAAGTGGGCGGCGTGATCGAGTCCGAGCAGATCAAGGAAATCCCCGTCAGTGGCCGCGACTGGGCCAGCCTGATGCTGCTGGCGCCTGGCGCCATCAACTACGCCGATGGCAGCCAGCGCGAGATCCGCTTCTCCGGCCATTCGCTGGACGACAGCAATTTCACCTTCGACGGCGTCGACACCAGCGGCGTGCAGGAGCAGACGCAGAAGGCCAATGCGCGGCTCAACATCGCGCTTGACTCGATCGCCGAATTCCGCGTCAGCACCGCCAACTACACGGCCGAGAGCGGCGCTGCCGGCGGCGCGCAGATCAACGTAGTTTCGAAGACCGGCACCAACGAATACCACGGCAGCACGTTTTACGCCGTGCGCAACGATGCACTGGACGCGCGGTCGCCGTTCGACGGCGCGACGCTGCCTCCGTTCACCCTGAATCAATTCGGCGCCAGTTTTGGCGGCCCCATCGTCAAGAACAAGGCGTTCTTCTATGCCAACTACGAAGGCCTCCGCCAGAATCTTGGCGAGACGTTCGAAAACTTTGTGCCGAACGCCGCCGTTCGAGCGCAGGTACTGGCGACATCGCCGGCGATGAAACCGATCATTGACGCCTATCCGATAGGGGAGACGCCGGTGGACGCCTACACCGACATGGTGTCCAAGGTGGCTACCGATACGGTCCGCGAAGACGCCGGCATGTTGCGCTTCGACTACCGCCTCAACGACACGAACACAACGTATGTGCGTTATAACATCGATAACGCCTATAGCGACAGCCCAAGCGACGCCCTAGGAGATCACGAAGTCATCCCGTTGATTCCCACCAACCTCGTTCTCGAGTATCTGCGGATCTTTTCTCCGACCGTCGTTAACGAAGTGAAGTTCGGCTTGAACCGCGCCAATTACCACGATTGGACCTACGGTACTGCGCCGGTCGCCGTGACAGCGGCGAACTATGACGGGATAAGCGACACCTCGCTCGATACCGAGGTTGGAACCACGTTCTCCTACATCGACAACTTGACCTGGAACCACGGGCGCCACACACTCAAGTTCGGGGTCGACTTCCGCCGCATCCGCCTGAACAATTCCGGCAACACGCTGACCACGTCGACTATCGACTATCCGACCGTTACCGACTTCATCAACAACTCCGCCGATACTGCCACTTATCTGCAAGGCGAGGGCGTGGTTGGGAACCGGCGGACCTTCTATCAGGGCTATGCGCAGGACGAGTTCCGCGTGACGCCGACCCTGACGCTGAACCTGGGCCTGCGCTATGAATACTATTCGGTGGCGCACGAAATCCTGAATCGCTCCGCGGTGGTGGACATTCTTGGCTGCGGCGGGTTCTGCCCAAAGGGTACGCCCTACTACGCCCCGAACACCAAGGATCTCGGACCTCGTCTAGGTCTGGCGTGGGCGCCGGCGGCGCTGCACGGCAAGACCTCGATTCGCTCGGGGTTCGGCATCTACTACGGCGGCAACCAGAACGATGACTTCAGCGATCCGGCGGAAAGCGCCGTGCCCCGCTACTCGCTGGCGTCGTCGGACTTTCCGGCCCTGGCCTACCCGCTGACCGCGTTTCTCGATCCCGCCAACCAGCTCTACAGCCCGAAAGCGATCGCTCGCGATCGCAAAGACCTCTCCTACAATGAATGGGACCTGGTGGTGCAACAGCAATTGCCGCAAGATTGGATGGCGCAGGTGGGTTACACCGGCTCCGAAGGCCACCACCTGTTCGACAAATACACCGTCAATCTGATCAATCCGCTCACCGGCACGCGTCCACTGGCCGGCTTCGGTTCGTTCGGTTTGAAGGCCAACGATGGCAACGACAACTTCAACGCGTTGCAAGCCTCTCTGCACCGCCGGTTCACGCGCGGGCTGTTGTTCCAGATGAACTACATGTATTCGCACGGCATTGCCGACGCATCCATCGGCTCCGGCGAATCCGTCGGTTTCCAGGACATGGCTTGCCGCGCCTGCGACCGCAGCAGCACCAACATCGACGTGCGGCACACGATGACCGCCAATGCCGTTTACGATCTGCCTTTCGGGCACGGCAAGCAGTTTCTGCAAGACCGCACAGCGTCCAGAATCTTCGGCGGCTGGAAGTTCGCCGCCATCGCCAGCGCCCAGACCGGTCTGCCGGTCAACATCACGATGACGCGTAAAGCGGGTGCGCTGTTAGATGGCAACACTTCCGGCCAGCGCCCCAACCTCGTGCCCGGCGTATCCATTTACGCCGCCAACCCCAGCATCGACGGCTGGTTCAACCCGGCTGCCTTCTCGCTTCCAGCCAGCGGTACTTGGGGCAATCTCGGCCGGTACATCGCCAACGGGCCCGGCATGTCTGAAATCGACAGCTCGCTGCAGAAGAGATTCAGGGTGACCGAGCGTCTGGCGCTGAATTTCCGAGCCGGCGTGTACAACCTCCTCAACCACCCGGTTTACAGCTCGCCATCCGGAAAGATCGGCACCCTGACCGGCAACCCACCGTCGGTTAGCGGCAGCTTCGGGACCATCACCAGCATCATCAACACCGGCGCTGTCGGAACGGGCGCGCCCCGCCGTCTCGAATTCATGTTCCGGGCCGAGTTCTAGCGAGCGGCCCGCCGGCAGCCACCAACGAGGGTTCGAGTTGAACGACGTACGCCTCCCGCGGGCGTCTGCCGCATCGGGCCCGGCGCGGTATAAACTGAACAGGACCTAGTGGCCCAGGATGAAACGTATCGCTCTGATCGTTGGTGCTCTCGCGATGGCCGTGCTGCCGGGGGTTGCTGGAGACGCCGGCCAATGGAACCGCGTGCGGCGACTTCACGCCGGAACCAGGATCGCGATCGATCTTTCCGATCAAAGACGCGTCGAAGGTCGATTTGCGCGCGCCTCAGAAGCGGACCTTACCTATCAAGCCTCTCGCGAATTCACGGTGCGCCGGGCCGATATCATCCGCGTCTCCCGAAGACCGCGCCTGAGCCGGACCGTGAGAACGCTGCTGGGCGCGGCGATCGGGCTGGGTGGCGGCGCGATTGTCAACGCCACGCTGGGCGCGCGTTTTGCCAATGAGGGGCGGGACATCACCGCGGTGACATTGGGAGGCGGAGTTGCGATCGGCGCCGGCATCGGAGCGATTACGGGCAGTGGCTACAAGATCATCTACTCGACGCCGCCCGCAGTGACTGCACTCGCGGCGAAGTAGCCCAAGCCGACTCGTACCCGCTCTAGCAGAGCCAATCAGAACATCAACCGAATCTGCATTTCGAGATTCGGTTTGCGCGTGGGCCTTTATCCTCGCGCCTGCTGCTACATTGGACCCATGCGAGTGGCTCTGCTGTGTTTCCTCTGTGGGACGGTGGGTTTGGCTGCCGGTCAGACACGTCCGCGCGCTCGCGATCTGGGCATCGTCGCCGGTATCCTTCCCACAGGACCTTTGAACGCAATAACCGACGTAGCGGGCGTGCTCGTCGGCCACACGACTCTGATTCGTGGCGATACGATCCGAACAGGTGTCACGGCGGTCTTGCCGCACGCGGGAAACCTCTTTCGCGACAAGGTCCCGGCCGCAGTGTTCGTCGGCAACGGATTCGGGAAGCTGGCGGGCTCGACACAAGTCAACGAACTCGGCGAGATTGAGACGCCAATTCTGTTGACCTCGACGTTGGATGTCCCGCGTGCCGCCGACGCGCTAATCGATTACATGCTTGCACTGCCCGGCAACGAGGCTGTGCGCTCGATCAACCCGTTGGTCGCGGAGACGAATGACGGATACCTGCTCAATGATATTCGCGGCCGGCACGTCGGACACGACGAGGTGTTCGCAGCGATTCAGAATGCAAAAGGCGGGCCAGTGGAAGAAGGAGCGGTGGGAGCGGGAACGGGATCCGTCGCGTTCGGATGGAAGGGCGGGATCGGCACGTCGTCGCGCAAAGCCGGAGAGTACACCATCGGCGTGCTGGTGCAGACGAACTTCGGCGGGGACCTGACGATCGCCGGTATTCCGGTGGGCCGCGAACTGAGGAAAAGCGTGGGGCCGAACTCGGGGAATGGCAGCATCGTCATCGTCGTTGCGACAGATGCGCCGGTGGACGCGCGCAACCTGCGCCGGATGGCGGCGCGCACCATGTTCGGCCTGGCTCGCACGGGCGCGGACGGTTCTAACGGAAGTGGAGATTACGCCATCGCTTTTTCCACCGCGCGCAATCCTCCGAAGCTAGTCACGAACGACGGTATGTCGGGTCTGTTCGTCGCCACGATCGAGGCCACCGAAGAGGCGATCTACAACTCCCTGTTGAAGGCCGTAACGGTGACGGGGAACGGGCACACAGTGCAAGCACTGCCGATCGAAGAGACGAAAGAAATTCTGAGAGCGCACGGGGTACTGCGGTAGCCTCAGAACGTCAACCGAATCTGCATTTCGAGGCGCCGGTTGTTGGCGGTCTCGAAGAAGCCCTCTCCGTTGGGTGCATCCGCGATCTGGTTGGAGCGGCCGAACAGCGGAGAGGTGATGTCGCCGACGATGGGACCCGGGTTCGTGTGGTTGAGTAAGTTGCGAATCGACATTGAGACGCTCAAGTTATAGCGCCGTCCCGCGCTCGGCTAACCAAGCAGGCCGCGCAGCCCTTGATTAGTCACCGGGCCCAGCGGCGCCGGGCCGGAGCCGCCCTGGGCGGGCTTGGCAGCGTTCTCCTTGCTCGGTCCAAAACCGAAAGCCTTTCCGATGCGCAGATTCACCGAAATCAGCGCCGGTGCGCGGCCATAGTTGCGCGGCACAAGAGTTTCCGTCGCGTCGGGCTGCGGGCCGAGGGAGCAGGGTCCACCTTCAGCCTGGTGTTTCCGATCAGCAAAGGGAATATGAATTTCACATGAATTTGCCGCTTCTTGAGGTTTTCTTTAGATGTTAGTGATCTAATCGGGATGGTGCTCTTTATGAGAAACACACTCGTTTCGCTTCTGCTTCTAGCCGGTCTCACGCCGCTCATGGCGGCGGACAAGGTGGTCGGCGGCCCGTTGGTGGTGAATGTCACTGCGCGAACCGCAACCGTGGTTTGGATCGTGCAATCGGACGAAGCCGTGATGAAAACGGCGGACGGTTCCGAAGTTCACAATGCGCCCCTGCTGCATTCGGAATCGGCGCGGTTCACCGGTCTCAAAGCGGGGAATAGGTACCAGTATGAAGTGCCGGGCAGGCCGGACCTAAAAGGCTCGTTCAAGACACCCCCCGCCGGAGAAGGGCAATTCGAGTTCGTGGTTTATGGCGACACGCGGACGCGGCACGACGTGCACCGCAAGGTGATCGCGGCGCTGCTGGAGCACTGCCATCCGGACTTCGCGGTGCAGACGGGCGACTTGGTGAACGACGGCGGCGACCCAGCGCTATGGCCGATTTTCTTCGAGATTGAACGCGATTTGCTGCGCCAAGTTGCCTATTACCCGGCGCTCGGCAACCACGAACGGCACTCGCACAACTACAGCGATTTCATGCAAGCCGCGCCGTATTATTCCTTCAACTGGGGCAACGCGCATTTTGCGATTCTGGACACCGACCTGGGCAACGCCGCCCCGAGTGAGTTGGCGCGGCAGACGTATTGGAAGGAACAGACCGATTGGCTGGCCAGCGATCTTGAGAAGAACCAGAAGGCGGCATTCCGCTTCGTGGCCGGACATCACCCGCCGATGACAGCCGTGTCCAACCGGCAGGGCGACAATCCGCACATGATTGCGCTGACGCCGCTGCTGGAGCAATACCACGTGACGGCGGCGTTTTTTGGGCACGATCACAATTACCAGCACTATCTCAAGAACGGTATTCACTATGTCATCACCGGCGGTGGCGGAGCTCCGCTTTATGATGTGGACAAGCCGCCCGAGGGCATCACGCAGAAGGTGGCCAGCACCGAGAATTTCGTGCGGGTACGGGTGGATGGAAAGAAGGCGAACGTCGAGGCCATAACACCGGACGGAACGACGATCGATGAGTTCGAGCTGGAAGGCGGATCGAGGGAATCGGCCGCGGCCGCGCATTGAGGAGGGTGGATACACATCGTGCTTAGATTGTCATGGGCGGAGGTTTCTATGAAGAGTTCCAGTCTCGTTTCCTGGGCGGTTGGCTCCTGCCTTCTGTTGGCGGCCGGTTACGTTTTCGGGTCTCAAGCGCCGGGCGGTTACCATTTGCTAAAGAAAGTTCCTTTTGGCGCAGCAGAGGGCGGCGGCGAGTATTTCGACTACATTACCGTCGATGCGGCGGCACGGCGCGCTTACCTCTCGCATGGCACGGAGGTCAAGGTGGTCGATGCCGATAGCGGGGCCGTGGTAGGCAATATTACCGGCTTAAAGCGTGACCACGGAGTCGCCCTGGTTCCGGAACTTGGCCACGGATTCATCAGCGATGGCGACGCGGGTCAGGCCGTTATTTTCGATCTGAAAACGCTAAAGACGGTGGGTCGGGTAAAAGCCGATCGGGACGCGGATTCCATTGTTTACGATCCAGCCTCGAAGCGGATATTCGTTTTCAATGGCGAACCCAACACCTGTACGGTGATCGATCCCGCGAACGAGACGGTGGTGGCGACTCTTCCGTTGGGTGGCGCTCCCGAGCAAGCGGTCGCCGATGGTAAGGGGATGATCTACGACAATCTCGAGGATAAGAATGAGGTAATCGGGATTGACTCCCGCGCACTCAAAATTACGGCGCGGCGGCCGGTCGCGCCGGCCGGACAGCCCGTTGCCATCGCGATGGATCGGGAACACCGGCGGCTTTTCATCGCAGGCCGCAACCCGCAACTTCTGGTGGTCATGAATGCGGACAATGGCAACATCATTGGCCACCCTTTCCCAATCGGCGCCCGTGTGGATGCGAACGTCTACGACCCGGAAACCCGGCTGGTGGCCAGTTCGACAGGCGAGGGCACGATCCACGTATTCCACGAAGACTCTCCGGACAAACTCAGCGAAGTCGAGACCGTGCAGACCGAGTTCGGCGCTAAGACGATGGCGCTCGATCCGGAGACGCACAATCTCATGGTGGATACCGCGGATTTTGATCCGCCTCCCGCTGCCATTGCGCAGAAAGGGAATCCGCGGCCCAAAGCCAAGCCGGGGACATTCCACCTGTTGATTTATGGACGCTAAAGAGTTCCGGGGGGGGTAGGGTGCCTCGCGGGGAGGTAAACCGCAAGATTCCCGGCGAAACACGCGTTCAGATGAGGCCGGGCGTGGCGCCCGATGCCGGCGAAACTAACGCTCATACCGGTACAGCGCCTGCGCTATCGCGAGGCCGCGCACATCGATGCGGCTCAGGTCGGCCGAGCCTGCGCCGTGGGCTTCGGCCAGCAGCAGCATATTGTCGCAGGCGCGGAAGGGTGCGGCGCCGCGCATGGCGCGCGGGTTGTAGCCCATCACGGCGGCGGCAACGGCATCGGTCGAAACCGGATTCAGCCCGGCGAGCAGGACTCCCGGCTGGACGAGTCTGAGATTGCCGATCCACGGGCCTTCGCCACCGGCGACGCTCTCCACCCCGTCGATCACCGCCAGATCGATGGGACGCGCCGCCGCCAGATCCGCCACGATGCGCGGCACGCGGTAGCCAGGGTCATGGCTGGCGCCGAAATGAAGTTCCTGCGGCGCCGATTTCGACGGCTGCCGGGTGCCCTGGTGACCCACCAGATCGCGCCCGCTGGCGGGCTTTTCATTGGGTTCGTCCCGGCCCGCGTCGTCGCCATAGATGGAGGCCGGCAGATTGCCGAAACAGTTCTTGAGCGAGAGCGTGACCCCGCACGTCGCATGGTTCTTCAGCTTGGCCACGCTCACCAGGACATCGGTCTGTTCGAGTGCCTGGTTCAAATCGTAGGCTGGGTACATGTAAGCGTTGCCCGGCACGGGGAAGCGCGCGTATTGCTTGTGCTTGCCCAGCGCGTTGATGTTCTCGAATTCCACCACCGGAGCCGCGGCAGCCAACTGGCGCACATTCCATCCCGCGTCGAGCATCATCTCTTCCAGTGGCCCGGCCGAAGCCCAGGCGCTTTCGACGAACCTGATGCGCCGCGCGCCCGCCCGGCCCATCAGGTACGCCGTGGCGCCCAGCACTTTCGGGTGCGTGTAGTGCGTCAGCGCGGGAGCTTTGCCGCGCACGCGCATCCCCGGACTGCCCGTCATGTTGACTTTGATGGTCACCGTCTTCGCGCGGACCAACCGCTCCAGGCCGCCCAACTGGTCGAACATGGGGGCCAGGCGGGCAGTCACGTCCTCGTCGTAAGAAACGCAGCGGGCGATCGCAACCGGCGATGCCGGCGCCGCAGACGCGACGGAGCTCCGCACCAGCAACGCCGCGCCCGGCGCCGCACACATCGTAGCGATCCATTCTCTGCGAGTAATCATGAGCGATAACCTCTCCGGGTGATCATGGGCTACCTGGCGTGATCGATTGCGCGGCGAGCTTCCCGCAAGGCGAACTCACTGGCAAGATCCATGGTCGGGAACTCTTCGTCTCCGTGATGAATCGTTTCGGCCCGATCGGGATGCCGGATTACGGTGTAATCGCACTTCCAGTACCCGTGCGTCAGTTGATGAAGCTCCATCTCGATTTCGCGGCCTTTGTAGACGGCTTGAATCATAAATCGCATGCTCCTTCGAGCCGAAGGACTGGATGCGTTCAAAACAACTCCAGTCTGAGAGTGGCACACACCGCCACCTTGTCTATGTCCACGCCGGAGCCTTCGTCGGTCGCATAGACTTGCAGGCTCTTCTCGGCGCCATCGGGTGTCAGCAGCGTGGCGCGGCGGTAGCCGCCGAGGAATTGCACGGTTACGTTTTCGACCGGGTAATCGGAATAGTTCAACAGGTGAACGATCTCGGTCTTGCCATCGGCCGAAACCAGCGCGTTCGACAGCATGGTGGACACGTTGAACAGGCGGACGCCCAGGTTCTGCCGGCCCACCAGCGAATTCACGTCGCGCCAGATGTCGTTGAACCGGTCCAACTCGGCCTTGCTGAGGGTGATGCTGTCGCCCGGCGGCCGCTCGTCCTTGAATCCGGCGGGGCTGGTCAACACCGTGCCGCCGGAATGCGCGAAGTCGCGCAGCACCGCTTCTTCGGGGGCCGTCAGCGCGCCGGCGTCCACATCCACCGCCAGGGTACTGCCGGCCAGCGATTCGGGCGTCAACCGCTGCGGCGGCACCGGCGTTACCGGCGTGTGCTTCACCGCGATCATGTCGAGGATGCCGCCCGAAAGCAGGCCGCCTTTCGCCGGGTCCTGCACCAGGGCCAGCTTGCCCGCTTCGCGCATCGCCCGCCATTCCGGATGGCGCTCAAAATAAGCCAGCAGGCCGCCCATACGCTGCCAACTCACCCGCGCGTTTTCGTCCCCGGCGGCCAGCCGCCCGGCGAAGCCGCGGTCCAGCGCCACCACCCAGCGCCCACCCGAAATGGCGGCGTCCGCGATCGCCTGCAGGTAGCGAACGGTAGTGACCACCTCGCCCGCCGGCGGTGTGTTGGCGAGCCACACCGCGGCGTCGCCCCACGCACGCACCGCGCGGATGAAGCCGGTGTTCGTGTCGATCCAAGCCGAGCCGCTGGGACCCGCCATTCTGCTGCTGCCGCGATCCTCCGCCGGAATGCCCGGCCAAACGCCCTGCCACGTGCCCAGCACCGCCGCTGCCGACCCCAGCGCCAGGCGGTTGCGCGCCGTGATCTCGACCACCGGCCTCGATCCGGCCTCCGCCCTCACCGCGGCTGCGGTTCCTTCCGCGAACGAGCCTTCCAGCACGATTCCGCTCACGCCGCGGGCGAGCGCCGCGCGCGCCACCGCCACCGTGTCGCCGCCCGGCGCGATCCGCGCCAGCGTTACCAGGCCGCGCTTTTCCGCGGCGGCAACCAGCTCCGGTGCATAGCCTTCCAGCAGGAGACAATTGATGGGCGTGCCGGCCAGCAGTTCGAGCGACCGCGCGTCCTGCCACGGCCAGCGCATCGGAACCCAAGCCTGCGGCGCTGGCGCGCACCAACCCGAGACCCAACCCAGCGCGGCCAGCATCCCTGCCGCTCGCATACCCATAGTCTTAATCTACAGCGGAATCGGCGCCGGCGGTAAACGCTCATAACTGGCCGCGCGGTTCAGGAATCTTGCGCACCTCCTTGCCACGTAGCTGGGGCTAAAACCCAGATTGAGGTCCGACCGTTCTAAGATCTGAGCCGTACGAATGTAACTATCGGCACCGCGTCGCGCCGCCGATAGTCCAATTGCGATGAAAAACAGCGTTTCCCTCATGTTGTTTGGGGCCGCGATCGGCTTCACTGCCGCCGCCTTCGCCTCCACCACCGCCGCGGTCACGTTCACGGCTTTGCCCTACACCGACCTGAATGACGACTATGGCTCGGCGGGCGCTACTTACAATGGGTATGTCACTGCCGCCGTGAACGGAATCCCCAGCCAATGGCTGATCTGCGACGATTACGTCGATGAGACATACGTTCCGAGCGGACCCCTTGCCTTCGACTATTCCACGCTGGCCAGCTCCGGCAATCCGGGCAGCTTGCACTTTGGCGGCGTGGCGAATGCGCAAACCCTGTATGACGAAGCCGCCGTACTCGACTATGATCTCTATTCGCTGGGACCCCAGGCCTCTCCCGAGAACGTGACCGACTACCAATACACCATCTGGAACCTGTTCGATTCGTCCATGGTGCTCAACAGCAGCCAGCAGGCTTTGCAGGCCAATGCAGTTTCGGCGGTGACATCGAGCGCGGGCTGGCTCAGCACCGTTTACGCCACCACGGCGGTCTACACGCCCGACCCGATGACCAACTCCGCGGGCAACCAGGAGTTCCTCCAGTATCAGGTCCAGACCACCCCGGAACCGGCAACTTACCTGTTGGAAGGAACGCTGCTGGTGTGCCTCGGAGCCTTCCGCAAGCGGCTTGGCGCTGGTTGCTCTCACCCCCGCAACCTAAAGTCGCCAGCCAATGCCGTCGATAAGTGGCATGAGTGACCGATCGGCTCATGTCGGAACGAACAAAGTGCTTCTACGCCGGTTTTGTCGCGGTTGCCGTGCTCGCCGCCGGCTCCTGCATCGGCCGCCACGTCGGGGCGCCGTTCGATCGCATTTCGCAGGTCGCGGCGTTGCCCCTTCAGGTCTCCGGCCACCGCCTGCCGGTGCACCTGAAAGGCTGGGTCACCCTCTCGGATCCCACCACCAATCTGATGTTCCTGGAAGACGATACCGGCGCCGCCCGTGTGGCTCTTCCCTTCCTCCACCTTGACCCCAGGCCGGGCAACGTGGTGGAGGTGGTCGGCGAAGTGACTGAGGGGGGGGCCGCGCCCACGGTTGTCGCCAGCGAAGTCAGGCTCTTGGAGGGTGTCCACGAACCGCACGCGCTCTCCATCCAGGTCGCGGACCTCGTCGCGGGTCGCGCCGGCTTCCGCTATGTAAGCGTGGAAGGCGTTCTTCGCTTCTGGCACCAGGACCGCGCGGGCAACTCCGTCATTAGAATGGGCTCCGGCGCAATGGTGTTCGAGGCTTACATCGGCTCAACGGATCTGCCGGATCTCAACGGCGCAGTCGGCTCCCGCATCCGCGTCCGCGCCGTGGCGAATCTGAGCCGTGACATCTACGGCCGCATGGCCCGCGTGCGGGTGTTGATCCCTAGCGCCACGGACGTCGAAGTCCTCGCGCCGGCTCCCCAAGGCATTCCCGTTCAAACCATTCGCGAGGTGGCTGCTTTGCCTGGGAATTCGCTGACCGAGCGCGTGCTCCACCTTCATGGCAGCATTCGATCCGACGGCGTGCGCGAGGGGCTGCGATTTGAGGATGGCAGCGGCTCCATCCGCATCTGCCAGGCCTCCAATGCAGTGTTGCCAATCGGACAGGTGGTCGATGTGTCCGGCTTTGCCGAACTCGATGGGGGCGAGCTCAAAATCACCGACGCCACACTGGCGCTGGGGAATCCCCCGGCCCATCCCGCCGATAAGGGCCACATCATCACCACGGTGGCCGAAGTTCACGCCCTCAGCCCGGAAGAGGCTGGCAGGCGTGTTCCGGTTCGCGTCCGGGCCACGGTGACCTACATTAATCCCGCAACCGCAGTGTTTTTTGTGCAGGATCAGACCGGTCCCAGTTACGTGTCCGCTCCCCGTATCGGCGAGTTGAAAGTGCAGGCGGGCGATCTGGTAGATGTATCCGGCGTCACCGCGCCGGGCCAGTTCGCGCCCGTCATTTTCAGTGCTTCGGTGGAACGCGTCTCCTCATCTTCCATGCCGCCGCCGGCGCCAGTCGCTTTCGATGAACTGTTCTCCGGAAGGATGGACAGCGCCTGGGTTCAGACCGAAGGCGTTGTGCAAAGTGTCGAGACCCAGCGCGGCAGCACATTGGAAGACGTCGTTTCGCTGCAGTGGGGAGACTACCTGTACGTGCTCCTCATCCACAATCCAGATGCGCGCCCCCTGCCGCCGCCGGATAGCCGCGTCCAGGTCCAGGGTGTTTGCGGAACGATATTCAACGCCCGGCGCCAAATCGTCGGCGTTCAGATCTACGTGCCCTCGCCCGATTTCGTGCGTCTGCTGGAGCCCGGTCCGGATCCGGCCGCACTGCGGCCGCGGCCGATTGATGAACTCCTCCGCTTCTCCTTCGCCGATTCGCCGGGGCACCGCACGCGAATCCGCGGCGTCGTCACTCTGGCCAGCCCCTCCGGCCCGTCGTACGTCGAAGATAGCGGGGCCGGCGTCAAGATCGTCAACCATGCGCGCATGGATCTCCACCCCGGCGATGTGGTCGACGTGCTCGGCTTCGGGCACTCTGGCTCCTTCAGCCCGGAAATGCGGGACGCGCGGGTCGCGCTCGTCGAACGGGGACCCGCGCCGTCACCGCCGTCCATAACCGTGGACGAAGCCTTGGAAGGCGCCTACGATTCCAGGTTGGTCAGCATCGATGCCGCCGTCGTGGACCAGCTCAGAAGCACCACCCAAAACGACGTGATGCTCCAAGTTGGCGGTAAGTTGTTCAACGCCACCTTGGATCACGGGCGGATACCACTGCTGGACCGGGGCAGCATCGTCCGTGTGACCGGGGTCTGCTCCGTTGCAGCCGAAAGGAATCTCGCCTATCGCATCCCGAAGTCGTTCAGCCTCGTTCTGCGCAGCGCGGGGGACATCGCCGTGGTCCGGTCCGCGCCATGGTGGACTCCCGGCCGCCTGCTGGCCGTGCTGGGCTCCATGGCGGCCTTGCTGCTCGCCGTCCTGTCCTGGGTGGCGATACTGCGACACAAGGTCGTGTTACAGACCGCCGTGATCAGCAAGAAGTTACAACAGGAAGAACTGCTCAAGCACGCCGCGGAGCAGGCCAGCCGGGCCAAGAGCGAGTTTCTGGCCAACATGAGTCATGAGATCCGGACACCCTTGAACGGCATCCTGGGGTTCGCCGGACTGATGGCGGAAAGCGAGCTTACCGGCCTCCAGCGGGAACACAACGAAGCCGTGCGTTCGTCGGCCGAGAACCTGCTGGTTGTCATCAACGATATTCTGGACTTCTCCCGTGTGGAAGCGGGCCGGCTCGAACTGGAATCGTTGGATTTCTCGGTTCGCAAGTGCGTCGAGGCGGCTCTCGGTTCCGTTCAGTCGCTAGCCGCCGAAAAAGGCCTCGCGACCTCGATTCAGATCGATAATGAAGTGCCGGAGTGGGTCCGGGGCGACCCATACCGGCTGCGCCAGGTTCTTCTCAATCTGTTAGGCAACGCAGTGAAATTCACCGCGGCTGGCGGCATCGCAGTGCGCGTATTCTTGGCTCCGGAACAGGACGCTGCTGCGGCTGGCTCCAATCACGCTCAGGTGCCGCGCCAGATCCAGTTTGCCGTCTCCGACACAGGCATTGGCATCCCCGAGCCACAACGGGAGGTCATCTTCCAGCCCTTCCGGCAGGCTGACGGGTCCGTCACCCGGCGTTTTGGAGGTACCGGCCTCGGTTTGGCCATCTCCCGGAAACTCGTCGCCATGATGGGGGGAAGAATGTGGCTGGAAAGCGCCGAGGGCCAGGGCAGCACCTTCTTCATCACCGCACCGATCCCACCGGGCCAAGCCCCGGCTGGGGGCGAGCAACCCGCTATCGCCCCATGTGGCCAATCGCCAGCGGAGCAGTCCCTGCGCCGACCCCTTTCCATCCTGGTCGCGGAAGATAACGCGGTCAATCAGCGTCTCATCCGGACCCTCCTGGAGAAGCGCGGTCATCGCGTGACCGTGGTCGGGACCGGAGCCGCCGCGCTGGCGGCGTGGCGCCAGGATGGCTTCGACTGCATTCTGATGGACATTCAGATGCCGGAGATGGACGGATATGAAGCCACCCGCCTCATCCGGGCCCGGGAGTCGGGAAATGGAGCGCACATCCCGATCATCGCGTTGACCGCCCACGCCATGAAGGGAGATCGCGAAAAGTGCCAGCAGGCCGGGATGGACTCGTATATTTCCAAACCGATTCAAACCGCGGCGCTGGACGATGCATTGGCAAGCCTCCCCGCCCGTCCAGACTTGAGCGCCGCGCGAAAGCCACCGGAGTGAAATCGTTGATCCTTTGACTGGCTTATTATAAGAGAGGGCGTTATGGTTCGATATTGGTTTGCAACTCTTCGGGCAGGCCGGCCGCCCTACGCCGCGAGCGTACGCTCACGGCGTGGCTTCATTCGTTCGGATTATAGAATCGGTCAAAGGTTGTAGCGCATTTCCGATATAGACAGCGCCCGGTCCTGATCTCCGTGTGTCTGTGTTGCCAGCCTTTCCGGGCGCACCATGGATTTTTATCCCCAGATTGCCTTCGAAGCGTCCATACGATTTGCGTTTTCGCCGATACCAATTGGACATATCCCGAATCCGTATATCACGGACCCCCGCGCTGGCTGGCGGCAACCGATTCGGCCATTCCGCTGCCGTTGCTGCATATCACCACCCAGGTTTCTTGGCTCTCGGCGTGTTCCCTTTGCCGATTTCCGGCGCAAATGCTGGTGATGACGGCTATGATACGCTTAAACCGGTGAAGGTTCACACTATCGGTATGCACCAAACCATCCTACTCGTTGATGATGACCCACAGATCCGGGCGCTATGCAGGACGACCCTCGAGGAAACCGGCTACTTCGTCAGCGAAGCGAGTAACGGCAAGGAAGCGTTAGAAGCAATTAAAGAAACAGTTTTTGATCTGATCGTGCTCGACTTGTGTATGCCCGACCAGGACGGTTTTGAGTTCCTGCACGCTGTTCGTGCCGAGTTGCCGAAGCTCAAGATCATCGTTATATCTGGATTTATGACTGGAACAATGCTTCCGGTTGCGAGACTGCAAGGTGCGGTTGCAACACTCGCTAAACCATTCTCTCCTGATTCGCTGCTTTCGGCGGTGAGCGACGTGCTGGGCACCAAAGATCCAGTCGGTGCGTCCGATTGACCTTGAAGCCGCTCACGATCCGACGATCGGCTTTGAAGGATCGGCGAGCATTTCTCGAACCTTCGCTGCCAGTTCCTCTGGGCCGAACGGCTTATGAAGGAACGCCACGCCACGATCAAGTACTCCGCGGTCAGCAATCACATCCGCCGTGTACCCCGAGGTAAACAGTATTTTCAGATTCGGGCGCAATCCCTTCAAGCGTTCAGACAACTCCTTGCCGTTCATTCCCGGCATCACCACGTCGGTCAGCAACAACTGGATTTCTCCCGCATATTGATCGGCAAGAGACATCGCCTCGTAGCCATCAGATGCTTCGACGACGTGATAGCCATACTGTCTCAGTGCGGTTCCGGCGAAATGCCGCACGGTAGTTTGGTCTTCGACCACCAAGATCGTTTCCCGGCCCCCTCCCGTTGCCGCTCTACTTCCATGTTTATCGGGCACCGGACAGGCATCTATTCGTGGAAGATATACCTCAAATGACGTTCCCACTCCAACTTCACTTGACACATCAACCCACCCGCCGTTCTGTCGGATGATGCCGTACACGGTGGAAAGCCCGAGGCCGGTTCCCTTGCCAATTTCCTTTGTCGTGAAAAACGGCTCAAAGATCCACTGACGAGTCGTTGCGTCCATACCATTTCCGGTATCCGTCACAGTCATCAGAACGTAGTGTCCCGGAGTTGCGGCAGGGTGAATGGCGGCGTTTTCTTCGTCAAGTTCCATGTTCGTTGTCGCGATGTCGAGTCTTCCGCCGTCTGGCATTGCGTCACGGGCGTTGACGACGAGGTTCATAAGAACCTGATGAATTTGATCGGGATCTGCCAGCACTTGCCCTAGACACTCCTCGAGTTGTGTTTTCAGGACAACGTCCTCGCCGATCAAACGTCGCAGCATGGGTGCAGACTCCCGGATGGTCATATTCAGGTCCAGCACCCTCGGTTCAATCGCCTGCCTGCGACTAAATGCAAGAAGTTGCTTGGTCAGACTCGCCGCACGTTCCCCGGCTTCTCTGATCTGGTTTGCATAGGACCTCAACGGATCAGTGGCTTTCAATCGTTTGAGCAAGAATTCGCTGTAACCATTGATAACCGTGAGAAGGTTGTTAAAGTCATGTGCCACGCCACCCGCCAGTCTACCGATGCTTTCCAGCTTTTGAGCCTGGCGCAACTGATCCTCCAGCTTGGCCTTCTCTCCTTCCACCCGTTTGCGCTCGGTGATGTCTTCAATGAAGCCCTCATAGTAGACCGTCTGTTCATCTGGGGAGACCTTCCGCAGATTGATGGACACCCAGACTGTGGTCCCATCTTTGCGCCTGAATTGACAATCGAAGCCGCGGACGACCTCGTGATCTTCGAGTAGCTGCATACAGCGAGCACGCTCATCCGGCTCCATCCAGAGTTGATGGGCCGTGTCGGTAATGGCTGATATGAACTCCTCCGCCGAATCGTAGCCTAGCATCTTCGCCAGAGCGGGGTTCGCAGCCAGACTTCTCCCCTGAGGGGTTGTTCGATACATCCCTTCGAGCGCACCCTCAAATATGTCTCGATATTGTCTCTCAGCTTCCTTGAGTTCAGTGATGTCTGTGATGAATCCTTCCAACGCCTCTAGTTCGACCCCCGAAAAAACTCCCACGCCCTGTTCCCAAACCCACTTCTCACGGCCATCTGCTGCGAGGATGCGATAAGTCAGCCGAAATGGAAGCCGCTGGGTCAGCGCCACTTGCACTTCGTGCCAAATCCGATTCCGATCATCAGGATGAATCAGCGAATTGTAGGTCCGAGCGCCGACCCCCACCAGTTCAGTGGCTTTGTAGCCGGTCAGGGCTTCGCAGCCATCGCTGACAAGTTCCATCGTCCAGTCTTTATCATTCTTGCAACGGTAGGCTAGGCCGGGGAGATTCGAGAGCAGTGTTGCCAAACGACGCTCGCTCTCGAGTAGGCTCCGTCCAGTCTCAGGTTGGTGTGCGCTGCTGGGTTGTTCCCCGCTCATTGGGGTTTCAGAACCGAAACTCCATCCTATTGTACTCCGGTCGAGTTCCGACGCCGCTACTGGACGTGGCTGCCGGAACCGGTTCCGCTTCAATTCTTCGGTTTCGTGAGGTGGCGGTAAAGCCTGAACCCCGGAAGACTCAAGAGCCAGCCGCGCGCCGTTCGATGAAGACCTTAACGATTGGCTTTGCGCTCCTTGTCGGCGCCCTGATTGGACTCCTGGCCGGGTTCACCCGCCATTAACTTCACAGCCCCCATCGCCAAGAGGATACTCGCGTCTGTTTGTGGCACTACGGCATCGGCGGCATTTCGCGGGGTGCATTTTCTCACGCCTTTGGGCTAGATAGCACATCTTCGCAGCCGCGCACCATACGTCGATGCAGAGGACAAACAGAGGAGAAACAAGTGAAAAGTCGATCTGTATTCCAGATGCTGGCGATTGCGTTCAAAGTAGGCCAATTCAGATGAACAAACCCGCAGGAAACCTCCGGGCAACAGACCAACCCCTTCCGGCAGTTGAATTCCGCTGGCGTAGTTTCCAATCCAGCGTTCGTGTTCCCATACTCACTTCCTCGTGCAGTTACCATTTCTGCTAAAACTGTTTGAAGTGGCGTTCCTCCGGCGAGACCAACCTCATGTGGAAATTTCTGCGATACATCACCAATAACGAGGCAAAATCCCGCCACGAAGAGGCCTTCGATGCGATCTTCTGGGTGATCGAAACGCTCGCCCTGATTTTCGGAATCTGGATCCTCGTCGAAAAGCACATCGCCGAATGGATACCGTTCCTGGTCATCGAATACTGCTGGGCAATGGACAATCTGCGACACAATCGTCCTTAGATGTTCGAACGCGGCGAGATGCCTGCCTTGCCGCTAGCGTCCTCCGCCAGCCGCGCGCCCGTTTCCGAGGGCTGGACGCGGGCAGGCCATGGGGATACCCTACAAAGCATGATACTTCGATTTGCGATTGTACTCCTGGTGGCGGGCGGCGGCTGGGCTCAGGACATCGCGCGCATGGAAGAGGTGATTCAGTCCTACGCGGCGAACCGGCAGTTCATGGGGTCGGTGCTGGTGGCGAAGGGCACTCAGGTGCTGCTGAGTAAAGGATACGGGTTTGCCAACCTGGAATGGGACGTGCCGAATTCACCGGCGACGAAGTTCCGGCTGGGGTCGATCACCAAGCAGTTCACGGCGGCTTCGATTCTGCTACTCCAGGACCGCGGGAAGTTGAATGTGGAAGACCCGGTCAAGAAGTATATGACCGATGCTCCGGCGGCGTGGGACAAGATCACCATTTATCACTTGCTGACCCATACGTCGGGGATCCCGAGTTTCACCAGTTTTCCCGAGTACCCTAAATGGGAGCCGTTCGCGGCCACGCCCGCGGAAGAAGTGGCGCGCTTCCGCGACAAACCGTTGGATTTCGCGCCGGGCGAGAAATGGAGCTATAGCAATTCGGGATATGTGCTGCTGGGGTACCTGATCGAGAAGATCACGGGCGGCAGCTATGAAAAGTTCGTGCGCGAGAATATTTTCGCGCCGCTGGGTATGAAGGACTCGGGCTACGACTCGAACTCCGCCATCATCCCGAGGCGCGCATCGGGTTACGAGCTCAGTAAGGGTGAGCCGGTGAATGCGGGGTTCGTGAACATGACCATTCCGTTTTCCGCGGGAGCGCTCGATTCCACCACCGAAGACCTGCTGAAGTGGGAGCAGGGGTTATTCGGCGGCAAGCTGCTTACAGCGGCGTCATTGTTACAGATGACCAAGCCGTTCCAAAGCAATTATGCGTGCGGCCTGTTTGTGGAGACGAAGGACGGGCGCAAGGTGATCCAGCACGGTGGCGGCATCGAAGGCTTCAACACGCAACTGACGTACTACCCGGAGGACATGCTGACGGTGATAGTGCTGGGGAACGTGAGCGGCTCGGCGCCGGGGGATATTGCCGCGAAGCTGGCGGCGTTGGCGCATGGCGAGGCGGTGAAGCTGCCGGCGGAGCGGAAGGAAATCACGCTGGATCCGAAGGTGCTGGCTCGATACGTGGGGACGTATGAATTGATGGCGGGCGCTAACATGCTGATCACGCTCGAAGGCAATCAGCTTTCGGAGAAGCTGGCGAGCCAATCGGCGTTTCCGATTTTTCCGGAATCGGAGACGATGTTCTTCCTGAAAGTGGTGGATGCACAGATTGAGTTCGTAAAGGACTCGAGCGGCGCGGTGACGCACCTGGTGTTGCATCAGGGTGGACGCGATCAGAAGGCACCACGGACCAGCGATAAGGCGGAGGGTCCTCCTCCGCGGAAAGAGATTCAAGTTTCGCCGCAACTCCTGGCAAGGTATGCGGGGACGTACGATCTGGGGCCGGGCGTTGACGTGACGATGACGGTGGAGGGCGGCCGGTTGATGACCCAGATCACGGGTCAGCCGAAGTTCGAATTATTCGCCGAGTCGGAGACCAGGTTCTTCCTGAAGGTAATCGACGCGCAGGTGGAGTTCTTTGTGGACCCGAGCGGAACCGTGACGCACCTGGTGATTCATCAGGGCGGGCGGGAAACGAAGGCGCCGAGGAAGTAAGTGCAGCGGGCGGCGCCGCACGGACCGGCGGCGCCGCCAGATTGCGAAGCCAAGCAGGGATAACCCAGGACCATGGTTTCGTACTGGTCCTACTCCCCCGTGCGCAACCGGCCAACCAGCTTGCCAAACCGAGCCCGTTGTGTGTAAACTCAATCCATCATTACGGTTCGCAGGTGCTTGCGACCCGGCGTTCTACTACTAAAACGTTTGGAGGGGATTACGATTCAGAGGCTCCCTTTACACCGTGTGATGGCGTGCCTGGTTTTGTGCGTATCCGCACGCGCCGGCATCCTGGTCGTCCGGTCCGAACATGGTCTCCAGTTCACCGACGCGGTATCGATCGCGGTCAATGGCAAAGACAAAGCTCTTAGCCTGGGCAGCCAGCCCACCGGCACCGCAGGTTCCAAACGGTCTTCGGCTCGCCTGGCAGGCACACTGCTCAAAGACGGCGACGCCGGCGTCCTGCTGGAGTACGATTCCGGCAACGCCAACTACCTGCTTCCCGAAGGCCTGCCTAAGAACGCACCGGACGACCCGGCGGGCGCCTGGAAGGAAGCCAGGATCGTATACAAACAGTCCTCCTCCGACAAGGCTGGAACCGAGGTTCCTTTCGACAGCTTCGTGGCGTTCCTCCCGGCAGGAGTGGCGGATCTGGCCGCGTTGTGCAAGGACACCGGCGCGTTGCAGTTGATCGGCGGGAAGGGCAAGAGTTTTCCCACCCAAGTCGAATTGATGTCCGCCGCGGTGAAGGCTTACGGCACCGATCCGGCGATGGCTCCGCTCGAAAAGTATGTCGGAGAGGGGATGCGCAGCCGATATGAAGCCTTCGAAAACGGCGTGGGCGGCATCGACGTTCTGAACCAGGGGCTCGACTTCGCCACGCTGTCGCAATCGGCGTACCCCAAGTCGCTGGAGCAGGACAAACTGCGGCAGCTTCTAATCACGCGCAAGGCATGGCTCGATCGCAAGATCGCGGTCGAGAAGGCCTTCGCCGCGGCTGCCCAGTGGGATGCGTTCCTTTTAGGCGACCGCGACCTGGCGCGTTACCAGCAGGCTTTCCCGGAGATGGCGAACGATCACCGGCAGGCCCTGCAGGGCAGCCTCCAACTGCACCTGAAGCTCGCCACGGCACGCCAGAGTGAGGGTGACTATGGCGATGCGTACCGCGAGTTCCTACTGGCCGGTCTGCGCAAGCCATCGGACTCCGCGTTGCGCGAGCGCGCCATGCAGGCGTGGACCGAGTATTCGCGGCGGAACGCCATGGACCTGCAAGCAAAACGGACCAAGCTCGGCGCCGGCCCGCAGAGCACCGTAGATCGCGCTCTCTACTTCGCCGACCAGAATAAGCGCGAGAAGAAGCTCGAGGAAGCCCTGAAGAGCGTGCAGGATGCCGAAACCGCGTTGCGAACTTCCCAGCCGGGGGGCAGCATCAGCAACACGACCTTGAAGGTGTGGTACGCCGAGGCCGATATCCTGGCGGCGGAGGATCGCATTGCCGAAGCCCTGGCGGCGCTCGATACGTACGACCTGCATGCCGTCGACGAGGAGCGCGCACCGGCCGAGGCGCTGCGCAATCAACTTCTGTTCAACCTGAATGCGTCGCTGAAAAATTTGAAAACCAAGCTGCAGGCGGCCTGGTCCGAAGGGAATTTCGGCTTGGCCCATCAACTGTCCGCCCAAGGTTTGAGGATGGATGCCGAGGACGCCGACCTGTTGTATTATGCGGGCGTGTCGGCACTGATCGAGCGGGCGCCCAAACTGGCCCACGACCGTCTCACACACTACCTGGAAGCCTCCGACACGCTGGATGCCAACACCGAGCAACGGACACTAGTCAGCCGGCTGCTGGCTTCCGTCGCGATACCCGCCGGCGCCGCCGGAGGCGACCCCAACTGGCTCTCCGGAGAGAAACTGCCCAAGGGGGTGTTCTATTCCCCCGTCAGCCTCGCCTTCCAGCCGCGTATCGACCACATCGACGGGTCCAACAAGTTTCACGTGGCGTTCGAATGGGATGGCGAACGGTTGAAGTCCGTTAGACCCACCTTTGAAAACGCCGCTCACGCGACGAGCGAGAAAACCATTACGTTCGGCTACGAAGACCATGTGCCGCAGGTGGTGTGGGCCACCGATGGCGAAGAAGCCCGGCCGCCCGTACCCGCCGATCCCGACGAAGCGTACAGACGCTCTACCGTACTCGTGCGCAACAGCCCGTTTGTGGACCCTGTCGCGGTGCAGCGCATCACCGGAAAGAACCTGGCGGTGGCCATCGCAGGCAACCCGTTCTTCAACCCGTTCGTATGGGAGAAGCTTTACTATTTCCGGATCGCCTACGACGATAGCGGACGAATCAGCCGCGCCCAGGAGCTGACCGGCCCCGCGGGCTCCCCCGCCGAGCAGGTACTCGAATTCGAATGGAACGGGATGCAACTGACCGCTATCCGCGGCTATCTGGGGAAGACCAAGAACTACGAGCGCACAATGCAATATGAAGACGGGCGGCTGGTATCGGAAGAAATTCAGGGCCAGGGCAAGCCCTCGCACATCAAATACAACTACATGGCGAATCGGCTGGTATCGGCGGAGGCGGCCACCGACCCGACCCTGGACAACCGCAACCGCAAGGTGACGTTCCTGGCGAACTCACCTTCCACACTGGTGAAATGATGCAAATCGTTCGATCGACCGGGCGGGGCAAGTCTGCCTGGCTGAATTGCAGTCTGCTGTTTCTCGCGGCCCTCGCGCCGGCGCTCCACGCTCAGGAAACCGGCAGGCGCCTGGCGTTGATCATCGGTAACGATGCCTATTCGATCAGCCCGCTGAAGAACGCCGTGAACGACGCGCGCGCCATGGACAAGGCGCTCAAGAGCGCGGGCTTCCTGACCGTCACACTGGAGAACGCCAGGAAAGCGGACATGGATCGCGCCATCGGCGAATTCCTCGACAAGCTCGGCCCCGATGACACCGCCCTGTTCTTTTTTGCCGGCCACGGCGTCCAGATCGAAAACGAAAATTTTCTGGTGCCCGTGGACTTTCCCTCGGTTGCGACCATATCGGCCGCCAAGTTCGCCTGCATGTCGGTAGCCCGGATTTTCGATGAGCTGAAACGCAAACGGGCCAAGCGGAACATCGTCATTCTGGACGCCTGCCGGAGCAATCCGGTAGCTGAGAAGTACTCGCTCGAGGCCGGCCTGGCTAATCCGCAGGATGCTCCGAGTGAATCGTTCGTGGCCTTCTCCACGGGTCCTGGCCAGACCGCCACGGACAATCCGAACGGCCGCGACAGTTGGTTCACCGAAGCGCTGGCCGACTACATCTCGCAATCCGCGCTCACCGTGGAAATCAACGAGGTGTTTACGCGTGTCAAGAAGCGGGTCTCGCAGGCGACCGAAGGCCGGCAAACGCCCTGGACCACCTCCAACCTCACCAGCCGGTTCTACTTCCACATGCCCCCGAACGGCGACTCCGATAGCGATTCCACCGTGGCCGAGAAATGGATGGAGGACGCCCGCGTCCGGGAGCAGCGCGAAGAGTGGGCAGAGGCCATCGACCTGGTCAATCAGGTGCTGCAGAGGAAGCCCGGCGGAGCCCTCGAAACGCTGGCGAAAGAGAGATTGCCCTACCTGACTGCCCGCAAGAATGCCCAGGCGCGCTTTGAGGCTGGCGACTACCCGGCCGCGGCCAACTCTTACGAACAAGCCCTGAAGTTGGACCCGTTCGCGATGAATGCCGTTTTGCAGGGCGTCAACAGCTACCTGCTGCAGGACCATCTGCCGGAAGCCATCGTACTGCTCAAAGCCATGCGTCTCCGTGGAACCTCCGAGGCCGTTCAGACCGCCGACTTGATGTTAAAACAGCTTGCCGCGGTATCGCCCGAGGCCGCCACGGAGGTTCAGTCAGGCGTGCCCCAGCCGCCTCCCATCGAGGAGGTCTTCAGCGGCATGCACTTTGGAGTTCCCGATTGGGATGCCGGGAAGCGGCACCTCGAAACCGCGGAGGTCGATATCACGCGGTGGACGAAGGACCTGAAGATGGAGGTTCCGATGCCGGTGCTGGTCGCGTCGGCCGCGACTGCGACACCGGCGCCGGCCGCCGAGACCACCGCGCAGGCTACCGCCGAGACGGCGGCCGACCACGCAGACGACGCGCAAGCCGCAGCCGTGAACAACGCCATCTTTCATGTGGAAGTGGTTCCCACTGGAGATACCAGGAACCTGCGGCTCCGCCCCGACGCCGCCGAGGAGTTCGGCTACGTGCAGTTCGACGGTCCCGCCGGCGAAACCCCGGTGGTGTTCGCGGGCAAACAGGTAGTGCTTCCCACCAAGCTCAAGCTTCCCACTGGAAAATACGAAATCCGCACCGTGGACGAAGGGAAAGTGGTCAACCGGCAGGATCTGGAAGTGACGCCACTCTCCACGCAAACATTCAAGGTGAAGCGGCCATGAAATATCTCGCTCTCACGCTGCTGTGGACGATTTGCGCCACCGCGGCCAACTGGACCGACCGCAAGGAATACGACCTGGTTCTGAACATCCGGGCCGAGACCTCGCCTCAAAAGAGGCTGGGGTTGCTCGACCAGTGGAAGAGCGAATACCCCAAGAGCGAACTCGGGCAGGCCCGCCTGGAATTGTACCTTGCAACCTATCAAGCGCTGGGAGACAGCCCGCACACGCTCAGCGTCGCCGGGGAGATGCTGGCGGCCCAGCCGGACAACCCGGTTGGCGCGTATTGGTTCACCCTATTGCTGCCGGAAGAAAAGTCGGCCTTACCCGAGCAATTGGCTGTGGGCGAGAAGGCCAGCCGTCAATTGCTTGCGGACCCGAAACCGGCCGGCGGTGTCGAATCGATGGCCCACCGCACGCTGGGCTGGATTCATTGGCAACGGAGCGAATACACGCAGGCCGAAGAGGAGTTCCAAAAGTGCTTGCAAGTGAATCCCACCGCCGCCGAGATATCGGGCTGGCTGGGCACGGTACTCGCGACCGAGCAGCAGCCGGACAAGCGGGTGCCCGCGCTGTGGCAGCTTGCGCGCGCTTCGGCTTACCAGGATTCGGGGGCACTGCCCGACGGGCTGCGGCGCCAGTTCGGCGAGGTTCTGGAGCGCCTTTACACTTCTTACCACGGCAATTCGAGCGGCCTGGATCAACTGCGCACCGCCGCCGCCGCAGCGCCGTTTCCGCCGGTGGGTTTTGACATCGAATCGGTGGCGGCGGCAGCCCTACGCAAGCAGGACGAGGAACTCAGCCGCACCAACCCGCAATTGTTGGCGTGGGTCCGCATGCGGCAAAAGCTGGAAGCTCCCGACGGCGACAAATACTTTGCGGAAACCCTGCACAACAGCCCGCTTCCCAAATTGAAGGGCGTGCTGATCAAGGCCGACCCGCCCGGCAAGCCGAACGAGCTGACGATTGGCGTCATCGACCCGGCCCAGGCGGAGATCGTGCTCAAACTGACTATCGAGTTCCCGAACGATGCCGCCGCCGGAACCGTTCTGGAATTCGAGGGGGCCGTCGATTCCTTCGTCAAGAGCCCGTTTGCATTAACGGTCGTTTCCGACCCGTCGAAGATCTCGGGCTGGCCTGCCGCGCCGCCGGCTTCCCAAGGCGAACAGAAGTAGCGGAGCGCCACGAGCCAGAAGTTGGCCCTCTTAACGGTGGAGGATCTCCACCTTGGTCACCAGGGTAGCTGCCGGCTTGCCGGACCCGTTCACCACGTACACCGCATGCTGCGGCTCATTCTTGACCGCCGGTCCCGCAGATGCCTTCTGCGCCGAAGCCGGCTGGGCAACCTGCCGGAACGGCAGGTCGCGCGTGCCATACTGCTCGGTAATCCGTCCCACGGCGGAATTGATTCGTCCGGAGGCGGCAATCTGGGTCGGGCCTGACGATGGTTGCGGCCGATCCCCCGGACCCTTGATGCTTTCGGACAATTCGTCAATGTCGCGGGGGTCCCTCGACAGCACCACGAACAAGGTCTCTGTCCCGGGCGGGTCGTCAATTTCAAAGCAAGCGTGCTTCGGCGTCCGAACGATCCGGCCTGGGTCGATCCGATTGCTCTGATCCGACAGTTCCGGCGTGGGAAAAAGCGGAACCCAGTCGCCGCTCGACTGTTTCGACAGCACATACAGATACCCGGACCGGTTCGCCTCCAGCTCGACGGCCACGCAGTCGCCTTTGCGGAAGTTGCGATCCGGATCCACCGGCTGGCCGCGGTCGCCGCGCGCGCTCACCAGCAGCAGGTTATACCGAAGCCCCAGGTGCACCGCGCCGAGCGCCGCCGCCGAGCCGGACGTGGCGCGCCCCGGCTGCGAGGCTGGCGGTACGGTTGCCGGAGCTGCCTTGGCCGGCGCCGATTGGCGGACCGGAGGCAATTCGTCCTTCGGCGCGGCGCCGGCGAAAAAAAGTTCCCGTGCGCCCTCCGCCGGCGGCGGCTGTTGCGCCATGCCGGCAGTTGCACCAAGGGCCGTCACCAGGGCCAGTAATCTTCGCATCCGTTTTCTCTCCGTCATGCGTTTCGACCACTTTCATCCTGCATCGTCCGCGGCCGAAAGCTGTTATGGTATAGTATCGAAAATCGCATGCAACTGGAAGCCCCGAGTGATCGGAGCTGCTAAAGATTTCTCTCACTCTGATGCAACTGCCCGCCCGCCTCGGCAAGTACGAGCTGCAAGAATTCCTCGGTGGTGGGATGTCGCATGTCTACAAGGCCTTCGATACGGTTATCGGACGCACGGTGGCGGTTAAAATCCTGGTCGAGCCGGCATCGCAGGATCCCGAAGCCCGCGACCGCTTCCTGGCGGAAGCGCAAACCGCCGCCAAGGTAACCCACGAAAACGTCATCAGCATCTACGATTTCGGTACCGACGACGAGATGGGCCTGTTCATGGTGATGGAGTTCCTGCAGGGCGAAGACCTGCGGCACGCCATCAAGAACGGCCATACGGGCGACCTGCGCAGCAAACTGCAAATCGCGCTGCAAATCGCCCGCGCTCTCGATTTCATCCACAAGAACCGAATCATCCACCGCGACATCAAGCCGGAGAACGTTCACATCAACACCGCCGGCGTGGTCAAGCTGATGGATTTCGGAATTGCCAAGAGCGAAGATCTCTCGCGCACGCAGCCGGGCTATGTGCTCGGGACGCCCTACTACATGGCGCCCGAACAGGTGCGGGGAGAGCAACTCACCGGCCTGGTAGATGTCTATGCCTTCGGGGTCCTGCTATATGAACTGCTGACGGGGCAGAAAGTCTTCGTGGCGGATTCGGTGGATCGGATCTTCTACAGCATCTTGAATGTCCCCTTGGACGTGGCGCCGTTGCAGAGTGCGGGTGTGCCCCAACCGGTGATCCAACTGGTGTCGGCCTGCAACGCCAAGGTGGCCGCGGAACGGCCGCAGGGCTTCGCTCCCATCATCGCCGACCTGGAGCGCATGATCGCCAGCCTGTCTGGAGAGACACCAGCAGCGGAGCGCCCGGCCGCTTCCCCCGCGCCGCGAAAAAACCGTACGCCTGTGCTCCTGGCCGGTTTGGCCGTGCTGCTGGCGATAGGGATGATCGGCGGATATTTCGCTTTCAAGCCCGCGGCTGCGCCCAAGGTGGTGGAACTGCCTAAGACCATCTCCACTCCCACCGGCGAGATGGTGTTGGTGCCGAGCGGGGAATTCCGTTTTGGGGAGAACAAGCAGGTTGCGTCCCTTCCCGCCTATTACATAGACAAGACCGAAGTGAGCAATGCCGCTTATAGCCAGTTCTGCCAGGCGACGAGCCGGCCGCTTCCCGAGCACTTTCCCGGCAACCAGCCGAACCTTCCGGTGGTATTTGTGAACATCGATGACGCGCGCGAATTCGCCAGGTGGGCGGGCAAGAGGCTGCCGAACGACCTGGAGTGGGAAAAGGCTGCGCGGGGCACCGACGGACGCACTTATCCGTGGGGCAACGTGAGCGAAATCTCGCGTGCCAATACGAACAATAGCGGGAAGTTCCTGCCGGACAGCGCCGATCTGCTGCGGCCGGTCGACAGCTTTCCATCGGGCGCCAGTCCATACGGCGCCTTACAGATGGTCGGCAACGCCTGGGAGTTGGTGGACAAACGGCGTGCGCCTCCCTCGGACCCGAGTCCCTTCAAGACCCTGAAGCCGCCCATGCAGCCCGGCGAAGCCTGGTACATGATCCGGGGCGAGTCCGCCTGGGAGTCCCTGGTTGACAACGCGATCTGGGATTCGAACGCCGTCCCCGAACGCTGGAAGGATCTTAGGGTGGGATTTCGCTGCGCGAAAGATGCGAAGTAAGCAGGGAGGGTGACTAAGGAGGTAAGTTGGCCAAAATATCGTTGAACAAAAGGATCGAAGCCACCAAACTCCACGAGCGGACAGGAGCGCCACTCGCCGGGCCGGAAGTGACGATACCCTTCGGCGCGCTGGTTGAGTCAATGGGGAGAGATCGCGATCGCGAGAAGTTTCGCTACCTGGGCGAGCCGTATTCGGTGCGCCGCGAAACATTTCTGGAGGCTACCAGGCCGGATGAGGCTGCCGCGTCGGCCGCCGCGCCAGCAGTGGCTCCAGCACTGGTGGAATCGGGACCATCCACCGCACCGGGCGCCAAAGAGGCCAAACTGAAGTTTGAGCGGCTGGACGCAGGCGTCTATGCCGTGGCGCGAGCCAAGGTTCCGGGCGGATGGCTGGTAGCTTGCGGCACCGGTGTGACGTTCTACCCCGACCCGGGGCACGAGTGGGATGGATCGTCGCTGGAGTGAGGCCTTTTAGTGGAAGCTTCTCTTCCGCGGCCACAGTGCTGACGCTGTGGGCTGTTTTCTTTCGCCCTTACGGGCGGACCCTCGGCACCCTCTTTGTCCCGCAGCCTCGCTAGTGAGAACCTCGCCAGGTCCAATTGTTGGATAGAATGTAAGGCGCGCGACGAGGAGGTATTTCGGATGCCGATGCAGGTCTGCATGGGAGCCAACATGATGTGCACTTTCGGGATGGCGCCCAGTTCGCTGGTGGTGTTGCCGGTCAACCGGGTGATGACGAGTGAGGTGCCGGACGCCAACATCATGGATCACATTCCGATGGTGAACATCATGCCGTTCGGGATGTGCATGTCGCCGTCGAACCCCACCGTGGCCGCCGCCACCGCCGCAGCGCTGGGCGTACTCACTCCGATGCCCTGCATTCCGGCGACGACCGAACCGTGGACTCCGGGCGCCTCGAACGTGCTGCTGGGCAACATGCCGACGCTCGACAACGTCTCCGAGTTGATGTGCATGTGGGGCGGCGTGATCACATTCGTTACGCCCGGCGAAATGACGGTGATGGTCCCGTAAGCCTCAGAGCTTCGGCAGAGTCGGCGTCTTCGGCAGAGTCGGCGTATTCGGCGGCTGGGTCACCTTGTATCCCGGTGGGATCTGAAAGGCCGCCGGGTGCGGCTCGCCGGGAACGGCACTGTGACACGCCTGGGTCATTTGGCCGAAGGGGCCCTGCATTTTGGTGAGCATGGGCAGGTGCATCTTGGTGCTGGTCCAGGTTTCCACCGTGGTCGGCGCTGCCGGCTTTTGAGCCGCGGGAGCAGGCGGCGCTGCCGGCGCTCCGGGGAGGCCCGGGGGTTTCGGCGGCGGTGGCGCCGGCATCTGGGCGGCCGGCGCGCCGGGCATTGAAGGGGCTTTTGGCATCCCCGGCATCTGCGGCGATTTTGGCATACCGGGCAACTTGGGCGGCGGTGGTGGCGGAATCACGTAACGTGTGCCCTCCACTTCATGGCCCTGGAAGACGCTCTTACCCAGGTTCTGCGACTGGATGCCAGGCGGTTGAGGCGGTGCGCCGGGGAACGCCGGAGGGCTGGCCTGCGGCATCTGCGGAGCCGCCGGCTGGGGCGCGGGCGGAGGCGTAGGCGTCACCAGCGCGGTCTTCTTCAGATGATCCAGCACGATGGTGTGCCCGGCGGCGGGATTCGAAATCACCGATGTGGTGCCGGAATCGACGCGCGTCTTTCCATCACTCGCGCGGGTGAACCGATGCGCCGTCTGTACCGGCGGAAAGCCGGGGCTTGGCGGCTGAACCGAACTTGTGTATTCGGCGGTGGCGGGCGGCACGGAGGGCGACATAGCACTCACACATTATCACGGGCGGCTGCCGGCAGCATCGCCGTTAGTAGCCACGCTGTCACGCGCTGGCGCCACCGTCTTCGTCATCCGCCGATGCCAGTTCGTTGGGGTCGGAATCGTCCGGACTTGAGTTGTCCGCGGTAGTGGTCGACGACGCATCGGTCCCGGACTGGCCCGTGGCACCCGTCGAACTGGCGCCCTGCCCCGTAGAAGATGGTGGGCACAGAATTCCCAAAATGCGCCGAATGAGATTGAGCGTGATACCTTGGACGACGGTGTCGGAGAACGCGGCGGCATGCTGCACGCCCGTCACCTGGAACTGACGCGCGCTGCTGTTGCAGATATCCGCGGAAGTGTAAGCCTGGCCGGGAAAGAGCGAGGAAGCGCTGGTGGCCGGCACAGTGCCATCACCGGCGGATCTGCGCTGTTGAGCGTCGGCGTACCTGTTGGTGCCGCTCGAATCCTGCAGGAACCGAGCGTCGGTTGTTTCGCCGCTGCCGTAAATCGCAAATGTCTTATCGTGCTTATACGCGCCCAGCTCTTTATGGAACGCCTCGGCAACATCCAAGCGGAGCGCCAGATCGGCGGGTACAACCGCCGTTTTGGTCGTCGGACCACCCAGGCCCGGCGGATGCTGCGAGCACCGGAACAGCGAGGCGGGCCACTTCATGGTATATACCAGGTAGATGTTCGAACCCCCTAACGAGACTGGAGTGGGAGGCGGTCCGGGTACCGTGTAGTCCAGCCACGTTGCCTTCCACGATGCGCCGGCGGGAACGTCATCCACGTAATTCGCATTCGGCAGAAGCTCCATCGGGCCATTCAACCCGGAAACGATGGTGGCGAACTTATCGGCCGTATCTCCAAACACGGTGCATTCGGCGGAGGTGGCCGCATCCACGTTCTGCACCATGCCGGTGTAGAATCGCCGGTACAGCACCACCGCGCCGGTGGCTGGCTGAAAGACATGGATAATGCCGAGCAACCGCCCACTTAGTGTCGCATTCTGAAACAAGGCCGACCGCGTCGCCAGCCCACCCATGCTATGACTGACGATAATCACCTTATCGGTCTTCTCGGCGTCAATGGCATTGTTGATGCGGGTGGCCAGGTCGGCTCCGGACACCTTGTTGGACTGTCTCCAATCGTAACCGAAGACATAAACGGGCGTCTGGAAAGTGCCGAATTTTGTCCCGGCCAGAAGACGCGCGAACGGGCCGTAGAATGACCAGACGATGCCTCCATAGCCTTTGTTGCTTTCGTCCGGGGTCAGAGGAGGAGAGATCTTTTTGCCGGAGTTTCCTACGATGACGTTGGCGCCCTTGTCGAACTTGAGTTGGGCGCGTTCGCTGTCCGCGCCTGCCATGTACCATCGGGACATCACGCCCGTCATCGATTTGTCGTCCGGGTCCCACGAACCCCCGGCGGTAAAGCTAAGGCGTGAGCCCATGACTCCGGGCACGAAGGCTATCACAACCTTAGTGCAGTTCAGCGAGTTGTCGCCTTGTTTGCAGAGATCCGCCATCGCCTTAGTTCGCCCCGCCGATTCCTTCCAGGATTCCCTGGACAGTAGCTTGCATTTGTGCACCGGAGGCCACCGGCGCGCGCCCGTATACGCTAAGGGTCGAGCCGTCGCCGAACACCACGCCGGCGCGCCGTACCGCTTGTACGGGCGAGCCAGGCTCATGGCGCGTGAAGACGTAATCCACCATGGTACCGAGCCGTCCGTTGATGGCGGTGTGGCCGGACCGGCTGTCGTCAACTTTCCCAATGACCGCGTCGGCGGCAACGGCAGCATCCACTGAAGTAGCGCCTTGTCCGACACCGGTTAACGTCACCTCAATCTCCGTCTGGCGGTCGCGGGAAACAAATGTGCAGGTGTGCGGCGTACGCAACGAAGTGGGAATGTTCAGACTGACGCGTCCGGCGTGGTACGGCCGGAACCCCGCCGTAGGCGGGCCGGCAGGCGATTCCGCAAACCGCAGGCTGCCGAGCACCTGGCGAAACTTGTCGCCGGATCTCTTCCCATCGTGTCCCCCGTAGCTGATCTGAAAGTACTCTTCAGGGTCCAGCAGCACCACCACCAGCCAGCCGTCGAAATCCGGATCGTCCTTCACCGTGAAGTGTAGCCGGCTCGCCGGATGCCCTTGCAGCGTGCCGGAGCGCAGCCGGAGCACCGTGATCGGAGTCTGCCGCTTGAATTCCAACTCGTGGCGCCGGTCAGCCATCACGTCATCCACGTTCCGCGCGCCCTTCGGGACGGAGCCGTAGTCCAACATCAGCATCTCGTGCTGTTGGTCGTCCTGGAAAAAGTAGCCGGTGGCGTCCAGAAAGCCCTCCGGCGCGGTGACCGTGATTCCGTTCAGGTCCACTTTCATGGGTGCTCCTTCACTTCGCGTTCCCTGGCTGACCGCGCATCGGCACCAGCAAATAGCGAGCAGCAACAGAACGCGGGCAAGCATGCGGCCTCAACTCCCATACGCTGCCTTGAGCGCGCTTTGAGTGGCAGAATCCATAGTGCCAGTAACGTTCAGGTTCTTACTGGTCTGAAAAGCCGCGATGGCTGCCTGTGTAGCGTCGTCCATGGTGCCGCTCACTTCTCCGCCATAGAACCCGAGACTCCGCAGCCGGCTCTGCACGCCGCTCACCTGGTCGATCGGGTCCAACTGCCCCAGCATAAGGTCGTGTGTTTCGCCCGAATCGGGAAAGGTCAATTTGCCCTGCTTGGCGTCGGGCTGAATCGGCTGCACGATCCAGCCATCGCCGTCGGTAGATCCTTCGACCGTCTTCCCATCGATCTCGAGCACATACCGCTCATTAGACTGCGGCTTATCATTGCGCATCATCCGCAGTCTCAACTTAGCCGGCACTCCTTTCAGCGTGAAACTATGGGTCTGATCGTGAGCAGCATCCGGCTGCTTGATGGTCTTATCTGGAATGAAGACCACATCGCCGGGAAACAGCACGTTCAGGTCCTTACGAGTCGCCTTCAGTGCGGCATTCTGGCCGTGATTCCAGATCGTATCGGGAGCAAACCCGAATTGGACTGCAATGCTGTTGATGCAGTCTCCCTGTTGCACGGTGTAGTTAGGCATGACGATCTATCCCCAGGCGTCCTGGTCCCGATTGGGAAAAGTAACTTTAGACGAACCAGCGTCGAGGCCCTCCACGCGAGCGGACCCCTTGTCATCCAGTGTGCCTTCGGAAACCGTGCCGTCCGGATGCGTGATGCGATACGGCTCGCCCGCAATCGGTTTGCCGTCTTCTCCCGCCAGCTTGATCTCGATCCAGTGCGGCTTGTCCTTGTTCTCCGGGGAGTTTGGATCGTGAGTCGGTGCATTGGATGCGGGTGAGGTACTGGAAGGCGGCGCGGCCGGCGAGACCGTTGAGACGGTCATGCTGGCCTGCGTGAACCCGGCGCCTGCCGGCGGCGACATCTGGCCGGCCACCGCTTTGTCGGCCTGCGCAGGATCGGTGGGGGATAGCGGTGACACCAGCGAACCGGCCGAGCCGGACAGCGCGGATCCGCCGCTGTTGATCTGCACGATCGGGCCCGAGATCGCAACTCCCCCGGCGTTGACGGTGATGAAGCTGCCGCCAACCTTCAGGGTTAGTCCCGCCGACGCTTCAATCACCACCTGCATCGCCTTCAAATACAGGTTCTGCGTCACTTGACTGCTGTGGTTGCCGCTAAACTGCTCGATCACGTCGCCGGTCACGGCCAGGGAGTTCGAGCCGGTGATCTTGACGGCGGCCTTTCCGTTGATGGTCACGTGGTGGTCGCGGCCGATTTTTTCAATTTGGTCGCGAGTGATATCGGTATGACTGTCGCGCTGGACTTGCTCCATCTTGTCGCGGGTGACGATCAGATGCCGGTCCTCGCCGATCCATTCCTTGCGATCGTTCTCGATGCGTATGTCGATGTCTTTTTGGCTGTGAATGAAGATCTGCTCGCTGCCTTTTTTGTCTTCCAGCCGGATTTCGTTGAATCCGCCGCCGCCCTTGGAACTATACGACTTGACGGTGCTCTTGGTCTGCTCGTCGGGCAGTGCATAAGGCGGCATCTGGTCGGCGTTGTAAACCGACCCGGTGATCAGGGGGCGATCCGGGTCGCCATCGAGGAAGCTGACCACGACTTCCTGGCCGATGCGCGGGATATAGATCGAGCCCCACTGGTTCCCGGCCCAGCCTTGCGCGACCCGAATCCAGCAGGAGCTTTTTTCGTCGGCTTTTCCTTCCCGATCCCAGAAGAATTGCACCACTATGCGTGAATACTTGTCGGTCCAGATCTCTTCTCCGGACTTACCGACCACAACCGCGGTCTGGGTGCTGGGGATAACCGGTTTGCGGGCCAGGCGGGGCGGGCGAAAGGGAACCGAGTTGGGAATGGCTTCGAACTCATTCGAATACTCAAACGGTTCCGGCTTTTTGGAACGGTAACTGGCGTTCTTGCCATGGTGGCGGAGCGCAAGCAAAGTGTAATCCTGGTTGGCCTCATCGCGGTAGTAGTCCTCCAAGGTGAACTTATAGCCGCACTCGAAGCCCATGCAGTTGCTTTTGCCCCGCACGGTGACCAGTTCCACTTCCCGTTCTTCCAGACGAGTCCTGGCATAGCGGTCGCCATCATCCTTGGTGTCGTACTTGCCGGGATAATCATAGTACTCGGCCGGTTGGGCGCTGGAAAGGGTGGCAAAGAGACTGGTGTTGGGCTTTGTAAAGTCGTAGTCCGTGAGCGAAGCCGTCCCGGTATTTACTTTGTTTTCCTCTTCGACGGTGAAAACGGTGTCCGCATCGAGGACGGCGCCGAGGGACGGTGTATATTGAGCTTTGGCCTTGTTAGGGCAGGCCTTGAAGGCGGCCTTATCGTCCGCGAGCACCAGTGTGTGCTTGTCTTCAGTCTGTTCGAAGAAATAGAAAATGCCTTCGTCCTCGAGCAGCCGCGAGACAAAGTTGAAGTCGGTCTCACGGTATTGCACACAATACTCGCGCGGCTGATAGGTGCCCTGGAGTTTGAGCTGGTAATCGGTGAAGCCCCGGTCCTTGAAAATCTTTTCGACGATGTCGGGCACCGTTTTGTTCTGGAAGATACGGCAGTTGGAATAGAGGGTGAGGAACCAAAGCCATGGCACCATCTCGGCCTGGTAGGCGGCCATGCCGTCGTCGCCGTACTCCATGAGCGAAATGCGGTTGATGAGCCCGTGAATGTGCCGTTCGGTGTCGTCGTCTAGCTTGATGGACAGGACCGCGGGCTTCGTCAGCAGACCCTTCATGTCGATGTTCGGATCCCCGGCAAGCAGTTGCAGGACGAAGCGGTAGGGCGTGGAGACACGCTCGTCGCCGGTGAAGCTGCTCAACAGCAGGGCGTCGTCGCCCAGCGTCGTCTTGATGCGGAATGGACGTTCAATTTGCGTTGGGGACAAGTTATCGTCCTCCGGCCGGCCCGGCGGACCGGGCCTGCGCCTGATGCCGCCTACGAATAAGCGAA
>Ga0224555_1000988_pt1 | contig 42067 bp, 34 predicted proteins | sample 714S23034metaG_FD_180687 | JGI IMG/M metagenome (GOLD analysis project Ga0224555, IMG submission 180687) | Peat soil microbial communities from Stordalen Mire, Sweden - 717 S2 30-34 | ecosystem: Environmental > Terrestrial > Soil > Wetlands > Peat | place: Sweden: Norrbotten County, Stordalen...
ATCAAGACGCCCGGCAGGACCGGATTGCCGGGGAAGTGACCGGCGAAGAACTCCTCCTCACCAGTGAGATGCCAGCGACCACGCGCTGAGGCCGCCGGGATCATCTCCACGATCTCGGAGACGAGAAGAAACGGAGCCCTGTGCGGGATGAGCCCCTCGATCGAGATCATCGGCATTCCGCAACCCTACCGAGCTGACCCGGGCCGAGGCCGGGCCGAAGATCAGCCAGTGCCTCGGCGACCACGGTCGCTGCGCAAGGTTCCTCTCCCGCTCACGCTCGCCGTGGTCCGCGGGGACCTTCGGGCTGTCGGTGTCACTCGCGGCTCGTAGTCGACCGGCCCGGGCACAGACGCTGTTCGAGCCGCGTCCTCCGGCGAGCGCTCGACAGCGCGCGCCGTCCCGCGCGCGCCCGATGCCTTCCGGGTGCGCGGAGCCTTCTCCGGGGTCCTGGCTGGGGCCGCCTGGCGTGCAGGTGGCACCTTCTTCGCCGCCACCTTGCGCGCTGCGGCCTTCTCCGGCACGGTCTTCTTCCCCGCCGCCTTCTTCCCTGCCGCCTTGCCTGCCGCGGCCTTCTCCGCTGCGGCCTTCTCCGGCACCGCCTTGCCTGCCGCGGCCTTCTCCGCTGCGGCCTTGTTCCCCGTCGCCTTACGCGCTGCGGCCTTCTCCGGCACCGCCTTTGCCGGCACCTGAGCCGCCGGCGCCTTCTTCGCCCGCCCCACAGTCTTTGAGCCCGAGCCGTCTGCACGCTTCCACGGCGGACGGGCGAGGCGGACCTCCGCTGCCACGGTCTCCGCGCGAGGATGGCCGGACACCAGCGCTATCCCCGGCAAGGCGAGCTCCGCGCCACGCCGTTGCGGGTCCAACGCGGTCAGCACGAAGTTCCCAGTCTGGTGGCGCTTCAGGACTTCCCGAGCACTGCGCGGCGCAGGATCGCCGAGGTTGGCAAGCGGGACGTAACAGCGCATCTCACCGACGCGGACCACAGCACCGTGGGAGGTGTAACCCTCGACCTCGCCCTCGAGCTGTTCGCCGAGACGGTGCCCGGCGATGAACGAGATGAACGGCAGAGGGTCGTTCACCGCCAGCGGGGTGGGCCTGGCTGCGTCCCGGGACCCATCCACTGGCCTCTCCGGCCCGGTCGCGCCACTCCCGGCGCGTCTCTTCGATCTCGCAGCGGAGGACGCCGCGCCAGTCGATTGACCGACCGGTTCGACAACCTCCTTCGTAGCCACGGCGATGGCTTTCGTCACTCGCTTCTTCGCCTGCTCCGTCTCTCGCACCGCGTGATGGCTCCGCGGGCCGCGAACCGGTTGGCGGGGGCTGAAGATCCATCCGATGCCGGGCACCGGAGTGCCGCCGAGAAGGCGGCCCCGCTCGAACAGCCAGGGGTGCTCGCCATGGAACTCCTGGAACGAGTCGTTGGAAAGCACTGTCCCATCGACTTTCTCGGCGACGCGCAACAGGAACGCATCTCCGCGCCCGATGGCACCAGCGGGCGGATGAACGTACTCGCCGCGCAGCGCAGCCTGTTCGAAACGCGGCAGCTCGGAGGGATCGATCCGGTGCTCGAACGTGGCGTCGACGATGACGGTGATCTCCGCGTTCGGATGGTCTCGCCGCAGCTCGGCGACGGCTTCCTCCAGCTGGCTCAGGCTCGGCAGTGACCGGCCCTCGGTCGCGATGTTCGATCCGTCGACGACGATGTGCTCGATGGGCATGTCCCTTGTAGTCAAGCACCATTCCTGACCACGGTCAGCCCTTCGTGTGACCTCGCCCTGTGCGACGACGACACACGTTGTCCCTGCGGGCTCGAGGCCGGGGTCGCACTAGCGTGTGAGTGTGAACATCGCTGCAAGGCCACCGGCCGTGCCGACGACCGAGCCGGTCGCCGGAGTGCGCCCGTGAGCAGTACGCGAGCTGTCGTGCGGGGCGTGGAGCCGGGCAACGACGTGCGCTGCGTGCGCTGCGGCAAGCAGATCAAATTCGCGGCACGCACTCACCCACGCCAGGTGATCGCGAACGTCTATCTCGACGGAGCCTGGAATCGGGTGGACCACTTCCACGAGGAGTGCTACCTCGACGCAGACGAGCCCTACGGATCGATCGACACCCTCGGTGGCGCGTTCACAGGCTGACAACCATCTCGCGAGGGTCGGCTCGCGGCTCATGGCCTCGAAGGGGCTCGCGAGGCTCGTCCTGGCAACGGCAGGCCTCGCGTCCGCCGAAGCTGTCCGCAGGAGAACCTGCAGGTGAAGATCGCCGTGACCGGCGCCAGCGGATTCATCGGTAGCGCTCTCGTCCGGGCGCTGCGCGAACGCGGTGACGAGGTCTACCCGGTCGTCCGCCATCCGCCAGGCCACGGCGAGGTAGGCATCGACCTGGCCCGGCGACACCTCGACACGTCGCGAGTTCCCGGTCACAGCCTGGAAGGAATCGACGCCGCCGTCCATCTGGCCGGAGCCCCGATCACGACGCGCTGGAGTGCAAAGCGCCTGGAGGTCATCCGTTCGAGCCGAGTCGCTGTCGGCGATCTCCTTGCCCGGTCGCTCGCCTTGCTCGAACGCCCGCCCGCTGTCCTGGTCTCCGGCTCGGCCGTCGGCTTCTACGGCGATCGGGCGGAGGAGATGCTCGACGAGACGAGTCCTCAGGGGACAGGGGTGCTTGCCGAGCTATGTCGCTCTTGGGAACAGGCCAGCGCCCCGGCGGCCGAGCGCGGCATCCGAGTCGTCACGATCAGGACCGGCATCGTGCTCGGCGGTACCGGAGGCGCCGAGGGCGGGATCCTCGCTGCCGAGGTCCCCATCTTCAAGCTCGGTCTCGGCGCTCGTCTCGGAGACGGACGACAGTGGACGAGCTGGATCGCGCTCGACGACGAGATTGCCGTCCTTCTTCGCGCTATCGACGACAACGATCTCGTTGGACCGGTGAACTCAACCGCCCCGAACCCGGTTCGCAACGCGGAGCTGACCGACGCGATCGCTCACGTGCTCGGGCGGCGGAGCAGGCTTGTGATGCCCAAGTCGCTCTTGCGGATTGCGCTCGGCCGCGGGGCCGCCGACGAGCTGCTCCTCGCCAGCCAGAGGGTGCTGCCGAAGAAGCTCACAGATGCCGGCTACGTCCATGTCCATGCCCATCTCTCGGACGCGTTGACGGTCGCGCTCGCGCCGCGAGGCCCTCAGTCCAGGTTGGCGCCGTAGCGGCGAACATGGTCGTTCACGGCGTAGTACGCGTCGATGGACTCGCCGGCGTCTCCCCAGAATCCCTCCTGCACGTCGTAGCCGATGAGGCCCTCGGCGACGTAATGGTTGTTCACGTCGGTGATCTCCAGCTCGCCGCGTCCTGATGGCCGCAGAGTGCGGATCACGTCGAAGACGCCGGAGTCGTAGAGGTAGACGCCGGTGACGCAGTACGTGCTCGGAGGATCGTCCGGCTTCTCGACGATCCGCACGATTCTCCCCGACCCGTCGAGCTCAGGCACGCCGAGATGGCGAAGGTGAGCCGGGTCCTTGACTTCGGCCAGCAGCAACCGGGCACCTTCGGGCTTCTCGGCGAACCGACGCACACAGGACGCGAACGACCGACCGAAGATGTTGTCGGCCAGCATGACGACGGCGGCATCGTCGCCGACGAACTGTGCCGCCAGTCCCAGAGCCTCGGCTATTCCCCCCGCCCGCTCCTGATACGCGTAGAGGAGGCGCTCCACGCCGAATTCCTGACCGTTCGAGAGGAGCCTGAGGAACTCGCCGGCGTGCGTGCCGCCTGTCACGACCATGATCTCGGTGACACCGGCCTTCACGAGCGCCTCGACACCGTAGCTGATCATGGGCCGGTCGCCGATAGGCAACAGGTGCTTGTTGGTGATTCGGGTCAGGGGATGGAGCCGGCTGCCGGTTCCGCCGGCGAGAATCACGCCCCTCACGGCTTGACGAAGCTCACAGTCACGAACGGGTCGACCAGGACGCCGTCGGTGAGATCAGTCGCGCGGTAGATGACCTTCTGAATCACGGGATCGCTCACCTCGAAGACCGCCACTCCCTTCGCGTTGGTCATCACATGCACTGGCCTGATCCTCGTCTTCGCCGCGGTGGGTGGCGCCGCGGTCCCTACAAGGATCACTCGCTTCGCGGCAATGGGCAAGCCGTACGAGGTGCGCAAGATGACCGTGACGGTGGAGAACGCCGTGCGGCTCGCCTTGACACGAAGCCGCACGGCGGTGATCGAGGACTTCGTCGGGGAGGCGTACAGCACTCCTCCGCTCTCGGGCAAGGTGCACAACCGGGCGACGAGGCCGCCACCGGAGGCGTTGGCGGCATCGGGTGTCCCGAGGCCCGAGGCGAGGTCATATCCAACGGTGGCCCCGTACCGCCACGAGTTGGGAAGGCTGCTCAGATGGTTGTTGCCGACCGTGATGTCGTTCAAGGCGTTCGCGTACGCGCTTGGGCGCGACCCGGCGATGGAGTAGAGGGCGGGGTTCAGGAACCCGACCGGGTGCGCTCCACAGGTCGGCCAGGCGTCCGTGAGCGCGACCAGCGCCGCCCACAGCGGCGCCGCGACGCTCGTGCCCCCGATGGGGCCCCAGCCAGGAGCGGGCCAATTGGCCCCGTAGATCACAAGGCCGGTGAACACATCGGCGTCCGCCGAGACGTCGGGGACCTCGCGGCAGTAGCCGGTCGGGACGCCGCAGGGCCTAGCCGAGGAGTAGGTCTTGATCACGTGCAACCTGGGTGACGCGTCCGATTGGTACGCAGGCATCCCCCAGTTCGATGAGATGCCGCCGCCGCTGGCGCCGTATGCGTCGTTCCAGACGGTCTCTATCGGTGGCGGGCCGAGCGCGGTCAGGGACGTGCCCCCTACGCTGGTCACATACGGCTGGCTCCCGGGGTCGTCGACGGCATTGACGGCAGTCGGGTTGTCGCTGGCGTCGGTGCAGTCGGTCGAACCGTCATCGCCGGACGAGGCCACGACCGTTTGACCCTGCGCCGCCGCCTGTTCGAACAGGTCGGCCTCGGCCGCCGCGACGGCGTTCCCTCCGACTTGTGCCTCGCAGATGCCCCACGACGTCGAGATCACCTCGGCACGGTCCTGGGTGACGATCGCGTTGTAGACCTCGAGCTGGCCCGTGTCGCTGTTGGGCCCCTCGTACACGTCGATTCTCGCCTGTGGTGCAAAGCCGCTGACGTCCTCGACGTCGAGCGTCGACTCGACGTCGGCGGGCTTCCCGCCGCTCTTCACTCCGTCGATGGGAAAGACATCGAGCCGCGGTGGCTTTGCCATGGCGGCAGCCTGGGTCGGCCCGAAGTAGCAGCTGTCGTAGGCCTTGACGTCCGGCTTGCTGAACGCTTCGAGCGCGAAGATTGCCACCGTCTCGCCGGCTCCGAGGTCACCGGCCGCGTACAGACCCGACAAGCCGTACGCCGACGCGATCTGGTCGGCGGTGTAAGGGCCGGAAGCTGAAGCCACGCTGGCCGCTGCCGGGCACGGCTGTGGGCCGGGCGCAGCGGTGTCGCTCTCTTCGACCGGGCTGGGCGCACGCGCCTCGGCGCGCCGATCGGGCCGCACGAGACCCTCCGGGTGTGCGAGCGCCAAGTCGCTGAGGCCGGTTATCGCCTGGATCCCGTCGGCGAGAGCTGCTGGGACCCGCGGCGCTGACAGGTTCGCGTAGAAGTGAGCCCCCGACCCGAGGCGATAGCGCACGAGCGTCGTGTCGAAAGCGCGTTCGGCGATCGCGACAGTGGAGGAGACCTTGACGACGAGGTGGTTGCTGCTCACCGGGCCGACGTGCAGACCGAGCTTGCCGAGCGCGGCGGTCGTCGAGCGTAGCGTCGCAGCCGTCGCCCCGAAGACCCGACCGAAGGCGCCGGGGCGAAGGTAGCGGCGAAAGTCCGCAGAACCGGGAGTCGAGACCGCGCTGACAAATCCTGCCAGCGCCGCCGGATCGCGCGGACGAAGGGCGACGTCGATCGCGATCGGCTGCGATCCCGGGACCCGGCCGAGCAGGACCGCTGCCCGCGACACCACGGGCGCGGCCCCGATGCGCACCAACCGGTCCGGGCCTTGGGGCAACCCGGCCGTCGCAACCGATGCCGTCACCGAGCCGGCGATCAAGGCCGATCCCGCGAGCCCGGCCAGGCACGCCACAACCGCGGCGGTACGCAGGGCGCGTGTTCGCCTCCGAACGCGTCGACAAGGCGCTGCGCGTGCCGCTTTGTCCCCTTCGTTCATCGACAGGTCTCTCTTTGATGGGGTCCCGTGTCGCGGCGAGCGTAGCGGCGGGCCCGCCACAGGAGCCAGCATGCCGGCGTCGTGACAGGGCAAACGGCGCCGGCCGATGGCCTGTGAGGTTGCTCGGCAGGCCGTAGGCTGCGGCGATGGATTCGCCTGCGGTCATCGAGGTCACCGGCCTCACCAAACGGTTTGGCGCCGGCGTGCTTGCCGTCGATGACCTGTCCTTCACCGTGCGCCGCGGCCAGGTCGTCGGTCTGCTGGGCCCGAACGGAGCTGGGAAGACCACGACGCTTCGAGCCCTGCTCGGCCTGATCCGCCCGACAAGCGGGACCATGGCGATCTTCGGCGAGATCGTCAGGCCCGGCATTGCTGTGCTCTCGAGGGTCGGGGCGCTCGTCGAGGGACCCGGGTTCGTGCCTCATCTGTCGGGCAGGCGCAACCTCGAGCTTTACTGGCGCGCGAACGGCATGGCGGTGTCGGAGGCGCATCTCGAGCACTGCCTGGATGTCTCTGGTCTCGGCCCGTCGGCCGACCGGAAGGTGAAGACGTACTCCCACGGGATGCGCCAACGTCTCGGCTACGCTCAGGCGCTCCTCGGCAAGCCAGATCTGCTCGTCCTGGACGAGCCGGTCAACGGCCTCGACCCACGACAGATCGTCGAGGTCCGCGAGTCGCTGCTGCGGATCGGCGCCAGCGGCACGACGATCCTGCTCTCGTCCCACCTGCTGAGCGAAGTCGAGCAGACCTGCAGCCATGTCGTCGTGGTGCACCATGGGCGGCTGATGCAGTCCGGGACCGTCGCCGAGGTGACGGCCTCGGTCGCCTCGGCGTACCTGGAGGTGGACAACGCCGGCGGCGCGATCGCGCTCCTGGCGGCGTTGCCCGGCGTGCGAAGCGTGGAGCCGTCCCCGCCCGGGATCGTGGTCCAGCTCGACGGCGCCAAGCGGTCCGATCTCGTCGCGGCGCTCGTCGGTGCGGGCCTGCGCGTCGATACCGTGACGCCGCGCCGAAGCCTCGAGGACGCCTTCCTCGAGCTCGTCGGGGAGCATTCCGTATGATCGCCGTCGAGTTCGCCAAGCAGGTCCGCCGTGTGCGCACATGGGTGGTCGCGGCAATCTGCATAATCATCCCGTTTCTCGTCGGGCTCGGTTTCGAGCTCGGCGGCAACAACAACGCGAACGGCGGAAACGGCCTGAACTTCGTGACTCACCAGTCCGGCATCGTCATCGGGATCTTTGCGCTGTCGTTCTCGTCGGTGCTGCTCATACCGATCGTGTTCGCGATCTTCACCGGAGAGCCCATCGCCTCCGAGGCGCGGTGGGGGTCGCTGCGGTACCTGCTGGTCCGGCCGGTGACACGACCGCGGGTCCTCGGCTCGAAGCTCGGTGTCTCGATAGTGCTGGCCGTCGGCACCACCGTCTTGATCCCGATCACCGGGACGATCGTGGGGATCGCCTTCTTCGGGCTGCATCCGGTCCACACCTTTGTCATCGGGAGCGGCTCGTCGGTCGTGAGCGGCGCGTCCGTCGCGACATTGCCGATCGGAAGCGCCCTTGGTCGCCTGCTCCTGGCGACGGCGTACACGCTGTTCAGCATGCTCAGCGTGGTCGGGGTTGCGACGCTGGTCGGTGTCGCGACCGAGAACGCCCTCGCTGCCATGTCGTCGGGCATCGGGCTGTACATAGTCTCGGCGATCCTCGACGCCCTGCCCGGGCTCAGCCGCATACACCCGCTCCTGCCGGTGCACTACCTCGAGGCTTGGACGAACCTGTTCGTGCCCGGTGGCTCGCTCGAGGGCATGCTGCACGGTGTCATCTCTGCTGGGATCTGGGGCGTCGTGCCCCTTTTCCTTGCCTTCCGCATCTTCCAACGCAAGGACATCTTGTGTTGAGAGGCCACCGGCCACCACGCGCACCGGCACCCTGACCCCGCAGCGGACTCGCGTCCGTCGTGAGGCCGGGAGCCCGCCGAGACTGGCTCAGACCTCGAGGAATTGCCTCACAGCCACAGCCGAGCCGATGGCGCCGATCAGCGCGCCCATGACCACGACCAGGATCTCGGTGATGATCACGTCGTGACCGGGCACGACCGCCGACGAGAACTGTCGAAAGTGCCTGATCAGCGTCCGGATGCCGACGTCTCCGAGCAGCACCATCCCGGCAGCCACGACCGCTCCGATGAGCCCCTGCACAAGGCCCTCCACCATGAACGGCAGGCGAATGAACCAGCTCGTCGCGCCGACGAGGCGCATGACGGCCACTTCTCGCCTGCGGGAGAAGATCGCCATCCGGATGGCGTTCAAGATCAGCACGAGTGCCGAGATCAACAGCACCACGGCGATCACGAGCAGCACCATCTGCAGGACGTTGCTCAGCGAGGTCAGCGTGTGCGCCTCCAGGGAGGGATAGGTGACCCGAAATACATCGGGAAGGTGTTGGAAGACGCTTGCGACGCTCGCCGCCGCCGCAGGATCGCTCAAGGTGCATTGGAACACCGGTGGGGTGCTCTTCGGGGTCAGCGCACTGCAGACGGTCGGACCGTCGATCCGGCAAGCCAGTCCGTAGGACTGCTGGTGATCGAGGTAGGTGAACTTGCGGATCTGCGGCGTCTCGCTGATCGTGCTGCGCAGTGTCGCTATCTCGGCCGCCGAGGCCGTCGGGTGCACGAAGACCTGCAGGTCCACGTTCTGGTTCAACTGCACCAGCTCGTTGTTCACCGCTTGGCGCAGCAGAAGCGCGGTGCCGACGAGAGAAAGCGAAACCGCGACCGTGAGAACCGCCGCGATCACCATCAACCGGTTGCGCCACAGGTTCGTCGCGGTCTCGCGCACGACGTAACCCGCCGAGATGGGCATCAGCGCCGCCCCCGCCGCGCCCTCACCGTCTCCTGACGGCTGGCGACCAGTTCGTCCTCGTCGTCAGGATCGACACCGGCCAGCTCGGCGCGCACCGCCGACACCGACACGGCAGGCACTCCCCGGGTGCTCGACGCCGTAGGGTCGAGGCCGTAGATCCCGCGTGCCTGGTCGCGGATTACCGCTCCATGGTCGATCTCGATCACTCGCCGGCGCATGCTGTCGACGATCCCGGCGTCGTGGGTCGCCATCACCACCGTGGTCCCGGTGCGGTTGATCCGGTCCAACAACGACATGATGCCCTGGCTTGTCGTGGGATCGAGGTTACCGGTGGGCTCGTCGGCGAGAATTATCAGGGGGCGATTCACAAAAGCGCGCGCGATCGCGACGCGCTGCTGCTCGCCTCCCGACAGCTCGTCCGGCAGCCGATCACCCTTCTGGCCAAGGCCGACCAACTCCAGGACCTGCGGTACCTGGATCCTGATCACGTGGCGCGGCCGGCCGATGACCTCGAGGGCAAAGGCCACGTTCTCGAACACGGTCTTGTTCGGCAGCAGGCGAAAATCCTGGAACACGCAACCGATATTGCGCCGCAGATACGGCACTCTCCAGTTCGCGAGCTGCCCGATCTCCTTGCCCGCCACCCAGATCTCGCCGCGGTCGACAAGCTCCTCGCGCAGCAGGAGCTTGAGCATCGTGGTCTTGCCCGATCCCGACGCCCCGACGAAGAAGACGAACTCGCCCTTCAAGATCTCTAGCGAGACGTCCCTCAATGCGACAATTGTGCCCTTGTAGGACTTCGTGACGTCCTCGAAGCGGATCATCGGTCCCCTTCTCCCCCACATTCCGGCACGCGACCCCCGAGTGGCAGGTTACCAGTCAGGCTTGCCGCAGGGCGGTAACGACGCCTCTCGTGCTCAGGAACCCGCATGTTCCCTGCGAAATCTCAGAAACGCGATCATGAAGTCATCGAGATCTCCGTCCAGCACGGCCTCGACGTTGCCTGTCTCGTGACTGCTGCGCAGATCCTTGACGAGCTGGTAGGGAGCCAGGACATAGGACCGGATCTGGCTCCCCCAGGCGACGTCGCTCAAGGGTCCCGAAAGCGTCTCCAGCTCTTTGCGGCGCTCTGCGCGCTGGCGATCGGCGAGCTTGGCGGCGAGGATCTGCAGGGCCTTCTCCTTGTTCTGGTGCTGGCTGCGCTCGTTCTGGCAGGAAGTGACGATGCCGGTCGGAATGTGGGTTATCCGCACGGCTGAGTCCGTCACGTTCACGTGTTGGCCCCCGGCGCCCGACGAGCGGTAGGTATCGATGCGAAGTTCCTTCTCGTCGATCTCGACCTCGCCGGAGAGGTCCTCGAGGAACGGCGCCACATCGAGTGACGCGAAGCTCGTATGGCGCCGGTGCTGAGAGTCGAAGGGCGACATCCTCACGAGACGGTGCACGCCCCGCTCGGCGGCCAGCAGTCCGTACGCATGGCGCCCGCGCACGATGAAGGTCGCCGACAGGATGCCGGTCTCGCCTCCCTCGGAGACTTCGTCGACCTCGACCTCGAAGCCCCGGCGCTCGGCCCAGCGCAGGTACATGCGCAGCATCATCTCGGCCCAGTCCTGGGCATCGGTGCCCCCGGCGCCGGCGTGGATCTCAGCGACCGCGTCCCTCTCGTCGTGCTCTCCGGAGAACAAGCTGCGCAACTCGAGCACGTCGAGCGCCTTGGCGACCCTCGCGGCAATGTCGGTGAGCTCGCCCTCGAGCTCGGCCAGCTCTCCACCACCTTCCTCCTCGGCCATGAGGTGCAGGGCCTCGGCGTCGGCGAGCTGTGTGTCGAGAGCGCACAGGCCCTCGATGTCGTCTCGGGTCCGGCCGTACTCCGAAGTCACCCTGCGCGCCTGGTCGGCGTCCGACCACAGGTCCGGCTCGGCGATGGCGTGCTCGAGGGTTCCGAGACGCTCGATCAAGTCGTCGAGCCTCAGGTAGAGCTTCGCCGCGTCGAGGCGGGCGCGAAGCGACGCCAGCACCTCGCCGAGGTCAGGACGCGCGCCGTCGGGGCCGGCGTCGGATGCTCGTGCCACGATCTCTCAGCTCGCGCCGTGGCAGACCTTGAACTTGCGGCCGCTGCCACACCAGCACGGCTCGTTGCGCCCGACCTTGGCCGGTGGGCCGGTGGAGATCCGCATCCCGGTCGGCGAGATCGGGCCGGAAGGCGGATGCCGCTGAGCTGCCCCGCCACTGCCGTTGCCACCCCGGTTCGGTGTGCCTCGCTTCGGTTGACGACCGGACGGGCCGGCGCCCGGGAGCGCACCAGGTGGCGGCTGCTGGCCGCGCGGGGCCGGCGGCGATGCCTGCCCTGGCAGAAGACCAGCCGGCGGCAGCTGGGCCGAATCGCCTGTGAGCTCGCCGGCCGTAACCTGGGCAAGCTCCCCAATGCCGGCGGCCGGGTCGTCTGCGGCGACGAACGCCGCTTGGGCGTAGTCGGGATCCTCTGCCGGGCCGGCAAGGACTTGAACGTGCATCACATAGCGCAGATAGTCGTCGTCGATGGAGTCCATGAGCTTGCCGAACATCTCGAATCCCTCGCGCTGCCAAGCCACGAGCGGGTCGGTCTGCGCGATGCCACGGAGGTGGATGCCCTCGTTCAGGTAGTCCATCTCCACGAGATGCTCGCGCCACCGCTGGTCGATGATCTGCATCAGGACGCTGCGCTCGATCTCCCGCGCGGTCTCGGCTCCGCCGGGGAAGGTCACTTCCCGCTCGTCGTAGAGCTCGAGGGCCTCGGTGAGGATGCTCTCGGTGAGCTGCAGCACGCCGGTCGCCGCCTCGAGGTCCTCAACTGTGAACCTGGTCGGGTAGTACTGCGTCAGCTCCACCACGAGGCCTTCGAGGTCCCACTCCTCGGGGAAGTCGTTCGGGCAGTGGCTCGCGACGACGCGGTCCACCATCCCGGTGAGCAGCTCCTCGGTGTGGGCCTTGAGGTCCTCGCCGTCGATGATCTGAAGCCGGCGCTTGTAGATCACCTTGCGCTGCTCGTTTCTCACCTCGTCGTACTTGAGAAGCTCCTTGCGGGTCTCGGCGTTGCGACCCTCGACGGTGTGCTGGGCCCGCTCGATCGCCCGGGTGACCATGCGTGCTTCGATCGGCACGTCATCGGGCAGGGCTCGTCCCATGACCCAGCTGACAGCACCGGTCGCGAACAGCCGCATCAGCTCGTCCTCGAGTGACAGGTAGAACCGGCTGTCGCCGGGATCGCCCTGCCGCCCGGACCGACCCCTGAGCTGGTTGTCGATGCGCCGGCTCTCGTGGCGCTCGCTCCCGAGCACGTAGAGGCCACCGAGGGCACATACCTCCTCTGCTTCGGCGGCGCACTGCTGCTTGAACCTTCCCAACAGCGACTGGTAGCGCTCTCTCCCCTCCTCGGAGTCGATGTCCAGTCCTTGGGCGCGGACCTCATCTCGGGCGAGACCTTCGGGGTTGCCGCCGAGCACGATGTCGACGCCACGTCCCGCCATGTTCGTGGCGACCGTGATGGTATGGAGCCGTCCCGCCTGGGCGACGATCACAGCCTCCTGGGCGTGGTGCTTGGCGTTCAGCACGTGGTGAGGAATGCCTTGCTTGTCCAGGAGCAAGGACAGCTCCTCGGACTTCGCCACCGATGCCGTGCCGACGAGCACCGGCTGGCCCCGCTCGTAGCGCTCCTTGAGGTCCTCGACGACCGCCTCGAACTTGGTGGCCTCCGACTTGAAGATCAGGTCCGGTTCGTCGGCCCGGATCATGGGGCGGTGTGTCGGGATCGGCACGACGTGCAGCTGGTAGGTCGAGGCGAACTCGCCCGCCTCGGTCTCGGCGGTGCCGGTCATCCCGGCGAGCTTCTCGTACATCCGGAAGTAGTTCTGGAGCGTGACGGTCGCCCAGGTGTGGTTCTCGTCCTGGATCCGGACCCGCTCTTTGGCCTCGACGGCCTGGTGCAGGCCATCGGACCAGCGCCGACCCTCCATGATCCGGCCCGTGAACTCGTCGACGATCTTCACCTCGCCGTCGGTCACCAGGTAGTCCTTGTCCCGGTGGTAGAGCTCCTTGGCCTGGAGTGCCTTCTCGAGCTGATGGACGTAGTTCACCGCGACCGAGTCGTACAGGTTGACGACGTCGAGCTGCCGCTCGACCTTGGCGATGCCGGCCTCGGTCGGCACTGCGGTGCGCTTCTCCTCGTCGACTTCGTAGTCGACATCGCGCCGCAAGGTCCGCACGACGCTCGCGAACTGGTAGTAGAGCTTCGTCGACTCGTTCGAGGGCCCGGAGATGATCAGCGGCGTACGAGCCTCGTCGATCAGGATGGAGTCGACCTCGTCGACGATCCCGTAGACGTGCTCGCGCTGGACCATGTGCTCGCGTCGCGCGGCCATGTTGTCACGCAGGTAGTCGAACCCCATCTCGGTGTTGGTCCCGTAGGTCACATCCGAGCGGTACGCCGTCGCCTTGGCGGCGAAGTCGTCTGTCTCGGGAGTGACGAGCCCTACCGTCAATCCGAGAAACTGGTAGATCTGGCCCATCCACTCCGCGTCGCGCCTGGCCAGGTAATCGTTGACAGTGATGACGTGCACGCCCCGGCCCGTGAGCGCGTTCAGATAGACCGCAAGCGTCGAGACGAGCGTCTTCCCCTCGCCGGTCTTCATCTCCGCGATCCACCCGAAGTGCAGGGCCATGCCGCCCATGAGCTGGACGTCGAAGTGGCGCTGACCGATGGTGCGAACTCCCGCCTCGCGCACGACGGCGTAGGCCTCCACCAGGAGGTCGTTCATGTCCTCGCCATTGTCGAGGCGCTCTTTGAACTCGACGGTCCTGCGGGCCAGCTCCTCGTCGGACAAGGCCTGCATCTCGGGTTCCAACGCGTTGATCGAGGGCACGATCGCAGCGAGACTGTGGACCTTCTTGCTTTCGCCCGCGCGAAGGACCTTCCCGAACACGCTCACGACCGGCCATTGTACGCTGCCGTCCCTTCGACTCCGGGTCGGGCCGCCGGCCGTTCAGATCGTGGACCGGCGCTTCAGCCGGCGACCACCGGGATCGGTGCTCCGACCCGGCGTCCCGTGCCCTGTCCGCTCGAGACCAGAGCGCCGGCAAGATAGTGCGGCGCGGCGCGGTCGATGCGCACGTTCACGAACGTGCCCGGGGCGAGGTTGCCGCCCTCGGGAGGAGAGAAGTGCACGAGCTTGCCCTGGCGGGTACGGCCCGAGAGCACCTCCGGGTCCTTCCTGGACGGGCCCTCGACGATGACCTGCTCGATCCGGCCTACGCGGGTCAGGTTGCGGGCGAGCGCGGACCGCTCGATCACCACCTTGAGCCTCTCGAAACGATCGGCGACCTCGCCGGGATCGACGTACATCTCTGTCATCTGAGCGGCACGCGTGCCCGGCCTCGGCGAGAAGATGAACGTGTAGGCACTGTCGTACGCGGCTTGTGACGCGACCTCGAGAGTGCGTTCGAAGTCCTGCGCGGTCTCGCCCGGGAACCCGACGATTATGTCGGTGGTCACCGCGAGATCCTTGATCGCGGCCCTTGCGTCCGCGAGGAGGGCCAGGTAGCGCTCCGCTGTGTAACCCCGCCGCATAGCCCGAAGGACGCGGTTGCTGCCCGACTGCAGGGGCAGGTGCAGCTGCTCGCAGACCGCCGGGGTCTCGGCCATGGCGGCGATGGTCTCGGGCCGGAGGTCCTTGGGATGGGGGCTCGTGAACCGGACACGGTCGATGCCGGGCACGGCGCCCAGGTCCCGGAGCAGGTCAGCGAACAGCGGTCGCGCCTTTCGGGCACCGTCTCTCACCCATCGCTCGCCGGCGATCCATGCCAGATCGGCATCTTTGGCTGCTGCGCCGCGCCACTTCGTGGTCAGGTCGCGACCGTAGGAATTCACGTTCTGGCCGAGCAGCGTGATCTCGACGGTCCCGCGGGCCGCAAGGCCTTCGAGCTCTTCGACGAGCTCGCCGAACGGCCGGCTGACCTCCGGGCCGCGCACCGCCGGCACGATGCAGAAGGCGCACGAGTTGTTGCATCCGACCTGAATCGTGACCCAGGCCGCATGGGGCTGGTCGTGCCGCACCGCCATCGCCGTCGGGAAGTCGGCCTCCTCGTCGCGGCCCGGAGCCTCCGGCACCTCGAGCACCGATTCGCCGCTCGAGCGCGCAAGGCCGAGAAGCGCTGCGACCCTGCCGAGGTTGTGGGTGCCGAAGACGGCGTCGACATGCGGCGCACGCTCGAGCAGCAGCTCACGGTCCTTCTGGGCGAGGCAGCCTCCAACGGCGATCTGCAGACCGGGGCGCCGCTCCTGGACCGACTTCAACTGGCCGAGGTGCCCGTACAGCCGGTCGTCGGCGTTCTGGCGGATGCAGCAGGTATTGAGCACGACGACGTCTGCCTGTTCCAGGTCGTCGGTTCGCGTCATGCCGTCGGCTGCGAGCACCGAGGCGATGCGCTCCGAGTCGTGCTCGTTCATCTGGCACCCGAAGGTACGAACCAGGAACCTGCGTGCCTCGGCCACCGAAAGAGGTTAGGCCCTGGCGCTGCCAGCCGGGCACGGTCGAGCCGATGCGCCCCCTCACCCCATGCGAGCTGTCGCTGAGGTGCCAAAGCGGGCGGCGACTGCCCCCTTGAGCCCGTGCGGCCAACGGCCCGATACCTCCTCGGCGGCCACGACGAGCTGCCGTTGGGCCGTGCCGTCGCCCTCGAAGGCACGGATCGACAACTCCGGGCGCAGATTCGCAATTGCCAGGATCGCTCCGGCGCACTCAAGTGCTCCCGCCAGAAGGACGAGATCGGTGGAGCCCGTGTACAGCCATCCGGCGAACACCTCGAGCTCGCCGTAGAGCCGGCGGACGTCCCCGCTGGAGTCCTTCAGTCCCTGAACCGGAAGTTCGGGAAGGACGCCAACCGGCAGCCCTGGCGACGAGGCGGCGGGGAAGTGATATGCGAGCATGGCCGTCCCGCTCGCGGCCCGGCCACCAGCTCGTAGTACCGGTGCGCGTCGGAGCTCTGCGGGGGCGAGAGGGCGAGCACGGCGTCCGCACCGGCGTCCAGGACCACTTTGGTCAGATGGACGGCCTGTGCGGCAGAAGGAGCGCCGGCGCCCGCCAGCACCATCACTTGTCGTGGCAACGCGGCCCTCACGGCACCGACCAGGATCGCCCGCTCCTCGGGAGCAAGCGATGCAGCCTCTCCCGTGGTCCCAGCGACGAGCACTGACTGGATCCCGAGCTCCACCAGGCGGGCGGCAAGCTCAGCGGTGGCGCCGGCGTCCACGGCTCCCGAGGAGTCGAAGATCGTCAGCAGGGCGACCCCGACGCCGGAGAAGACCGGCACCACGGTCACCCTCGGCGCCGTCGCCCCCGCCCGCCCCTCGACGAGCGGGCGCTGCCGCTCGAGGACGTGCCGCCCCGCCGTCCGGCGCTCGCCTGGTCCTCGACAGGGGCGAAGCCCTGGCGCAGCGTGTTCTCCGTCACGACTCTCGGCTGCACGAACTGGAACAAGTAGTCCGGACCGCCCGCCTTGGAACCGATGCCCGACATCCCGTGCCCCCCGAAAGGCTGCCGCCCGACGACCGCACCGGTGATCGTCCGGTTCACGTAGATGTTGCCCCCTCTCAGGTTTGCCGAGGCACGTTCGATGTGCGAAGGAGACCGCGAGACGATCCCGGCCGTCAGCGCGAAGTCGGTCTGGTTCGCGAGCTCCAGGGCGTGCTCGAAGTCCCGGGCACGCAGCACAGCCGCCACCGGGCCGAAGATCTCCTCGGTGACCAGCGGCGAGCCCGCCGCGGCGTCGTCCACGATCGTGGGGCCGACGAAATATCCGCTGCCTGGCAGATCGTCGCGTCGAAGCACCACGCGGCCGAACTGCTCGGCACGGTCCTGCCAACCGCGTATGCGCTTCACCGAGTCCTCATCGATGACCGGGCCGAGCTCGGTGCCCCTCTCGGCCGGCGGCCCGATGGCCAGAGAACGCGCTGCCTCCACGAACCGCTCGAGGAACAGGTCGTGCACGGCACCCACCGTGATGATCCGGGAAGCAGCCGAGCAGCGCTGGCCGGCAAAGCCGAAGACCGACCGGACCGCGATCGGAACGGCCTCGTCGAGATCGGCGTCAGAGTCGATGACTATCGCGTTCTTGCCGCCCAGCTCGGCGATCACCCGTCGGATCTCCCGCTGGCCCTCGGTCGTGCGGCCGGCCGACTCCACGATGGCGAGCCCCACCTGCTTGGAGCCGGTGAAAGCGAGCAGGCTCACGCCGGGATGGTTGACAAGATGAGTGCCGATCTCCTCGCCCAGTCCAGGGACGAACGACAGGACACCCTCGGGGACCCCTCCCTCACGCAGCGCCCGGACGAGCATGGCGGCTGTCGAAGGCGTCTGCTCGGCAGGCTTCAGGACGACAGTGTTGCCGGCGACCAGGGCCGCGCTCACCATCCCGCTCGGGATCGCGAGCGGGAAGTTCCACGGGGAGATCACCACTGCGACACCCCGGCCGTGGTAGGTCAGCCGGTTGACCTCTCCCGGTGGCGACTGGACCTCGCCGCCGTGCGCCAGGCGCAAGCCCTGCCGGCCGTAGTACTCGAGAAAGTCGATCGCCTCCGCCACGTCCGCGTCCGCGTCGTCCCAGCACTTCCCGGCTTCGAAGACCTCGAGGGCGGCGACCTCGAACTTGCGCCGGCGCAACCAGTCTGCCGCCCGGAACAGCACGCCGGCACGGTCGGCTGGCGCGCTACGGCTCCAGGCTTCGAAGGCCGACTCGCCAGCCGCGACGGCCCGGTCGCCTTCCGACGGGCCACAACAAGCCGACACGGCGACGATCTTCGCGGGATCGGCGGGGTCGACCGAGACGATCGTCCGGTTCGTGCGCAGCTCCGAGCCACCGACCAGGCCGTTGACCTCGCCGCCGAGGGACGCCCGTACCGACTCGAGGGCGGCGCTCATCAGGCGCGGCGCCTCGGGCGCGAACCATCGCACGAGCGGCTCGGGGTCATAGGCGCGCGGCTCGCGCGCCTGGGTCGCCGGTCGAGCGACGGCTGCAGGCGCCAGAACGCTCGCAGGGACGGCGTCGAAGTCGGCCACCGGCGCGGCCACGAGCGACGCAAGGTCCTTGTGCTCCGCGAAACGCAGCCTCACGAAGCTGTCGTTCGAGGTGTTCTCGAGCAGGCGGCGCACGAGGTAGGCCATGCCCGGCACCAGCTCACCCATCGGCGAGTAGACGCGCAGCCGGAAGCCGAGCCGCCGGAACGCCTCGTGCACGGGCTCTGCCATGCCCCATAGGAGCTGGACCTCATAGCCCTCGTCGGGAATGCCTGCGGCACGACCCGCCGCGATCGCGTACGCGAGCGACCTCAGGTTGTGCGAGCCGAACGCCGCTCTCACCCTGCCGTGCCAGGAGTGCAGGAGCCGCACGCACCGCTCGAAATTCGCGTCGGTCTCGGCCTTGCGCTCGTAAACGGGAACGGGCCAGGAAGCCGCCTCGGCGACCACTGTCTCGGTGTCCCAGTACGCGCCCTTCACGAGCCTGATCCCGAGGGGCACCTCGCGGTCGGCCGCCCATCCGCAGAGCGACACCAGGTCCTCGTAGCTGTCCTTGAGGTAGGCCTGCACCACGATCCCGGCCTGGAGCCCTGCGAGCTCCGGGCGGGCGAGCAACTCGCGTACGAGCCGGTGCGTGACGTGCTTGACCTCGTACCGCTCGAGATCGAACCAGACCTGCGCTCCATCTGCAGCGGCGCCCTCCAAGATGGGCATGAGCCGCCGTGCTGCCGACGCGATGCCGGCATCGGCGGTCAGCGCCGCAAAGTCCGGGGCCAGCGCCGTTGGCTTGATCGCAACCGCGACACGGCCCATGGGCCCGAGATCGTCCTGTTCGAGGACTTCGTTTCGTGGCCAAGCGCGGCTCGCGTCGATCAGCACCGCGACGAGGTCCGCAAGCCGGGCGGCGTAGCGGTCGGCCTCAGCTTGCGAATGGGTGTGCTCACCCAGCAGGTCGACGGTCGCAGCACGACCTCGCTGCCAGAGCTCCCCGAGCTGTCGCGCGGTGCTCGCGGCGTCTGTGGCGACGATGAACTGGGTCGCCATCCGAGCGACCTCACGGCGTGCTACCGCGGCCACGAGACTGCGGCCACCGGGAACCCGCCCGGACACAGCCACAGCCCGTGAGAAGAAACGGGGCACGACCTCGCCACCGAAGTACTCCTCGACGTGGCGGTAGAGGTCGGCATCGTCCGCCATCGCCGGCAACGCATCCACGAAACGGAACATCTGCGTCCGCAGTCCCGCGTTCCCCATCGCCCGCCGCATCAACCATTCGGTCCCCGGCGTGATCCGGTACGCCCGCGTCTCGGTACCGCTGCCGAGCTCGGCGATGTGAGCAACGAGCTCTCTTACCTCGGCCTCCGCAGGAGCGACACCCGGGCCTTGGCCGTTGCGACGACGCTGTGGCACTTGGCCTGAGGCTAGCCGCGCCCGGGCACGGTCAGGCAGTCCATGTCAGCGGCATCGGCTTCACACAGCTTCCCTCAGTCGGTCCGACGGACGCTCACACGTGCAGCCCGCATTCGGTCTTCCCGGTGCCGGCCCAGCGGCCCTCGCGAGGGTGACGGCCCTCCGGCACGGGCATGGTCGTCGGTGCGCACCCGATCGAGACATAGCCGATGTAGCTGAGCGGGTGACGAGGCAGGCCGTGGGCCGCGACATACGCTTCCACATCGCCGTCGTCCCAGGCGGCGACCGGGTTCACCTTCACGATGTTGCGGCTCGGGTCCCAGGCGATCACCGGCGCCTCGGCCCGCTCAGGGGTGTCGACCCGCTTCAGGCCGGTGATCCACGCACTGTGGCCGCGAAGCACCTTGGCGAGCGGCACTACCTTGCGCAGCTCGCAGCAGCGGCCGGAGCCGCACGGGAACTCGTCGAGTGGCACTTCGGGGTGCGTGACGACGAGATTGAGGTCGTAACGGCTGCGGAGGCGCTCCACGTACGCGAGCGTCTCGGGGAAGTGGAAGCCGGTGTCGAGGAAGATCACCTCGATGGAAGGCTCGACGCCGACCACCATGTCAAGCAGCGCTGCGTCCTGGAACGAGTCCGCCAAGGCCACCTTGCCGGGGAACCGGTTCACGGCCCACTCGATGATCTCCACCGGGTCCGCCTTGTCGAGGCGAGCCGAGGACTCGGCGAGCTCCGCGAGCAGCTCCGCTGACGGGCCCCGACCTTCCGACTCGAGCTCCATGGTCCTCCGATGCCTGGTGAGCCGTGACTGGCTCGCGAGCGGCTTCCAACTTATCGTCTCCCCGGTTTGCACCGGTCTTGCGCGAATGTGACGTTCGGCCCTTCCGGCACGGGGGAGAGGCGAGTTATCTGAGTGCAGGCGAGCGAAGGGAGAACAAGGTGTCGAGTGCGGGCCGGTCTGGTCGGGTTGACCCGCCGGATGAGGCGGTGTCGGCGCGGAGTCGTGAGCTGCTCGACTGCGCCGCAGTCAACAAGGACGCCGCGTTCACCGAGCAGGAGCGGGCGGCGTTCGGACTTCGCGGCCTGTTGCCGTGGCGGACCATGACAATCGAGGAACAGGTGGCCCTCGAGCTCGAGCATCTGCGGCGAAAGGCTGACGACCTCGAGCAGTACATCGGTCTCGCGGCACTGCAGAACCGCAACGAGACGCTCTTCTACCGGCTGCTGGTCGATCACCTCGAAGAGCTCGCCCCGATCATCTACACGCCAACGGTTGGGCGCGCCTGTCGGGAGTACAGCCACGTCGTGCGCCGGACCCGGGGAGTGTGGATCACTCCGGACGACATCGACCGCATTCCGGAACTGCTCGGCAACTCGGGCCAACCCGGAGTCCGGCTCATCGTGGTCACCGACAACGAGCGCATCCTCGGCCTCGGCGACCAGGGAGCCGGCGGCATGGGCATACCGATCGGCAAGCTCGCCCTCTACGTCGCGGGAGCCGGCCTTCACCCGCGCCTCACGCTGCCGGTCTCCCTCGACTGCGGAACGGACAACGAGGAATTGCGGCACGACCCCCTCTACGTCGGCTATCCGGAGCGCCGCCTGCGAGGTGACGCGTACTACGACTTCGTCGAGGCGTTCGTCGACGGGGTCAAACAGGTGTACCCCGACGCCTTGATGCAGTGGGAGGACTTCAAGCAGCACAACGCGATTCGCCTGCTCGACCAGTACCGCCACCGGCTCCCGTGCTTCAACGATGACATCCAGGGAACCGCTGCTGTGGTCACCGCCGGCATACTCGCCGCGCTCGAGCACAGAGGCGAGAAGCTTTCGGCACAGCGACTGGTGCTCCTCGGCTCAGGGGCTGCCGGCATCGGGATCGCCCGGCTCGTCCAGTCCATCATCCGAACAGAGGGCGCCACCGAGGAGGAGACCCGCCACGCGGTGACGATGCTCGATTCGCAGGGTCTCGTCTTCGAGGGGCGCGACGCGGTGCAAGACGACAAGCGTCCCTTCGCGCTGACCACCAACGAACTGAGCGGCTTCGGTTTCGAACCGAGCGATCGCTACGACCTCGAGACCGTCGTCCGCCATGTTGCGCCGACGATCCTGATAGGGACCAGCGGCAAGCCCGGTGCCTTCAGTGAGACCGCTGTGCGGGAGATGGCCAAACGGACGCCGAGACCCATCGTGTTCCCACTTTCCAACCCGACCGCGAACTCTGAGGCCACGCCTGCCGACGTGCTCGCGTGGAGCGACGGCAAGGCTCTCGTGGCGACCGGGAGCCCTTTCGACCCGGTCGAGATCGGTGGGCGCACTCAGATCGTAGGACAGGCGAACAACGTCTTCGTGTTCCCGGGCGTCGGGCTCGGAGCGGTCGCGGGCCGGGCCCGGGAGGTGACCGACCGGATGTTCCTCGTGGCCGCCACGACGCTGGCGGGCATGGTTCCCCTGGAGCGGATCGAGCAAGGGGCGATCTATCCGCGCCTCACCGAGCTACGAACGATCTCGCGAGAGATCGCCGTCGCGGTCGCCCGCGAGGCCCGGGACAGCGGCGTGGCTCCGATGGCCGCCGATTCAGAGCTCGAAGCCGCAATTGACGCCTGTATCTGGGCACCCCAGTACGAGTGCCTCGAGCCGACACGCCAGCAGGACGCGGCAGCCGACTAGGCGCGCCGCCCGAGCGGGGAACCTCCGCCGGCAAGTGCGGTGTGGCCAACCGACCCCCGCGTCGCAGTCCACGGGTGGCCGCGCCCGGCCGGGCCACCCGTTGCGAGCAGCGACGGATCCTGCGCGGCAATCAGGCCGCAGCCGCAGCTGTGGGCACCGGCGTCACCGGGACCATCCACGCTGCCCTCCTGCGTGAGCACGGCTGGGTCGTGAGCCACCTTGTGAGACGGGACTCCGCCAACGTGAAGCCGAAGTCGGTGGAGATCGATCTGCTGGATCTTCGCAAGGGTCATGAGCGCCACAGCGACCGCCGCTATGAGTGCCACTTGGCCGCAACGCTTCCTCCTGATGCAAGCTTCGTGCTGGTCCGGTTCGCCTCTATCAGCTGGATGAGGTGCTGAAGGACCTCGCCGCAATGCCCGGTAACGTCACTGCGGTCATCTTCACGACGAACTGGGCCGCTCTGAAGCCACTCGAAGAGACACTGCCGAACGGCAACTATGTTCTCGCCGATGCCATTGCCGGTGGCTCGATATCCGGCAACAGGTTGACGGCCACTATCAAGCCACTTCTGCCTCTCGGTGCCGTCCATCCCACTGCTGAAGCAAGGACCGAGACCATCGTGAGGGTGTTCTCCGAAATAGGGCTGTCACCAGGACATGAGGACGACATCCTGCACTGGCATTGGCTTCAATACGCTCTCAACGCGGCCATGTGGCCGGCCCTGGTTGAAGCGGGCACGTCCCTGGCTGTCGTGAAGGATCGTGAGATCTTCCAACGTATGTTGGCTGCCGTCCGCGAAGCGCTCGACCTATGTGCTCTGCGGGGCGTGACGGTCGGCGAGTATCCCGAGAGTCGAATGTTCCTGAACGGAGGCTCTGGCGTGGCCTCTCGCGTGAAGACCTGGGCGATGCGTGAGGCATACGGGCTGGCTGTCGTTCACAGCGAGTATCACCGCCGCTGCATGCAGCATGGCCTGAAGGACCAGAGGGAGATCGCGACGGCCTACAACGCCGTGCTCGCGACCGGGCACGACCTCGGCTGCCAGATGCCGGTCTTCGACAGCTTCAAGGACACGATCGCCAGGTTCCAGCAGGCCTAGCGGCGATTGCCGGGCCCGAGACCGCTCAGCTCGGAGCAAGTCCGCGACGTTCGATCTCCTCGAGCACACGAGGAGGGACCGGCCGGCAGCCGCAGACTTCGACGTGCTCTAGGTGCCACCGGACACGCTCGTCCAGGGACGCTCCGCTTCCCAGGCGGTGCTGCTCGTGCCACTGCCGATTGAGCGGCGGTTTGTCCAAGTGCCACACCTCCTCCGACTGTTCACGACATCACCTGCCGGTCCAGATGACCATGGTGCATCGCCCGCAGGTGAAGGCACGCCGTCAGCTCAGGTACCGGCCTAGCAGGCTGCGATCGGCCGGGCTGAGACGATCGGCCACGTTCAGGGCCTGATGCCAATAGGGGTAACGCAGTGGCTCGGCGCTGACTTCGTCCAGCCGCGACACCTCGTCGTCGGTGAGCACGAACTCGGCAGAGGCCAGGTCGTCGGTGAGCTGCTCCTCGGTGCGCGCGCCGACGATCACCGAGGTGACCGCCGGCTTGCCGATGGTGTAGGCCAGCGCGACCTGAGCCGCCGACACGCCGCGAGCTGAGCCGATCTCGACCAACAGCTCGATGGTGTCGTACAGCTTGTCCTCGTCGTGGATCGGCGGCTCGTCCCACTCACCGCTCAGATGCCGGCTGCCTTCGGCAGCTTCGGCCCCGTGCCGCCGGTACTTGCCCGAAAGCAGGCCGCCCGCGATCGGGCTCCACACCAGGATCCCGAGACCCTGGTCTATGGACACCGGCACGAGCTCGCTCTCGGCATCTCGGGCCTGCAGCGAGTAGTAGATCTGCTGGCTGACAAAACGTGCCAGGCCTCTGCGGTCCGACACCGCCAACGCCTTCATCAAGTGCCAGGCGGAAAAGTTCGACGATCCTATGTAGCGGACCTTGCCCGAGCGGACCAGTGAGTCCAACGCTTCCAGGGTCTCCTCGAGCGGAGTCTGGCCGTCCCATCCGTGCACCTGGTACAAGTCGATGTGGTCGGTGCCCAGCCGGCGCAGGCTCGCCTCGGCCCCCTTGATGATGTGGTGACGAGACAGCCCCGCGTCATTGGGCTCGCTACTCATCGGAAATCGCACCTTCGTCGCGATCAGCATTTCCTCGCGACCGCTGCCTAGAGCCTGGCCGACGATCTCCTCCGACAACCCGTGCGAGTACACGTCTGCTGTGTCGATCAGGTTGACGCCTGCATCACGGGCCAGAGCGATCTGCCTGCGAGCTCCCTCGACGTCTATGTGGCCAACCGGACTTGCCCATCCTGTCCCGCCAAAGCCCATCGTGCCAAGGGTGATGGTCGAGACACGCAGTCCGGAGTTGCCTAGTTGACGATATTCCATGTGACGCAACGTTAGGGGACGACCACTGGCTTGTCGATGCTCGGGAACATGGCCGGCGCAGCCTTGTTTCCCGCTCCCGTGTCGCCGACGGCCGCACTGCCCGGCCCGCGCGCCTCAGGTCGTTCGCGGGCGCCCGCCGACCTGGCCGATGGCTCGAGTCGCCGTCGTGACCGCCTCGAGGGCACACTCCTCCAGACCACCGCCGCGCACCCAGGGCGTGATGAAGCCCGCACAGAACGCGTCTCCGGCACCGGTCGAGTCCACGACCTGCGCCGGCTGGGCGGCCACCGGGACCCGGCGCCCGTCGGCTGCGGCGACGAGGGCGCCTGCCGAGCCGAGCTTGAGCGCGACCACGGGATATCTCTCGAGCAGTGCGGAGACGATCGCGTCCGGCTCGTCCCGGCCGGTCAGCAGCCGACCCTCGTCCAGATTCGGGAACACGATCCGGGCGCCGGAGGTCCACTCCAGGAACGACTGCCGCCCCACAGCTCGCAGACCTGCGACCGAGGCCGGGTCGACGGAGGTCGGCACGCCCGTGCTGAGCGCTGTCGCCCACAGGCTGCGAAGGGCGGATCGTGTCCCGGGCTCGAAGAGCTGGTAACCCGAGAGGTGCAACAGAGCCGCATCCTCGAGCACGCGCTCGGGCAGGTCGGCGGCCCCGAGGTTACGGTTGGCCCCGCGGTCGGTGAACATCGAGCGTTCGCCGTCCGGGGAAACGAGCACGACGATGGTCCCCGTGGCGACATCTTGATCGGATGCGAGCCAGGTGTCGACGCCGAGTTGCTCGAGTACGGCCCGATGGTGGGCAGCGTCCGACGCACCTGCCCGGCCCGCGAAGCGCACAGGCGTGTGCAGCGCTGCGAGCCATGCGGCCTGGTTGGCCCCCGAGCCACCGGGCGACAGCTCGATTCTTGACGGCGTGTCCGTGCCGACGTCGATCGGTCCTTGTGGCCGCAGGATGATGTCGTTGATGACGTCGCCGACGACCACCACCACCACCAGCGGCCGCGTCACTCGTCTGTCTCGGCCCAGGCCCGGGCGATCCGTGCCGCGAGAGCCACGTTGTTGCGCACCGCCCAGATGTTCGCTTCCAGGCTGGCCCCGCCTGACGCCCGATAGATGTGGTCAAGGAGGAAGGGCGTCACCGCCTTGCCGCGGATGCCGTCTCGGTCTGCGGCGGCGAGCGCTTGAGCCAGCAGCCCGTCGTGGGTCTCCGGGTCCAGCTGGTGGCCGACCGGCACGGGGTTGGCGATCACGATCGCATTGCGAAGACCGAGGCGATCGGCGGCCCTCATCACCGCAGCGACCTCATCCGGGTCGGAGACAGCCCAGTCGAGGTCGTTGCCGGAGTCGGCGACGTAGAAGCCCGGGAACCGCAACGTCCGGTATCCGACGACGGTGACGCCGAGCGTCTCGAGTCGTTCCAGGGTCGCCGGCACGTCGAGGATCGACTTGACGCCGGCACAAACCACGGTGATCGCGGTGCGGGCCAGCGTGGGGAGGTCGGCAGACTCGTCGAAGGTCTCACCGGCGCGGCGGTGGACTCCGCCGATCCCGCCGGTGGCCAAGACGCGGATCCCAGCAAGCCGGGCGAGCGTCGCCGACGAGGCCACCGTCGTCGCCGCGTGTCGTGATGCGGCAACCGCGAGCGGCAGCTCGCGGACGCCAACCTTGGCCACGTCCGGCGCCGTCGCGAGCGTCTCAAGCTGTGCCGGGTCGAGCCCGACGGTGGGCCGGCCGGCCGGCACGCCAACGCTTGCCGGCACCACCCCGGCCGCCCGCAGCATGGCCTCCAGCTCCAGGGCGACCTCCAAGTTGCGCGGCCGGGGCAGGCCGTGACTGATGATCGTCGACTCGAGAGCCACGACGGGGCGCCCCGCGTCGAGCGCCGCCTGGACTTCCGGTGCGACCGTCAAGGACAATCGGGCGCTCATGTCAACCATGATCTCGCGTCCACCGTAGCGTCTGGGAGATGAACGAGGATCGCTTCGCTGCGGAGGTCACAGTCATCGGGTTCGACGGCGACGACACGCTGTGGCACAGCGAGGACGCCTTCGCGCTGGCGCAGGAACGGCTTGCGGACCTGCTCGCCGCGCATGCCTCGGACGCGGAGGTGCTGGCTCGATTGCAGGAGATCGAGAGGCGCAACCTCGAGCTGTTCGGTTACGGCATCAAGGGGTTCACGCTGTGCATGATCGAGACTGCCATCGAGGTGAGCAACGGCACGGTACCGGTCGCGGACATCGAGCACCTGCTCGGGACCGGGCGGGAGATGCTCGCGCGACCCGTGGGCCTGCTCCCCGGCGTGGCCGAGACGGTACCGCTCCTGGCCGACGGCTATCGCCTCGCCCTCATCACCAAGGGTGATCTTCTCAACCAGGAGAGCAAGATCGCGCGCTCAGGGCTCGCCGGACTGTTCGAGAGCATCGACATCTTGAGCGAGAAGACCGCCGACTCCTACCTCCAGATCTTCCGCAGGCTCGAGATCGAGCCCGAGCAGTTCCTGATGGTCGGCAACAGCGAGGTGTCCGACGCGCTGCCGGTCGTCGCGCTGCAAAGTTGGGCCGTGCTTGTGCCGTACCCGCTGACCTCAATGCACGAGCTCGGATTTTCGTTCGATCGGTCCTCACCCCGGCTGAGGATCCTGACGAGGATCGATGAGCTGCCCGCGATCTTGTCCGGCGCCGAAGGACCTTCAGGCGGGACTGCATAGGTCTGCGAGCCCTCCGAGCCACCGGGCCGTTGCAAGAAGCCCTGGGTTCGCCCACGCGACGGCGAGAACGCGACGTGGGCAGCGTCTTCACCAACCGAGCGTCTTGGCAGCAGGGGCGTCAAGAAACGGGAGCGCTCGTGGGGAGCTGCGGCACCACGGTTTGGCATCGTCTCAGACATGAACGAGATTCAGCTCGCCAAGGGTGCGATCCGGGCTGGTACGGAGCTGTTCCTGAGAGGGGCCGACATTGACGCTGCAGGTTTGGACAACATCGTGGTGGCCGGTGCTCTCGGCACGTATCTGGATCTGGAGAGCGCGATACGGGTGGGACTGCTAGTGGATGTGGAGCGGGCGCGCTACCGACAGGTGGGAAACGCCGCGGGTCGGGGAGCCGGCCACCTGCTGCTGTCGCGAGAACGCCGAGCACTGGTGGATGTGGCGCGAAGCCCGGTGGCCTATGAGCGAGGAGCGGTGCGATCGGGAAGGAACTGCGCCTACGAGAACGTGTACCTGAAGGCGATCACCGGTTATCCGATGACTCTGGAGGGAGCCGAGGGTCCTGTGCGCATCTCTCCCCAGTGGGCAAGGTCGCCTAAGCGGTGGCCGGCCTGTGGAGCAATGAGTCAGTGCAGAACATCAAGCTCTTGGGAGGGATGGCCCCGACGGTCTCCATGGAGCAGCTGGCCTATGCCACACGACTCCTGAACGAAGCGACCGAGGCGGATCAGGCGACCCTGCTGCGTGACTGGTTGGTGGCGAGCGACCTCGGTAAGGACCCTCAGGCCTTCGTACTGCGGCGGGACGTGGTGCTGAAGCTGGCAGAGGAGATCGTGGCCGAGCCGACGGGGTACCTGCGTACGCGCAGGGCAGTGCTGGCTACTCTGGCAGCGCTCCGCCAAGGCCAGACTGACGGGACCTTCTTGCTGAGCAAACCGGAAAGCAACTGGCTTGACCGGCTCTCAAAACAGGCGGAGCAACTGCCCGAGGACGAGGGCAACTTCATCGAGGAGATCGTGGCAGGGGTCGACCGCGAAGAGGTCCGCCTCGAGCAATATGGGACTGACCTTTAGAAGACAGGCGATCACACCCACGCGGCGATCGACCTAGCAGTCGAGAAGCAGACAGCGTTCTAGGCTGAACCGTGGATGCCGTGCAAGCCCGGTCCGCTAGGATTCGCCTCATCACAGGATAGGATTACTTGAAAGGAATTCCGTCGATAGCACAGCTCACGTCAGTCGTTGGCCCAGTAGTCGCGACGCCCTTGGGGACTGTACGTGTCGTCGCGGTCGATCTCGGTGCCTCCAGCGGACGCGTATTCGTCGTCGAGCTCGGTCACGAATACTTCGAGTTCGCCCAGGTCCACCGGTTCTGGAACGGAGGCACCAGAGCCGGCAGCCATATCTACTGGGATGTGCTGGGCCTCCATCGTGGAATTCTCGACGGCATCCGTGCGGCTGGTCGCTCGGGACGCCTGGATTCGATCGGCATCGACTCTTGGGGGGTCGACTACGGCTTGCTTGACGCCACTGGAACGCTGCTCAGCAACCCTGTCCACTACCGTGACGATCGGACCCACGCCGTCGTCGCCCCGGTCGTGGAGAGCGTTGGCGCCCTTGACCTCTATCGCCGGTCGGGCATAGCAGTCGTACCCTTCAATACGATCTTCCAGCTTGTCGCTGGTCGCGACGACGCCCAATTCACTTTGGCGCGCACCCTGCTGCTTATGCCGGATCTGCTTGGGTACTGGCTTACAGGATCTATCGGCGCCGAGGAAACCAACGCGTCGACGACCCAACTGCTCAGAGTCGACGGATCAGGATGGGATGTCGATCTGATCGCAAAGATACGCGTCGCGCCTGGTCTCTTCCCACCGATTCGCCGGCCCGGAGAACAACTTGGCCCACTCCTTCCGGAGGTGCTCGCTGAGACGGGGCTGGACTACCAGGTCCCTCTCACAGCAGTCGGCTCCCACGACACCGCATCGGCGGTCGCGGCCATTCCAGCCGTTGACCCCCACTTCGCGTTCATCTCCTGCGGCACGTGGTCTCTTGTCGGCGTCGAGCTGGATGGGCCAGTCCTAAGTGAGGAGAGCCGCTCTGCGCAATTCACGAACGAACGAGGTGTCGACGGCTCGATCCTCTACCACCGCAACGTGATGGGGCTCTGGCTGCTCCAAGAGTCAATGCGGACCTGGGAGCGTCTTGGCAAGACCTTCTCCCTCGAGGAACTGGTCTCCTGGGCCGCCACCGAGACACCTCTTCGCAGCATCTTCGACCCCGATGATCCGATGTTCTTCCCGCCGGGTGATATTCCCGCTCGAATCGAACAGCTCTGTCACGACTTGGGTGAGCCGATTGCCAAGACACCGCCACAGATAACTCGTGCCATCCTCGACAGCCTTGTCCTCGCATATCGGCGAACCCTACGCTTGGCTTGCGAGCTGTCGGGGAAATGTGTCGACGCAATTCATATAGTCGGCGGTGGCGTGCACAATACCCTGCTCTGTCAGCTCACGTCCGACGCATGCGGGCTGCCGGTCGTCGCAGGCCCGGTCGAGGCCGCAGCGATCGGAAACGCTCTGGTACAAGCCCAGGCTCTTGGTGCAATCGGAAGTGGCCGGTGGGCTGCCCGGGCGAGCGCCGTCAACCGAATTGAATTGCGCATCTACCAACCTTCCGAAGGTGAGGCCCAACGGTGGGGGGCCGCAGAGGCCCGCCTCGCCAGGAGTTGAGGTAGCCGGCAATTCGATCGAACTGCGACTAGACGAGGTAGGTCCAACGTGTCCCTACCGTCTTGGGATCCACGTCAGGCGATGGAAGACATCCATGATTGACGTGGTACGAGGGCCTCGTCGCACTGCCGGAAATCCGGTTCGACGCGCCCCGGATCGAATCGCAAAGCGCGGGCGCCACCGGGATCGAGGCGCCCTTGTCCACGGGTGCGCGCGAACAGCAACCCATAGGAAGTGCCAGCGTCGGATCGGGAGCTTGCCAAGGCTCGACCTGGGCTGGGTTCGCTCACCAGAGCTAGCGTTACAGTCGCGGTACCAACGAGGAGAGCGCGCCGCGATGGCACATAGTGGCAACCATCCCCGGCGGCGTGGCCAACCGCCGAAGAGTGGCGACCGGCCGCTGAGCAACGACGACACCAGCGCCGACGGCGGGCAGGATGAACCCGTTGCCGAGCAGGCGCGCGAGCGGCCGGCGGACGGGTCCGCCTCGCGGCGCGAATCCGCAAAGAATGCCCCCAAGCGCAGCACCGCCATGACGGCGGGGATCTTCGGCACCGTGCTCGTCGTGTTGGCGGTTCTCGTCATCGTCCTCGTCTCGGTGATCGGGAAGAAGGCTCCGACCACTGCACCGAGCAGCGGCCGGCTCGGTATGCGGCCTGCGCCCGCGACCGTCGCAAACGCGATCAATCACGTACCGCCGGCGGCCTTCGCTGAAGCAGGGACCACGATCACCTCTTCTGGGCCCTACACGGGTTCGATCACGGTCCTCAAGAGCCAGCCCTCACTGACTCGCGATGGCAAGCCTCTGGTCGCCTACATCGGCTCCAACTCGTGCCCCTACTGCGCAGCGACCCGCTGGCCGTTCGCTATCGCCCTCGCCCGCTTCGGCAGCTTCAAGGGGCTCCGTGTAACCGCCTCGGGGGAGGTCAATCCGGGTATCGCCACCCTCAGCTTCTACGGCTCGACCTACACGAGCCGCTACATAGCTTTCCTGGCCACCGAGCAGTGCACCAACGTCCTGTCGTCCAGTACTTCCGCGGCGGTCGAGGCCTGCAACGGCTACGAGCCGCTCCAGCCCTTGTCGCCAACGGCTCACAGGATCTTCCTCAAGTACGACTTCCCGCCGTACGTCTCCTCAGCCTACGAAGGCAGTATCCCTTTCGTCGATTTTGCCAACAAGTTCCTTGAAGACGGCGCCTTCATGGATCCAACCATCCTCACCGGCTTCACACACGTGCAGATCGCGCGAAGCCTTGCCGACCCCGTTGCCTCGCCGGCCCAGACGATCCTCGTCGCCGCGAACTACTACACAGCGGGCATCTGCAAGCTGACCGACAACAAGCCGGGCTCGGTCTGCAAGACGGAGGTCGTTGAGCATGCAACCGGACTGCTGAAGCTATGAGCAGGGTCACCGCTGATCTCCGCGTCGACTACACCCTGCAGCATCGGCGCGCGAAGTTCTCTCACATCGACCGGAAGATTCGAGGTCGCGCTTTGGCCACGATGACTGTAGTGCGTCGTCAAGAGCGCTCTGCGCCCTCCATCGCACCCGGGGATCCTTGGACACTCTCGGATCCGAGCCCGCTAACGCCCTTCGCGCCTGCTTTGCCGGACCGGAGGTTGTCGCGCCAGTCGCGCGGCGAGAATATGTCCCCTATTCCTCAGGCATTACCGCCATCGACAATGGCACCGCTCATGTCCCACAGGTCCTCCCAAGACTGATTGGGTCTCCATAGGAAGACATGGCCCTTGATCAGACGGCTATTCCGGTCGATCCCGGTGACGACCAGCATTTCCTCTTCTGTCAGCGGGTCGCTCACCACCGCCTCGAGATTGGCCTCGTACTCGTTGCGCCTGTCGGAAAAGGGTATCGGGATCTGCCCTCGTTGGACGGCCCACTTCACGCAGATCACTGCCGGGTGCACTCCGTGGTCCTGGGCGATGCCGACCAGCACTGGATCTTCTATGTCAACACTGTCTTCGGGCGTCCGATCACGGTCAGGACGAGTTGGTGAGCCAATGGGGCAGAAGCCGACTGGTTGAATGCCCTGACTGCGAACATACGCGAACAGCTCCGGCTGCTGAAAGTGAGGGTGCAGCTCCATTTCGTTCACAGCCGGAGGAATCCGAGCGTCGCGTAGCAGGAGTTCCAGCTTGGGGATCGTCGTGTTCGAAGTGCCGATGTGGCGGACAAGGCCCATGTCGACCAGTCTCTCCATCTGGCGCCAAGTCTCCATGAACTCGCTGTGGACATACGGGCGGGCGTCGGGGCTACGAGAGCTCATGTCGCAGCCCGGCGCGTGGAAGTTCGGGAACGGCCAGTGCACCAGATACGTGTCCAAGTAGTCCGTTCGGAGGTCGACTAAGGACTTCTCACACGCGGGGATAACGTCCCCTCGGGAATGCTTGTCGTTCCACAGCTTGGATGTGATCCAAAGCTGCTCGCGAGGAAACCCCTGGAGAACATCCCCGATACGATCCTCGTTGTCGTAGACCGCGGCACAGTCGAAATGTCGGTAGCCGACCTCCAGAGCGCCGCTCACCGCCTGAGCGACCTTGTCGGCCGGGACGCGGTCCGAGCCGAAGGTGCCCAACCCTATGGCCGGCATCAGAGCACCCGTATACAGCTTCCGCTTCGGGACCAGCGCCGGGTCAACAGACATGGCGGCAATCAGTTCTAAAGTGAGCCTTGCAGACCCATTCCACCATTGGCCGTCAGGGGCGCGTTCCTCAAAAGGGCCCGCGTCCCCATCCTCCTTTCGATCTGGACAGTGGTCTTCTCGTGTACGACTTGCTGACGAAAGGTGTACCCGACCCAGAGCCAGTCCCTGACCGCTGGCTCTTTGCGCGTCTTTCAGGTCGTCAGAGCCCGGAAAGTCGTGAAACAGGCGGGCTAGGCGGATCCCACCATGAAGTCCGTCAGCTCTCTGAGCGAAGTCTCCTTCGGGCTAAAGGCCGCTACGATCCTGCCTGCCCTCATGACCAACAGATGGTCGGCAAGCTCCAGCATTTGCGGCAAGTTGTGGCCCACCACAACCACGGTTTCACCGTGGTCCGCCGTGTCCCGGATGATCCGCAAGAAAGCAGCAGTCTCGCGCGGGCCGAGAGAGGCTGTTGGCTCGTCGAGGAGCACTACTCGTGCCCCGAAGTACATAGCCCGAGCAAGCGCGACAGCCTGGCGTTGCCCGCCGCTCAGTTGCTTCACGCCGACCCTGGACGGAGGCATGCTTATCCTCAGCAGCTTCAGTGCGTCGTCCGCGTCCTTTCGCATCGCGCGCCGGTCGACCACGCGCATTCCCAAGATTCGCCGATACAGTTCACGGCCGAGAAAAACGTTATCCGCGACTGACAGAGTATTCACGAGAGCCAGGCTCTGGTAAAGCGACTCGATCCCAACTGTCCTCGCCGCCCGGGCGGTGTGGAACGCCACAGGATGCCCGTCGAGCAGTACCTCTCCTTCGTCCGGCACCTCGAAACCACTGAAGATCTTCAATAGTGTCGACTTGCCAGCACCGTTGTCTCCGACGATGCCGGTAAGGCCCGGCCAGAACTCTACGGACACTTCTCTCAGGGCGCCAACGTGCCCGTACCATTTTGACAAGTGCGTAGCTGCCAAGCGCGGGACGGTAACCGTGTTGTTATCAAGCATGCTTCCTCCCAGGTGCTCGCGCTCAGGTTTGTGTTTCTCTATCGCCGATGACCCGTGCGATAACCAACGCGATAAGGATCACCAGTCCGTAGACCGCGTTTTCCCAAAAGACGTTGACGTTCTTGAGGTCCAAGATGTTCTGGACCACCGCAAGGACCAAAACCCCGACGGCGACGCCGACCATGTTGCCCTTGCCGCCGAGGAGGCTCACACCGCCGATGACGGCGGACGCGAACGCTATGAAAATGACGCCTTCACTGTACCCTTGGCTGGCGGTAATCGCGCCGTCACGTCCCATCTCCACAAAGCCCCCCATGGCGGCGAGCACACCCGCCGCCATGTAGACGCCGATCTTCACTCGGTCGACGTTGATGCCGGCCGCGCGAGCGGCCTCGGCGCTACCGCCCACGGCATAGATTGCGCGGCCAGCCCGGCGGTAACGCAGGAACAAGCCGACCACGACAAATACGACCGCCGTCGCCACCAGCGATACCGGTACCGGGCCCCAGAAGTTACCTCCGATGTAGGAAAAGCAAGTAGGCAGGGCGGAGATCGTCTGCCCGTCGACCAGGCCGTCTTGAACACCTGCCAGCCCTATCAACATCCCGAGGGTGACGATGAAGGCACTGAGATGCGCCTTCACGATCAGGAGGCCGTTCACGAAACCGACAGCGGCGCCCGCCAAGAGGAGCACGATCAGCCCGGCGTACGGATTCAGATTGAGGCCGACACCGAAGGCCGACGCGGGCGCTACCAGCCAGGTCGCCAGCATCGGCGCAAACCCATAAGTACCTCCGAGGGACAAGTCCATGCTGCCGATCATCAAGACGAGCGCTTCGCCCGCCGTGATCAGCGCGATGGAGGAGGCATACTGGCCGATCCCCCAGAAATTGTCGCCCTGGAGGAAGTAAGGGCTGATCAGGGCGCCGAAGACGATCAGCGCGACGAGCACCGGCAGTAGGCTCGCGTCCCTCAAGAGGGACAGGGCTCTGCTGTCCCCGCTGATCTGCTGCAGTTCGGCTTCGGCGGCTGCCGGGCTATCGGCTTCCTGCCCCGTTGGCTGCGCCAGCGCGGCGGCCTCCTTTTCACCGCTGACCCGTGTCATACTGTCAGGCTCCCAACCAGGGTGGACTTGCCGGCCCCATTGCGGCCAACCAACCCGACGCAGCGAGCCGAGCGCAGGGACAGGCTTACCCCCCGCAGGGCGACGGTAGCACCGAACTGCTTGGAAGTGCCGACGGCTTCGGCGGCGGCCACATCTCCGCTTTTCATTGATGTTGTCTCAGGACTCACGACCAGACCTTCCAAATGTCGGCCCACCTGCTCCCTCCTCAGACGGGAGAGGAGGGAGCAGGGACGAGGCCTATTGGTTGTTGAGAGGCTTAGGGCGTTACCCCGTTGCAAATCCCACCATGGGCCTTACCGTAGACGTTGCCCCAGAGCGCTGGATCAGTGACCGCCGTGGTCTTGAAGCTGGCTGGCTGCCCGTCGGTTTTGGGCCCCTTGAGCGTCAGCTGCGTCTTGGTGACGAAGGGGGCGACGATCGGGTCGGTCAGCTGGACGTCGCCCTTATAGCTGACGTGGGTCAGCTTTGCGCTGGTCAAACCGGCTTCCCCGACCTTGAGGACGACATGCTTCGCCGCGTCTACGGCGTACTTGACCGCGCCCTCGGCGTACAGGTTGGCCGGCTGGGACGACGCGAAGTCCATCCAACCCCGGCTGATGTAGCACTGTTCGTAGGCGACGCCGTCATCTCCGCCGAGGATTACATGGTCCTTCTTGCTGCCGGCGGGGCCGAAGCCCTTTGCTTGGAGGAACTTGATGATCCCCGGGTCGGGCCCGCTGTACTCGTCGTAGACGGCCTTGACCTGGGAGTGATAGGCGTCGATGGCCGTCTCTGTAAAGGTGAGCGCGGTATCCGGGTTCCAGAGGGTGTCTTTCGACAAGACATGGACCTTGGGATCCAGCTTCGCCATGCAGTCGTTGAAGGCGAGGGCGCGGTCGTGGCCGTTGGAGGAGACCTGCTGACCCTCGTTGTCAACGACGTACCCCGACTTCACCTTGGACGCGATGTAGGCGCAGGCCGAGTAGCCGTAGAACAAGTTGGACGCCCGCACGACGATGTAGTCCCTGCCGGCACCAAGGATCGTGTCCACCGAGATGATCGGGACGTGGTGCGCGTAGGCATACGAGATCGAGGGGCCTTCAGCGGAGGCGTCCTCGGGGTTCAGGATGATCGCTTTGGCGCCCTCGTTGACGAGGTCCTTGACCTGCTGGTTCTGCAGGGCGGAGTTGCTGCCATAGGTATCGCAGCACTCCAATGGGCCGATGAGCTGGACGCCCATCTTCTTGGCGAACTGCTGCTCGTACTGGATATAGGCAGACCAGAACGCGGTGTTGTTGTAGCTCAGGGCGACGCCGATCTTGATCGGTGCCGCTGCGCTGGCGGAACCAGCTGCCCCGACGCCGCTCACAGACAGCGCAACGAGCCCAGCCGCGGCCATCACGCCCATGACCTTCTTAAGCCGAAGTTTCATTAGTCCTCTCCAATTCTGTGAAGAATTCCGCTTGGACTCACAGGCCAAGCTTCGGAAAACGCAACCACTCTCCTTTCTGTTCACTTGTCTTGACGTTATAGTGACACTTGCGTTGTAGTTGCCTCGGACATTTGTGACGTCGGCCTCCCGGTTGCGTGCCTAGAATCAGCTCCTGATCCGCGACCAACTCGCGCACCGGTCCTAGGCCCATAGCCGTCAAACCTTTGTAATCACCTCCGCTCGGTCAGGCGTCGAGCCGCTCCAGGTCGATCTCCAAGAAACGGCAGACTGCCCCCAGTTCGCCTGTTATGTCACCCGGGACGGCGTGGATATGGTTCGCCCCAAACCGGGACAGGAACGTCTCGACAGAGGCCTCCATCCGGGTGAACGCGTGGGGCCAGATATAGTTGCTCTGGCGCATGAGCATCTCGTTCTTCTCGTCGTCATAGACCTCGAATCGTCCCTTGGTGACCTGCATCCGGTACTCACCGTCGGAGCGGGAGAGGCGAGCAAGGGTGACCTCCCCGGGGGCGGCGAGGTGATGGACCGCCGCCCCGCCGGCTGGGAAGTACCACTCCTCGGGGTACAAGTGCACCTTCGAGAGGTTCTCGGCGGGATCCTCTGAACGGGCGGCAAACCAGGTGGCGTGCTGCCCGGAGTTCTCCAAGTCCCAGATGCCCTCGGCGGGGAAATAGTGACGCACGTCGGCGAAGAGCACCGGGGTGGCGCTGATCTTGTGCATGATCTGCATGGTGAGGGCGCCGTCCATGTCGTTCTCGGTCGCGCAGATGATCGGGGCCTTGGGGCCGTCCCAGTCGTAGGGGTCGTTCAGGAAGGCCTCGGCGATGTCGGTGGTGACGAAGTGGTTGGTGAGCTCCGGTTGGCCCTTGATGCCGCAGAAATCGATCTGGCCGTCCTCGATGATCTGCCTCATGGCGTGGTACGAACGGACCTGGCGCTCGAGGATCTCGGGGGTGAGCTTCTTGCCGTCGTAGTGGACGCCCGCTGCGTTCTTTTCAAGCCACTCCCTCCCGGCGACAGCCTGATGAGCGGGCACCAGCTCCGACCTGCGGACGATCTCCCACTGGTCGACCTCCTCCACGTCGATACCGAACCGGCGCATCCACTCGTCGGTCCGGCCGACCGCCGTGTACATCCCCATGGAGCGGCCGCCGACCCGAGCGAAGGTGGAACCTTCCAGGGACCTGACCGCGTGTGCGGCAGCCACCAGCTGCTTCAGCCGTGCGCCTACCGCTTCTTCTTCCACGTCGCCCCAGAGTCGCTCATGGCGACGTCCCAGCTGCTCCAGGCTCCCCCCCGCGGCCAGCATCCCGACCATGCCCGGATAGGTGGGGTCGATGTTGGAGAAAAGCAACAGGGGACCTATCGTGGCCCGCGCGGCGTGGACGGAGAAGTGCGGGAACGCCCACACCGGGTAGTTGAAGATGGTGAGGTCGGGTCGCTCGGCGGACAAGCGACGGCCCTCACGCACCGCCATCTCGCTCGAGGTGACGGGCTCGGTGCCCCGCACCACCTCGCAGCCGAACGCCTCGCAGGCGGCGGCGATGCGTCCTTCCACATCTGCTGCGAACCCGGCAACGCCTTGATGAACGAAGTCACGACCATCGCTGAAGGTAAGGATTCCGACACGAGGCATTGGCCCTCCTAGAAAACGATTTACTTACTTTCCCGCAAGACTCCAAGAATTTAGGACACCCGGTGTAGGGACTTTAGGCCCTAATACGTAGGGCCTTTTCGTCGATGCTCGGCACCGGGAACCGCTGTCAGGGTGTGCCGTTGTAGATCTTGTAGTAATCGTGTACCATGATTTCAGTCCGATGTCAAGCCCTCAAGGAGCACAGGGTGGCCGCCAGCCAGAGCCCCGATGGGTTACCGAGGCGCCGTGAGTAGCATCGAACAACCATGACCACCATCGTCGACGTGGCCCGTGCCGCCGGGGTTTCCACCGCGACGGTCTCTCGGGTGCTCAACAACCATCCGCAGGTTGACCCCCGCCTGGCTGCCGCCGTGCTGCAGGCGGTGAAGGACCTGGGCTACCGCCCGAGCCGGGTCGCACGCAGCCTCCGCACCCGTCGTAACCGAGTTTGGGCGCTGATCATCTCCGACATCCGCACCGGGCCTTTCTTCGGCGCGGTCGTGCGGGGAGTGGAGGACGTCGCCTACGAGGCAGGCTACTCGCTCTTCCTTTGCAACACCGACGAGGACCCCTCCAAAGAGGCCTCCTATATAGAGCTCGCCATCGCCGAGAACGTCGGAGGCGTGATCCTTACGCCGTCAGGGCCACGCACCGACCTGTCGCCCTTGGTGGATTCTGGTATTCCCGTCGTGCTCGCTGATCGGACGCTTCCCGCTCAGCAGGCCGACAGTGTTCTCGTCGACAACGTTTCGGGTGCTTACGAGGCGGTAAGCCACCTGCTGGCGGGAGGTTACAAGCACGTCGCGTGCATCACAGGGCCGCTCACGACTACGACTGGTTACCAGCGCCATGTCGGGTACTGCAAAGCCCTCGAGGAGGCCGGCATGGCCCCGGACGACTCCTTGGTGCGTGTGGCCGACTTCCGGGAGCTAGGCGGTCAGCTGGCTATGCAGGAGCTGTTGGACCAGGTCGAACGCCCCGACGCGGTGTTCGTGACCAACCACCTCATGACCCTCGGCGTCCTCCAAGCCATCGCCCAGGCGAAGCTGGCCATTCCCGCCGACATCGCCGTCGTCAGCTTCGACGACATGTCCTGGGCACCCCTGCTGCAACCCCCACTCACGGCCGTGGCTCAGCCGGCTTACGACCTGGGAGTGGAAAGCGCCCGGCTGCTCCTCAGCCGGCTGGAAGGCTACACAGGCGCCGCCAGGATGGTTACTCTGTCGCCCTCCTTGCACGTCAGAGGGAGCTCGACACCGAAACGTCCCGTTTCCGCCCGGCGTCGCTGAGAAGGCCCTCCGAGAACCAGGGCCGTTCCAGACAGGTTCGAGAAAGGAGCCACGGATGCTGAAGAACATCGACCCACTGTTGACCCCGGAGCTGCTCTATGTGCTGGCGGCGATGGGTCACGGCGACGAGCTGGCGGTCATTGACGCCAACTTTCCCGCCGACAGCGTGGCCCGTCGTACCTGCCATGGTCGGGTGGTGTCCCTTGCCGGCGCTTCGATGCCGGAGGCGGTGAGCGCCATCCTCTCTGTTCTGCCTCTCGATGAGTTCGTCGACAAGCCGGTGCGCAGAATGGCCATCGACGCCACGTCAGACGAACTTCCCGAGGTGCAGCAAGAGGTTCAGGCGGTCATCGATGGCGCCGCCGGCCGGCATTGGCCGATGGGTATCTTGGAGCGTCTCGCCTTCTACGAGGCCGCCCGTGGCTCTTACGCTGTGGTCCTCACCGGAGAACGCCGGTATTACGGGAACGTGCTGATCCAAAAGGGAGCTCTCCCCCCGGGGAGCTAGAGGCTGCTGAGCAATCCAAGTCAGGTGAGCACACTCAGTCAGTCGAGAAAGAGGGATGTCCTGCGTGGCTTCTACAGGAGAAGGAGAGCGAGAGATGACGACAGAACCGTTGCGCTGGGGATTGATCGGTTCGGGTCAGATCGCCAGCGCTTTCGCTGACGACCTGACCCTGACGGATTCTGGCCGGGTCGTCGCCATCGGTTCACGCAGCCAAGAGTCGGCCGACCGATTCGCCGACAAGTTCGACATCCCCAACCGTCACGCCTCCTACGAGGCGCTGGTGGCTGACCCGGCCGTGGAAGTCGTCTACGTGGGGACACCACACCCGATGCACTACGCCAACGCGCTGCTCGCGCTCGAAGCGGGCAAGCCGGTGTTGGTGGAGAAGCCGTTCACCATGAACGCCGATGAGGCTCGCCAGCTGATCGACAGGGCGCGCTCCAAGGGGCTGTTCCTGATGGAGGCGATGTGGACACGGTGCCTGCCGCACATCGTCGAAATCGGTCGCCTGCTCGCCGATGGCGCGCTCGGTGACATCGTGACCGTCATGGCCGATCACGGCCAGTTTTTCCCGAAAGATCCTGCATCCCGCCTTTTCGCACGCGAACTCGGTGGTGGTGTGCTCCTCGACTGCGGTGTCTACCCGGTGTCGTTCGCGTCGATGGTTCTCGGCAAGCCGGCTCGGGTCGTGGCCTTGATCACCCCGGCATTCACGGGCGTCGACGGGCAGACCTCGATGCTCTTCGGGTTCGCCAGCGGTGCTCAAGCGGTCCTAACCTGCACGTCTTCTGCCCGGACTCCGACTCGTGCGGCGATCGTTGGCACCGAGGCCCGCATCGAGATCGACAGCTTCTTTTACGCACCTTCCACCTTCACGCTGATCCGTCGCGACGGGAGTGCCACCCGCTTCGAGCCACCACACGAAGGCAACGGTCTGCATTATGAAGCCGACGAGGTCGCGCGCTGCCTTAGAGCCGGACTACTGGAGAGCCCACTGATGCCACTCGACGAGACCCTCGAGATCGTTGAGACCCTGGACACCGTCATCGCCCAGGCCCAGATCGCGTAGACAGGCGAGACGATGACGGAGGATCCCGCACAAGCCGCGCTGGTACTCGACCGGCTGATAGAAGGTTGCCCCGCCTGCACTCCCAGGTAGCACCTCGGTTCGCTATTTCCCAGCGGATCGCAAGGAGTTGGGGTCGTGCAAGGTCCTCACGACCTGATCGGTAGTTCCTCGACGCGGCGCTGGCGCGCCGGCACCTCCTCAGGGAGGGATCGGTGCACACCTTCTTCGCCGCGCACTGAAGAGGACGGGTCTCGACTGGGCATTCGGGTGTGCCCTTGACCTACCTCAATGACTTAGCGGCTACCGTGCTTGAGCGCACGGGGTCAATCTCAACGACGAACCTACAAAAGGTGGCCTATTGCTACTAGGCGTGGCACCCGGTGTGGAACAATCAGCCACTTTTCGAGAAATTCTAAGCAGCGAGCCTCAACTGTCTTCAGCCTTAACCTCGCAGACCGTCAATAGCGTGTCTTCGACAACGTCGCTCCAACCGTGTAAGGCGCCGGGCTCAAAGATGTATAGCTCGGGGCCGCAATAATCGATTTCCCGGTCACTTGGGAGGACTAACTTGCCGCGCCCAGTGATAATCTGGCACAACGCATAGCCGGGACCGGCATGAATTGGAACGGAGCATCCAGCCGGAATTCGATATAGCACGCTGGTACCGTTGGATGAGCGATGCAGTTCCGCGGCAGATTGCCCAAATTTATCTGCGTCTGACCAAGGCGGAACTTCGGAACTCTGAAACTCAACGTGCCCATCAACTAGATTGAAAATGGTCGTTCGCACGATGTAACTTCTCCGATCGATTCCTAGGCATCTGACTTCCTGATTAGATCATTACGCCCTTTTACGTTAGATGATGGCAGGGGCCACTGTCCATGATCCTTGCAGCGCGTGGTCAGGACCCACGGCTCACGCCCACCTGAGGGCGGCGCCCAGGGCTGTCGGAGGCATACGCCGGACTGTGCATTCCGACGACTCAAACCGTGAGTCGATGTTCTTCAGCATTCGTGGCTCCTTTCTCGAACCTGTCTGGAACGGCCCTGGTTCTCGGAGGGCCTTCTCAGCGACGCCGGGCGGAAACGGGACGTTTCGGTGTCGAGCTCCCTCTGACGTGCAAGGAGGGCGACAGAGTAACCCCGGATCCACCGAAAAATAAGGCGTTCGGGGCTTAGCCACGCCCAAGCATCCGCGAAAAGTGCCTTCCGATCAGGGAGAATGGCGGTTACGAAACCAAGCCAAGCCCCCGAGCGGAAGGCAC
>Ga0224555_1000989_pt1 | contig 42059 bp, 35 predicted proteins | sample 714S23034metaG_FD_180687 | JGI IMG/M metagenome (GOLD analysis project Ga0224555, IMG submission 180687) | Peat soil microbial communities from Stordalen Mire, Sweden - 717 S2 30-34 | ecosystem: Environmental > Terrestrial > Soil > Wetlands > Peat | place: Sweden: Norrbotten County, Stordalen...
CCCATCAATTCAGACCCCACCCCCCATGCCCTTTTGTGAAACTGTGAATCTGTGAAACTGTGGAGCCTTCAGAATCAATCACTTGCAGCCACAGTTTCACAGTTTCACAGTCTCACAGTTTCGTTTTTGATCGTTTCCGATTCTCGCGGACCCATTTCGGTGCGCTGGGCATCGGCATTCGAGCGATCGGTTCTACGATTACGAGACGCATCCACAAAGTCAGCCCGCTCCTGAACCACGGGGAAAAGTGCCAGCCGACTGGGAATCGCTCCTGAACTAGCTGACGCCAATCGACTTTTGTGGACCAATTCTTGTTGATCGATTTTTCATAAATGGGAGCGGGACTCGGGTTTCCGTATTTGTAATAAGCACCGAATCGAAAGGAGCCGTCTAGCCTCGGCCGGTTCGCAGATATACGAAGGTATCGTCGATACCTTCGTCCAATTGTTCTATTCCTCTTATGTCTGATTAACTGCAATCGTGCGAGGTGTACATTCTAAGTTCCGCCCTCGCCAACAACCGAAGCCGTCCGGGCCAAGCCCTGCAGACGGATCACGCAGCCGGTTGGTGCGGATCCGGTATGGAGTCTATGCCTGCGTAGATTGCCAGGGCGCTGCAACTCGTGACGACTAAGGTTGAGCCGTGCATTTTCACCAGGTCACGGGATCTAAAGTCTGCCAGCGCACGCGTGACCGTTTCACGCGATGCTCCGATGCACTCACCGATTTCGCGGTGAGTCAGTGCGCACCGGATCTGGACACCGTCCCTGGTCTGCTGACCTCCTCTGCACCACTCCAGCAATAGATGGGCAACTCTCGCCATCGCGGACGCTGCGAGGCCGAGGATTCGCAATCTCTCGCGGGCTCGCGTGAGTTCCGCACATAACTCGCGTGCCACATTTTGACAGGCGATCGGATGACACGCGAGAAACTCGAGAAAATCACAGCGTCGCATCGACGCGATGCTGCATGGGTACATCGCCTGCGCCCGAATCTCAGAGGAGTCGCCGGAAATGGCAGAGGTGAGCCCCAGAGTATCTCCTGCGCCTGCAAGCCCGAGCAGGAGCCGCCTGCCAGCGGAGGAATTCATGGAGATATTCACTTCCCCTTCCAACAAGAAAAGGATGCGGGATGGCTCCTGGGCCTCGCTGATGAGAACCGTCGAGCTGGGGCAGCGGAAATGTGTCGCCAGCGACGCGAAGTCGCTCTGCGCTTCGGCTGACAGATCTCTAAAAAACCCTTCCGTACCACACGGCGTGCGGGCGTCGCCTCGATTCGTTCCAAAGGCGACTGGCATCGGGAGCTCGCGCAGGATGGGCATTTCACTATTTCGAGCCCTCGTGTCGGCGAAATCACCGTCGTTGCGATCGGACTGAAATTCAATTCTGGCCCGGTTGTGGATCAGCAGCAAGGGTCGCATCGATCTTCCTCCAACTTGTCAATTCGATACCGACAGTTGCGCCCGCCGGACAGGCATTCTCAAACCCGCCCGCAGATTTGAAGGCGCTGTGCCGATGCCTCTTATGCTGCAATGCCCGGCATGGCTCGACTCGGCGCGGGCGATTTCGCTCGTTCAGCCATTAGTTCTCCAATACTTTGCAGCAGGCTGGTCGGCTCATTCCTGATTGTTGCGTCGGCAAAGCTGTCGCAGCCAGTTGACGAGTCCGTAATCGAAACCACAGGCGTCCGCGAGCCGATTGCCCGAATCAGGAAGGTCAATCTCTCCCGGCTATCGGTTGGGATGGAATGGCCGAGGAGGACCAGGTCGAAATCACCGTCCCGGATTTGAATGATCGCTTCCCTAATCGACCCTGTGGACGCGACGATGAATCCAGCGGATTGCCAAACTGAGCTCAGACTCGCCAGAAGTGACGAATCCAAGCCGACGGCCAGGACAACCGTTAGGGACATAATGACCTCCAGAATGGGGATTCATCACTCAACCAGCCAGTGAGAATAGACCGAGTATTGCTTTAATATCTGTTTCCTGGCGACCGATCTGTTCAATTTTGCACATTTCCCCCGTTTTCATCGCACTTTCACGGGTTCAATTGTGCGGTGGCCCCACCCTCCACATCGATGCAATGCTCGGCCGGCAAGAAAACGTAAGAAGGTTCGAGTCCTGAGGAGCCAATCCTTCAATAACTTACAGCAATCAGCGACTCCGGGAATCGAGGCATTCGTGCCTGCGCCGCCGGTTTCCCCGCTCTTTATCCCGCAATTCGCGATTCGGTTCAGAACGATTCTCACTGTTACGCCGGCAGTCGCCCGTCTGCAGGGGCGTGTTTCATCTTGCTGTAATGGTCCAGAATCTCGTATAAATGAGTCAAAAGCCCCGCAGAATTCCTTCTGTTCAAAAGCTGTCAGGCCACTAAGGATACGGCCCAGCTGACGGTGAATGTGTATCGTTTAACCAATTGACTTTTTATCGCGCCAACGACGGCTGAAGAAGAGGAAGACATATGAAACTCGGGAAATCGAGCATCGCCAAGCCGCTGACGACGAACAAGCACCTGATTCGCTGGGTGGAAAAGATGGCGGAGCTTACGCAGCCGGCCGCCATCCACTGGGTGGACGGAAGCCAACAGGAGTACGAGTGGCTGTGCGATGAGCTGGTAGCGGCGGGGACCTTCATCCGGCTGAATCAGGAGAAGTGGCCGGGTTGCTTTTACGCGCGTTCAGACCAGCGCGACGTTGCGCGCATTGAGGACCGGACGTTTATCTGCTCTTTTTCGAAAGACAATGCGGGGCCGACCAACAATTGGGTTGAGCCGTACGAGATGCGCAAGAAGCTCAAGGAGCTATTCAACGGCTGCATGCGCGGACGGACGATGTATGTGCTGGCCTTCAGCATGGGGCCGGTGGGCTCGCCGATGTCGCGGATCGGAGTGGAGTTAACCGATTCGCCCTACGTGGTGGCGAACATGCGCATCATGACGCGGATCGGGCTGCCCGTGCTCCAGGAGATCGACAAGGGGTCAGTGCGCGTGGTGCCGTGCATGCACTCGGTTGGCGCGCCGCTCGCCGCCGGGCAGAAGGATGTGCCCTGGCCATGCAACGAGGCGAAGTACATTGTCCATTTCCCTGAGACTCGCGAGATCTGGAGCTATGGGTCGGGCTATGGCGGCAATGCGCTGCTGGGCAAGAAATGCTTCGCGCTGCGCATCGCTTCGAACATTGCACGCGACGAAGGCTGGATGGCCGAGCACATGCTCATTCTGGGCGTGGAGTCGCCGCAGGGAGAAAAGACTTATGTGGCGGCGGCTTTCCCGTCGGCGTGCGGCAAGACCAACTTCGCGATGATGGTGCCGCCGAAGGCGCTGGGCGACTGGAAGGTGACGACTGTCGGCGACGACATCGCCTGGATCAAACCGGACGCCAACGGTCAACTGCGAGCGATCAACCCGGAAGCGGGTTTTTTTGGCGTGGCTCCGGGCACAAGCGAGAAGACGAATCACAATGCGATGATGACTCTCCGCCGGAACACGATTTTTACGAATGTGGCGCTGACTCCGGACGGCGGCGTGTGGTGGGAGGGGATGACCGACGAGCCGCCGGCTGAGTGCACGGATTGGCGCGGCGAGCGCTGGACGCCGGAGATTGCGAGGCAGACCGGGGCCAAGGCAGCGCATCCGAATGGACGCTTTACCGCGCCGGCTTCGCAGTGCCCATCGATCGATGAAGCTTGGGAAGACCCGGAGGGTGTGCCGATCGGCGCATTCGTTTTTGGCGGGCGGCGCTCGACGACAATGCCGCTGGTCTATCAGGCGTTCAATTGGAGCGCAGGCGTTTACGTCGGCGCCACCATGGGCTCGGAGACAACGGCGGCGGCGAGCGGCGCGGTGGGCGTGATGAGACGCGATCCGATGGCGATGCTGCCGTTCTGCGGCTATCACATGGGCGACTACTTCCGCCACTGGATCAAGATGCAACGATCGCTCAGCTCCACGCCGCGGATCTTCAATGTGAACTGGTTCCGCAAGGGCGAGGACGGGCAATTCCTGTGGCCGGGGTTCAGCGAGAATATGCGGGTGCTGAAGTGGATTGTGGACCGCGTGCGCGGACGCGCACAGGGCAAGGAAACGCCGATTGGCTGGACGCCATACTACGACGACATGGAGTGGGCTGGGTTGAACATTTCGCGCGCGCAGTTCGACCAGATGCAGGAGGTGGACCGTGCCGCCTGGCGCAAGGAGCTGATTGGGCATGAGGAACTCTTTATCGACGTACACGACCACCTGCCGCCGGAGATGATCTACGAGCGGGAGTTGTTGATCTGCAGGATGTGAAAAGACAGGGAACAGGGATTAGGGAATATGGGCACGCGGGTGAACCCGCGACAGGGCGCACAGATGGCCTACGAGAATTGGCTCCTGGCAACCGGAACGATTCGAAGTTGCGACTGGGAAAATCCTCAATCGCGATTGCCGGCGAGCTTGTTGGTAGGCTACTTCTCGGTCGCCTTTTCCTATGCGGTCGAAAGCAAGCAATACAGGGGTAAATTCCATTCCTCACACGCGTGGGAGAATGGGGCGGAAGTCGAAGTCCTATATAACCCAAGTAACCCGGTGGAGAGCTGCGTCTGCGATGAAGATGAATCTCGGACGGTGGCGGTCGTGGAGTGCGTTCTCGAGCTCTTTCTTGGCTTGTTGTAGTCCAGTGTTGGCCCGGTCGGCGTGGTAGCGACGAGTTTAAGTGCGGGTCTAGAGACCCGCACGACAGCCGGTCTGGAGACCGGCGCTACTCTGGAAGACGCTCGACGTGCGGGCGAAAGCCGAGCCGGCGAAAGAAATCTACGAGAAGAGCTGCGGTTTCGTCGCTGGTGAACGGCGCGGCGCGAAGCACAAGATCTGCGCCTGTGCCGGCCGTTAAATCTTCAGGCGCGGCGGCGATGGCGATGCATTTCTCCCGCCGGTTGGTGCAACTGGCCAGGTCGCCGATGGACTGGTGGATGGTTGGGGTTGCGATCACGGTGCGGGGCGGCGCCATGCGGTCCACCAGCCAGAGAATCTCCAGCTTGGACTCAAGCTCGTCGGGGATACAGTCAATCACGAGGTCGGCTTCGCGTACGGCGTCTTCAATCGAAGAAACGAATGCGACCGCGGGCAGAGCCTGGGGACTGAGCTCCTGGCGGATCGATTCCTTCGCATGATGCAGGTTGCCAGGCATGACGTCCTCAAGCAGGACGCGATAGCCGGCGCGGGCCGCTCCCAATGCGAGGCGGCGGCCGAGAGGCCCGGCGCCGATGATGGCAACGGTGAGCACAAGCTTCAGAGGCTCGCGAGACTCACTTGATGGCAAGGGCCGTGGCCACTTCCTCGACGCTGGGGCGGGCCTGCAGCAGATGCTCGGCGACCTTGGCGCGCTCGTCGGCCGAGAGCGTGGGGACTAAAGCAAGCACCCGGCGCAGGGTCACGGCGACATCGTCAATGTAGTTCATCAGGCGGATTGCTTCTCCAGACAGGGGCATGTTTTTCCTCTAGGTGAGTTCCATTTCTATTGTAGGGCGCGACGGTGAAGTGGTGTGAAACGGGCGAGAAATCAGTGGGCAGCCACCAGGGAGCAGGAATCGAGACGAATCACCGGCGACCGGCGCTATGGGTGCTGCTCAATCGCAATTGGGACCGTGGCGGTGTCTCCCGAGGCGGCAAGGCCGAGAAGGTTGGTGGCGATTCCTGGCAGCGAGACAGGGAGAAACGTGACCGAGCCGTCAATGGCTGACGTAGCCGTGGCGGCCTGCGTGGCCAGAAGCGTCCCCTGGGTGCAGACCGTATGCGGTGCACAGGGCGGCGACCAGGCATAGAGCGCCTGATAGAACGCGACCGTGCCGCCGGCCATGGGGTTGCCGTCCATGTCGAGGAGGCGGAGCGCGATTTGGCCAGGAGTGCCCGAGGCGGCAAGGGTCTGGCTGACGCCGGAGATGGGTTCGAGCAGAGCGTACTCCGGACGCGCGCCATAGGCGGTAAACGCGACACATTGACTGGTTCCGTTCAGGCAAGCGTTGATGCTGACCACCTGGCCCTCGGCAAGCGGGCCAACGGTGAGGGTCTCGGAAGCGATGCCTGCGGAGTTGGTGAGTGCGGCAGCGGGGCCCTGTGGACTGATGCCGCCACCGGACGGAGTTTGCCAGGCGACCGACTGGCCGGCGAGGGGAATGCCGTTCGAGAGCACAAGAGCCTGAACGGTCCAGGTGAAGGCGGCTCCGGCGGCAAGCGCGAGACGCGGTGAGAGAGAGGCTAGGGTCGGCGGACGTCCGCCAGCAAATTGCGCCTGCAGGCTGGAGCCGTTGGTGAGTGAGGCGGTGACGATCGACCACGTGCCATCTACGGCGGTCACGTTCATGGTGGCGCGGCCGTCGCCAGTGGCCGTCACCGAGCAGACGGGCAGTCCGCAGCCGAGCGTGGCCGTGCCGGCGGTGACGGTATAGATGACAGTGACGCCGCCGGCCGGGGCGAGTGAGGAACTGAGAGCCGTGACGGTGAAGGGAATAGGCACGCCGATCGGCACCGTGTTCGAAGGTGCGGTGACGAGGGTTAGCGCGTCGCCCGCGCCTGAGTCGTAGCTGATGCCGCCGGGAATGACTGCGGCCGCGTAGAGGGTGGGCAGGTCGTCGACTTCAACGTCGACTGAGCCGGTGACGCCGGAGGCCGCGGGCGGCGCAATGGCGGTGATCTGGTTCGGCGAGATGCTGGTGACTAGCGCGGGCTGCCCGCCGACCAGAACCGTGTCGGCGAGGCGAAAGCCGGCGCCGTCGATCGTGATGGGACCGCCAGAGGCAGACAAGTGCGCGGGCGAAACCGTGTCGGCGTAAAGGAGCCAGCCGCCGTAGGCGTAGTCGGGGCGGCCGTCGCCGCGCAGGTCGGCGATTCCGATGCGCACAATGTCGTCAGCGCTGGTTGCCACGCGCAGCCAGGATTCCCCGACAGCCAATCCGTTAAGGCCGGGAGCAGCGCCAACGGGTGTCGCGCCAGCGGCGTCGAATGCGTCCCAGACGCCAATCGTCGGCATGGCCTTGGAGTTCGAGGGCGCGCCGGACTCGTCGAGAGCCTCGGTCACTACCGTAAAAATGCGATTGGCGCGCACTGGGAAGGTGAACCAGTCCGTCTGGCCGATTTGGCTCAAGCGCCCGCACCACATTCCGCCTGTGGCCATGGGGCGCGGCTCGGACTCAGAGCCGATGGCGTCGTTGAAACCGGCGACGGGAGAGCCGGCAACGGTTACGCTGAGCGTCTGCGTGCTTCCCGGGGACAGGTTGGACAGGGTGATGGAGTTCAGCGCGCCGGAAGGCGAAACCTGGCCCTGCGTGTAGGGGCCGACCGAGTTTTCGAGAATGTAGAGTGGATCGATTGCCTCAAAGGTGACCTGGTAGCTGGCGGTGGTTACGCCGGGCGGAAGTGGAATGCCGCTCAGGTCGAAGGAACCCTGCAGCGAGGGATCATTCGAGCCCCACATCGTGAGCGGGTTGCCGCCGGCATCGGAGAATCCGGTTACGGGGTTGCCGTGATTGCCGCTGAAGCTCGCGCCGGTCACTGCAGTGACGGTGTACTGGAAGAGGGGATTGCCGTTGGCGTCAAGCGGGCGCGCCACCACATTGACGCCCTGCATCCCGTAGCCGGTGCGGAAAGTGACCTCGCCCTGGATGGAGATGGTGTTGGACGCGCTGAGCTGCTTGCCGGGGAAGTTTGCCAAATTGGCGGCAGTGATGGGGTAGATGCGGTTGAGGGCGGCGATGTCATCGTAGCGCAGAACCGTGGGGTCGGGGATACAGTCTCCTCCGCTTGCACCGCATGCGCCGCTCAACGGTTCCATGATGGGCCAGCCCTGCGTCCCGCCGGCCTCGCCGTTCGTGGTTGCGCCGGGATTGACTTGCGAAAAATCGAGGCCAAGGACGCGGCCGAAGGCGCGCTCCAGCTCAAAGCTCATCATCTCCAACATGTCGGAGTTGGTGGCGCAGAGGCCGTTCAGGATGATGACCGCATGCGCGATCGTAGCGTCGGGGTTCAGGTTGTCCATCCAGACGTAGACGCCGTTGTTCTGGCATGCGTCAGGCTGGCTTGTGGTGGCGCCGAAGATCGCGTTGATCACTGAGCCGTCGGCATCGTAGATCACGGCGAGAGGATAGTTGGTGGCCGCGGGTGTCACGTCGGCGGGCGCGGTGATCGCGCCGGAGGAGTCCACTGTAAAGTTCGCGCCGCTCACATCTTCGTTGAGCGGGCCACTGTCAGCGAGGGTGACGCCGGCAGTGGGAACGGCGCTCCAAAGGGCGGCTGCGGCGTCGACCATCGCGGTGGCCTGCTGATTTGAAACGAAACTCGAGAGCGGGCCCTGATCCACGTAGTAGTTAATTTGGCCGCCCGCCCAGTGCACGGTCTGGCCAATGACTGCGGGATTGAAAAAGCTGGTTCCAGCAACGTACTTCGGCCCGCCGGCCATCGCGCATGCGGGAACGAGGAAAAGCATGGCGAGGGGGAAGACTGCTCGGCTGTGACGCCAGGCCGAGCGAGCGGAAGCGGCGTGCGTGGGCGCGGAGGTAGCGATGGGCACGAGATCCCCCAAGCGGAGTGGATGGGGGGCATGTGCAATTCCAGTGGCTATTGACGATCGTTAAGAGCTTCTAATGTTGCCAGGCTGCGTCGCAGATGAGAGCATTCAGAGCAACCTCCGGAGTATGAGAGGTTTTTGAGTGGCGTGCGGTTCAGAATTGCCGCGCACTTGGGTTGGAAGGGGGCAGGCCGGCGCGAAGGATCAGAAATCGCTCATGCACAGACGGCGACCATTAGAGATCTCTCGTCGAGAGTGCCGATTCCTGCGCCGCCGAGATTCGTCCGTCCGAGTCCAAGCCGTCGTCCGTGTCATCCTATCTGAAGTGAAAGGCCGGCGCAGAGAAGTTCGGTGTACAGGCCCTTCCGTCTACAATCGACTCGGGTAAACCCATGGCAGAGATACGCGACACCGTGATTCTTGGCTCCGGCTGCGCCGGATTGACGGCAGCGCTATATACCGCGCGAGCCGGGCTCAAACCGCTGGTCCTGGAGGGCCACGAGCCCGGCGGCCAGCTCTCGATTACGACGCTGGTCGAAAACTTTCCCGGCTGGCCGGATGGGATCCAGGGGCCGGAACTGATTGCCAATATGAAGAAGCAGGCCGCGCGGTTTGGCGCGGAGTACCAGCATGCACTGTTGGAGTCGGTGGAAGTGGGCGCGCATCCCATCAAGCTGCGCACGTCGACGAGCGGGCCGGGCTGCGAGATTCACACGCGCACGCTGATTGTGGCATCGGGTGCGAGCGCGCGCTGGCTGGGGCTGCCCAGCGAGCAGGCGCTCATCGGGCGGGGGGTGTCGAGTTGCGCCACCTGCGACGGATTCTTCTTCCGCGACAAGGACATTGCGGTAGTTGGCGGCGGCGACTCGGCGATGGAAGAGGCGATTTTTCTGTCGCGCTTTGCCTCGAAGGTCACACTGCTGCATCGGCGGGACGCGTTCCGCGCCTCGAAGATCATGCTCGAGCGCGCTATCGCGCACCCCAAAATCGAGCTGCGAACGAACACGGTTGTGGACGAAGTGTTGGGCGTGGATGAGAAGGAAGTGAAGGGCTTGCGACTCCGCGACGTGAAGAACGGCGAGCAGGAAGAGCTGAAGGTGAGTGGGATGTTTCTCGGCATTGGGCACGAGCCGAATACAAAGATGTTTGTCGGGCAGATCGATCTCGACGACGAGGGGTACATCAAGACGACGAACAACGTGTTCACAACGCGTGACGGCGCCATTGTGCCGGGCGTCTATGCGTGCGGAGATGTGCAGGACAGGCGCTACCGTCAGGCGATTACCGCGGCCGGCTCCGGGTGCATGGCGGCGCTGGAGGTTGAGAAGGATCTAGAGGAGCGCAGACACTGAGATCGAGAGGGTTGAAGTCAATCAGTCCAGCGTTGTAATTGGCTGTCGCGATACCGCGCGGGCGGCATGGCGCGTGCCGTTGATTCCAATCCGAACTAAAACTGGTGGAAGGCAAAGAAAACAGCGCCGATCAGGAAGATCGCGGAGACCGCGTGGTTCCAGCGCAGATGCTCCCCGAAATAGTAGGTGACGAAGACGCCGAAGACCACTAGGGTGATCACCTCCTGAATGACTTTGAGTTGAACGGGGCTGAAACGGTCCGCGCCGATGCGGTTTGCGGGAACCTGGAAGCAATACTCGAAGAAGGCAATTCCCCAGCTGACCAGAATGACCTTCCACAGCGCTTCGTGGCGGAATCTGAGGTGCCCGTACCAGGCAAAGGTCATGAAGATGTTGGAGATGGTGAGAAGAACAATGGTCCACATTTTGAGATTGTATCCGCGGCCAAAGCCCGGAGATTTGGAATTTGCTGGGATTTGCAAGGCTTTTCGGATGAGGGCGCGGTGACTGCACTGAGCGAGAATCTCGAACGGCTGGAAGAGTCGATCGGCGCGGTTTGCCGAGACGCCGGCCGCGCGCGCGGCGAAGTCGAGCTGATGGCGGTCTCGAAGACTTTCCCCGCGGAATCGATCGCCGAAGCTGCTGGGCTGGGGCTCACGCTGTTTGGCGAGAATCGCGTTCAGGAATTTGGCTCGAAAGCATTGCATGCAGCGGACCTTTGGACGGGATCTGTGAGAGCGCAGCTGCGCTTTCATCTCATTGGGCATTTGCAGTCGAACAAGGCAGCGCGAGCGGCAGAGCTATTCGATGGCGTAGACTCGCTGGATTCGGTGAAGCTGGCGGAGCGACTGAACGAAGCGGCGGGACGGGTAGAGAAGCGCCTGCCCGTGCTCATCGAGGTGAAACTCAGCCCTGAAGCGACGAAGAACGGAGTCGAACCGGAGTCGAACGAAGCCGCACAACTTTTGGAGCGGCTGCCCGATCTGTTGGATCTTGAAGTGCGCGGACTAATGACGATCGCTCCGTGGGGCGCGGCTGAGGATGTGACGCGGGCGTCCTTTCGCAGTTTGAGGATGTGGCGCGACCGGTGGGCAGCTGCACATCCGAGCCTGCATCTGGACGTGCTTTCGATGGGTATGAGTGGAGACTTTGCGCTGGCGATTCAGGAAGGCGCGACGCGCATTCGAATCGGTACGGCGCTGTTTGGCGCGCGCAAGCCGCCGGCGCTGCAGCGAAGCCAGGAATCGGAGCTTGACTGATGCTGCGCGCCACGGCGGAAGGAGTGACGCTGGCTGTGCGAGCGCAGCCGGGCGCGAAGAAGACGGCCATTGCCGGCGTCTACGGCGAGGGAACCACGGCGCAACTGAAAGTCGCAGTGAAAGCGCCGCCGCTCGAGGGCCGCGCCAATGAAGCGCTGATTGCATTTCTCGCCGAAAGCTTTGATCTGCCGAAAAACGCGGTCGTACTGGTTTCCGGCGAGTTGTCGCGGAACAAAGTCTTCTTGCTGCGGGGAATGACAATGGCGCAGGCGACGGCGGCGCTGGGGAAGCGGATGGTCGATTGAGTTAGGGCTTCGCCGCCGATTGCTGCTGAAGTTCCTTCTCAAATGCCTGCTCGCGATCGGCAATATAGGCCTTGTATCCGGCAGGGTCGATAAAGGCGCCTTTGTCGCCGCTATTCCAGCGCGCGTACTTCCCGATGAGATCGAAATAGGAACCATGTGCTCCGAGAAATACGTCGCACGGCAGTGCGTCGAGCACTCGAAAGCCGCGCTTGTAGTCACGGGCGATTTCCGGATAGGCCTTGTTGCGAACCAGCTTGTAGCCCGGGTTCACATTTGGGCTGCCGACGATCACGACGTGAAGGAATCGATTGCCCTCCGGTTCGTCGAGGGTCCAGGTGGTGGTTCCCTTCGTATGCCCGGGCGTGAGATGCGCGGTCAAGACCGTGCCGCCGAGGCTGACCGTGTCGCCGTCGTGGAGCACGCGATCGACATGGGCGGGTGGATATCGCTGGGACTTCCGGGCGCCGTATTGAAAGTCTGTCCTGCCGCCGGACTCGACGACCGAAACGTCGCCGGCCATCACGTAATATTTGGCGCCGGTGAGACGAATGATTTGCGCGCTACCCGCACAGTGATCATCGTGGGCGTGGCTTATGAGAAGAATTTTGATGTCGCTGAAGCGGAAGCCAAGGTCTTCGACGCTCTTCTTGATCAGCGGCACCGAGGCTTCAAAGTTCGAATTGATGAGAATGAGCCCGCGCGGCGTGGCGATGAGATAGGAGCCGAGGTCCTGGCTGCCGACGTAATAGAGATTGCCGGCGATGCGGAAGGATGGAAATGGGGTGGTCCATGCAGGATTGTTCTGGGCTGCGAGCGAGGCGGCGGCAGCGAGGAACGCGACCAGCGCAAGGTGGAGATTGGATTTTGCAATCTTCATCGGGCTTCTCGATTGCTGGCTCGATTAGTCAGCGTTTCGATAGCGCGCTCCAGATGGACGCCACGGGAGCCCTTCACGAGCACGACATCGCCGGGCCGCAGATTCTCTACCAGCCACTGGCCCGCGACATCGGCGTCGCGAAGAAAGACCGCAGGCACTCCGCCGGCGCAGGCGGCTGTGGCTAAGTGTTCCGCGTTGCCCTGCACTGCGACCACCAGATCGAGGCCGGCCTCCGCGGCGGCGCGTCCACAGGCGATGTGCAGCGCGGTTCCGTGCTCACCCAACTCCAGCATCTCGCCAGCCACAAGGATGCGGCGGCCTGAAGCCGGGCGCGCGGCAAGGGTGCGAATCATGGAGCGCAGCGCTTCGGGGTTGGAGTTATAGCTGTCGTTCAGAATCGTAGCTCCGCCGATCTCGATGACCTGGCCGCGCTTGTCGCCGGCAGCGAGTGATGCGATTGCGGCCACGGCCGCGTCCAGATCCACTCCAGCCTCAAGCGCCACGGCCAAGCCGGCGACGGCATTCAGGGCGTTGTGTGCGCCGAGCAGATGCAGAGTAAAGCCGCCCTCGCGCTCACCGGCGCGAAATCGAATATGGAGCCCGTCCGGGTCTTCGGCACAGGAAAGAATTTGAGGGTCAGCACAAGGACCGCTGCCAAAGTAGACGACGCGGCCGGAAAAATCGCGACCAAATTGCGCACCATAAGCGTCGTCGCAGTTCAGGAACACGACCCCGTTTGCGGGAAGCGCCTCGACCAGCTCGAACTTGGCGCGTGCAATGCCTGCCTGGCCATCGGTAAAGTTCTCAATGTGCGCGGAGCCAACATTGGTGATGACGCCCCAGTCGGGCACGGCGATGCGCGCCAGCGCGGCAATCTCGCCAGAGTGGTTCATGCCCATCTCGACCACGGCAAATTCGTGCTCCGGCATCAGGCGCAGCAGTTGCAGGGGCAGGCCAAAGCTGTTGTTCAGGTTGCCCTGAGATTTGAAAACGCGAAATTTTGCGCCGAGCGCCGCAGCAACGGCTTCCTTGGTGGTGGTTTTTCCCGCCGAGCCCGTGATGGCAATGACGCGGCGTCCCCACTGGCGGCGCACATGGTGGGCCAGCATTTGCATCGCAGCGAGCGGGTCTTCGGCGATGAGAAGCGGATGGGCGAGCGCGGCATCGGGCAGGGAAGCGGCACGCGCGCGCGAAACGACAGCGGCCACGGCGCCGCGTTCGAACGCCGCGACCAAAAAGTCGTGCCCGTCGTGATGCTCGCCACGAACAGCAAAAAAAAGCTCATCGGGTGCAATGGTGCGCGAGTCGATGGAGTATCCGGACGCAACCAACGCGCCCGAATTCTGCACGCTGGCCGGCGCCTCGAGCACTGCTCCTGCGCCCATCACTGCTTCTGCAAGCGTGAGATTCATTGCCCCTCACGATAGCCCAATTGGGCAAGGATGGAAAGCGCCACCTCGGCATCGTCGAAGGGGATCGTGCGCCCTGCGAGGATCTGTTCTTTCTCGTGACCCTTGCCGGCGAGGAGAACAACGTCACCGGGCTTGGCGGCCTCGAGCGCGAGACGAATGGCGGATGCACGATCGACTTCGATGGTGTAAGCAGCACCGGCCGCCTGCAACCCAGGCTCGATCTCGGCGAGGATGGACGCCGGATCCTCGGAGCGCGGATTGTCGCTCGTGGCCACGACAAAATCGCTGCCTTCGCCGGCTGCCTGGCCCATTTTTGGGCGCTTGGTGCGATCACGATCGCCGCCGCAGCCGAACATTGTGATCACGCGCGCCCCGGAAGCTGCGGTCATCTGGCGTGCGAGCGTCGTAAGATTGCGCAGCGCGTCATCGGTGTGCGCATAGTCCACAATCACCGTGAAGGGCTGGCCTGCATCGACGGATTGAAAACGCCCGGGGACGGGCCTGAGCGTTGGAATAGCGGCGGCAAGTTGGGAAAAGGAAATGCCGCGCGCGTGGGCGGCGGTGAATGCCGCGAGCAGGTTGAGGATGTTTACTTCGCCTGCAAGTCGCGAGCTGACGCAGGCCGATCCGGCCGGCGTTTCGAGTTGAATGGTCGCGCCCGAAGGCGTGAGCGTGTAGCTGGCTGCACGCCATTCGCCCGCTCCGATTCCATAGGTGCGAATCTCCGCGCCGGCGGCGCTTGCGGCTATTGCGAGTTCTTCGGCGTGCGTATCGTGTGCGTTGATCACGGCGACGCGCGGAGGCGGATAAACCGTCCCGTCGAAGAGCAGACGCTTGGCGGCGAAGTACTTGTCCATTGTCTGGTGGTAGTCGAGATGGTCGCGCGTCAGGTTGGTGAAGACGGCCACGTCAAAAGGGATTCCGATCATGCGGCCCTGATCGAGCGCGTGGCTTGAAACCTCGGTGACGAGCTCTTCCGCGCCACGCGCAACGCCTTCGGCCATCAATTCGAACAGGTCGCGCGATTCGGGCGTGGTGTGGATGGATGGGCGCACCTCGCCGGCGACGTGATACTCAACGGTCCCGATCAGAATGGTCGAGCGCGCCGCGGAAATGAGAAGTGATTCAGTGAGAAATGCGGTGGTTGTCTTGCCGTTGGTGCCTGTGATTCCAGTGGCGGCAAGGGAACGCTCGGGATGGCCGAAGAATGCGGCGGAAGCCTGAGCAAGCGCGCGGCGTCCGTGTTCGACATGAAGCACCGGGAGCCCAGCTTGGTAGACGGTCAGGTGGTCAAAGGTCTGTGCGGAGTCAGTAATGACGCCGAGCGCGCCTGCGGCGATAGCCTTTTCGACAAAACGATTGCCATCGGTCGAGCCGCCCTTCATCGCCACAAAAACGGCGCCGGGACGCACACGGCGCGAGTCGTACTCAACGCCGGTGATGGTTGCGGCGGAGCTGCCGACGGAGCCGATGGATGCGACTTCAGAAATCAGATCGTTCCAGTTCATCCGATTTTGATTGTAGATTGTGCTGCAGGATTAGAGCAGATCTGCTGAGGAGGAGGGGAATGCCAAAGCTCACGGGTAGGCTCCGATGAACTCGTCGATTCCGTCGTACATAACTTGCCGGCCTCCGTCGACATCGGCGGCTTGTTCGGCGGCTTCAAGGAGCGCCGAAAGCGAGTCCTTCATCAGGTCGTATTGCGTCTCGGCTTCCGCATCGGAGCTGAAGAAGCGCGTATGCACCATCCAGCCGTAGATGCCGCAGGTGATGGCGAAGGGCGCGATGCCTGCGTCGCGCTCGAGAGTGATCCGGGCGCCGAGAGAGTGCTCCTCGTCGCGGACAACGATGCCCTCTTCTGAGCCAGTCTCGCCAAGGGTTGCGCCGTCTTCCGATGGGTGCCAATCACTCGCCGGCATGGAGCAAGATTACGCCAATCGCGCGCAGGCACGCGCACACTGTTCTTTCGCCGCGGCGCAGTCAGCGTTCGCAGCGGACAACGATCTTTGTGCCGGGAAGGACCATGGTGCCGGGCGCGGGGGCCTGCTCACGTGCGATACCGTTACCGGCGATCTCCACTTCAAGTCCGGCGCTGCCTGCCTGCTCGATAATCTCGCGCATCGGCAGTCCGATCAGCGAGGGCACGCGTAATCGCTCGGCGTCAGCGATCACTATGGTGTTCTCAGGTGGCGACGAGGCTGGTTTCGTTGGCGATTGCGCAGATGCGGTGGGGGAGGGCTGAGGAGGAGCACCTGTTTTCGCGGGTGTGGGTGAGTTCGTGGCCTGCGTAGAGGCGGGCGGAGCGGGTGCGGTTGTTTTGGCAGCAGGCGGAGCGCGCAACGGGTCGTCGCTCGGCAAGTCGTTGGCAGCCTCGTAGAGAGCCTCAACACTTTCGCCTTGCGCCGGGGCATCGTCTTCCTTGACCGGTGCGCCCTTTTTTGAAGCAAGGTCGACTGGGCGCAGGTCGATGTCGTGCTGCACGCCCAGATATTCGAGGACCTGCTGCGCCACCTCGGCGAAGACCGGCGCGGAGACATCGGCGCCGTAGTATGCGCCTTTGGGAGAATCAATGACGATCGCAACAGAGATGGCCGGATCATTTACCGGCGCGAAGCCGGCGAAGGAGGCAATGTGCATGGTCTTCGAATAGGTGTGAGTAACGGGGTCGATCTTTTGCGCGGTGCCTGTTTTGCCGCCGGAGGAGTAGCCGTTGAGTTGCGCCGACCTTCCGGTTCCGAACAGGACGACGCCTTCCATCATTTTGCGCATCTGCGCGGCGGCCAGCGTGCTGATGACACGGTGTGCACCCGGCGGTAGCGGATTGGGCAGATCTTCACCTGTCCTGACCGGGCTGGCTACGAACCCCGACGCCGGAACCTGCGCCGCCTGCGATGGGGCAGACTTTTGGACAGATGCAGTGGTTGGGACGGACTGGTCCTGTATGAGGATGTGCGGCGGCAGATAGGTGCCGCCGTTGGCGATAGTGGAAACCATGGTGACCAGTTGCAGCGGCGTGACTGCAATTTCCTGGCCGATGGCGATGGAGCCGATGGAGGAACTGCCCCACTTAGCGGGGGGACGCAACAGGCCGCGCGTCTCACCGGGCAGCTCAACGTTCGATCGCGTGCCGAAGCCGAAGCTCCGGATGTATTGGTAAAAGCGGTCGGGGCCGACCTTGAGAGCAAGCTTGATTGCGGCGACGTCGCTTGATTCCTCAAGCGCTTTGTGCACTGGAATTACACCGAAATGTTCGCCTTGATTGTCGTGAATCGTGCGGCCGGCAATGGTGATTTTGCCGCCCTGGCAGTCGATTGTGTCGTCGGGCGTGGTGACTTTCTGATCCATCGCGGCGGAATATGTGACCAGCTTGAAAGTGGAACCCGGCTCGTATACATCGCTGACGGCGTGGTCGCGCAACTGATCGAGCGTGGTGTGGCGAAACTGATTGGGATTGAAGGTGGGGCGGATGGCGAGGGCCAGAATCTGCCCGGTGTGCGCATCCTGCACGACGACAGTGCCGTTAAGGGCCTGCGTCTTCGCCATAGCGTGATCGAGCGCGCGTTCGGCCATGAACTGAATGTTTTCGTCGATGGTAAGAACAAAGTTCCGACCAGGCTCGGGATCGTGCTCGCTTGAGCCAAGGACCTTGCGGCGCGCGTCCATGGCCGTGTACATGAGGCCCGGACGTCCGTGCAGATCGCTGTCGAACTTTTCTTCAAGGCCGCCGAGGCCGTCGTTGTCGGTCCCAACGTAACCCAGAACTTGCGCGGCAAGCTGATTGTCGGGATAGAAGCGCGCAAATTCCTGCTGGAAGAAAATACCCTTCATGTTGAGGGCTTTGACGCTGGCTGCAACTTGCGGAGTCACACGCCGCGCGATCCAGGCAAAGTTACGGCCTTCATTGAGCCGCGCAACGATCTGCGCGTCTGTGGTCAGGCGGTCTTCGGGGTCGGTGTGGACCAGCGCGGTGAGCGTGCGTGCAGCGGCCTGTCTGTCGGCAATCTGCGTGGGATCGGCGTAGATCGACGGCGCCAGGATGGTCATGGCCAGCTCGCGGAGGTTGCGGTCATAGAGGACGCCACGGCGGGGAGCCACTTCAAAGGTGCGCTGCTGCTGCTTGGCCGCGCGCTCCACGAAGTCCTGGTGGCGCACAATTTGCAACCAGAAGAGCCGGCCCGAAATGGCGCAGACCCACACGAGGAAGAACAGGCAGATCAAGAGAAAGCGTACTCGCTTGAGCGGCACGCCTCTGGGTGTTTGGGTACGGCTGCGGATGGTTGTGACGGCTGCCGTCATGTCGTGTGGGTCCGATTGCCTGGTTTATTGCGCCGGGGGCGCTGGAGAATTCACCTGAGCAAGCGTGGGTGCGCCGGAGGCAGGCCGGGCATCGGAGTACACCACTTGGCCAGGCTGCGGCTCTGCGAGTCCAAGCTGGCGCGCTATCTGATCGATGCGGCCGGGCTGCGTGAGCTCGGCTTCGTTGAGACGCAATTGGCGATTCTCCTCGCGCAACTGGTCGAGCGTTTGCTTTCCGCTTTCCACGCTGTAGCTGCTTTCAATGGCGTAGAAGTGCTGCAGGCCGTAGATCATGACGAGAGAGAAGAGCACGGCGACCGCGGCGGAAAAGACGCGCATCTCGCGCACGCGAACGGGATCGGAGGCCTTGACGAGGCGAGTGTTATCGAAATGCTTCGCGAAATAGAATTCCGGCGTGCGCACGCGGCGGCGGCGCTGAGCCTGCTCGGCCATCATCGCAGCGTTATGCTCGTTGATCCGGGCGCTCCAGGCGCGGCCGGTCTCGAAATAGGTTGTTGCACATGCCGCCATCGTGGTTCTCCTCGCTCTACCTGCCTACCGCCGTTCCGTTGCTCTCAGCTTGGCGCTGCGCGAGCGCGGGTTGCGGTTGATCTCTTCTTCCTTCGCAGTGACGGGCTTTCTGGTCAATACATTCCAGATTCCCTTCTTCGCGCCTTCCCGGAAACTGTCTTTTGCGATGCGATCTTCCAATGAATGAAAGCTAATAACGACGAGCCGTGCGGAGGGCTTAAGCAAACTTGGTGCGGCCTCAAGCAAAGCCCAGATTTCGTGCAATTCCTGATTAACAAAGATTCGCAACGCCTGAAACGTTCTGGTGGCCGGGTGAATGTGTTTCATTGGCGGGACGGCTGAGGCTACGATTTTGGCTAACTGCGCCGTTGACGTAACCGGCCGTCCCCGCACAATGGCTCTGGCGACTGTCCGCGACCTCCTTTCCTCACCGTATTCGTAAATGAGATTTGCCAGCTCGCGCTCGCTCGTCTCATTCACCACTTGTTCGGCGGTTGGGCCGGATCGCGTATCCATTCGCATATCCAGCGGACCATCCGCCTGAAAACTAAACCCTCTGCGCGCCTCATCGAAATGCAGGCTACTTGCGCCGAAGTCGGCCAGCAATCCATCGACTGAGGCCGGCTTCACGTGCTCGGCGATGGTGCTGAATGCTTCGCCGATCAAAGTCACTTGCGGCGCCTGGCTGCCCAGCTCTTGCAAAACTTGCGCCAGCCTTACCTTTGCCAACTCAAGCGCCTCGGGATCGCGGTCAAATCCGATCAAATGTCCCGCCGATCCCAATTGCCTGACGATGCCTTCGGCATGTCCCGCCAGGCCCAGCGTGCAGTCGACGTAAGTGCCGCCGGGCCGCATGCGGATAAACTCCATCGCTTCATCGAAAAGAACGGGCACATGGCGTGCTTTTTGCTGCGTCATGCGCGCCCCCTGAGGGCGTCAACCATTCGTCTGCGGCTTCATAATGCCGGCCAACTTCTCGAAATCCTCGTCGGTCATCGGGCTTGCCGCCAATTGCTGCTCGAAGTTCGTTTGGTTCACGACTTCGAGGTAATTCCCTTTGCCGAGAACAACCACCTCGGCATCCAGAACCGCTTTGCCGCGCAGAATCTGCGGCAGGAGCACGCGCCCCTGGTTATCCATCTCGGCCTGCTGGCCGTAGTAACTGGTCTGGTTGATGTACTTGTTCACCGCACCGTTCAAAGTGCCGAATTCCATCAATCGGGCCTCGCGCTTTTCCCACTCCGGCAGCGGCCAAATCTCCGCGCTTTTCCCACTGGCGCTTGTGATGTAGAACTGGGCGACGTTCTGGGCGTCCAGAAGCTGCTTGAAAGCAGCCGGGAGCTTGAGCCGTCCCTTCTCATCGACCTTTGCCGGATGGTTGCCGCGAAACATCTGCCTGCCTCACTTACCTCCGCGGTCCCATTTCCTGCCGTACCGCGTACCGAAAACCCCGTGGATCCATCCCAGTTAGCCAAGCTGGTACCCTTGCCGATTGGCTCCTTAAAGGCCGTTCCCTGGGGGAGGAACGGGAGTAAACTTAAGGGGATCAATTAGAGCGACTGAGTGGTCCAAATACGACCACTTAGCTCCAAAATGTCCCACTTCGGTCGATAGTACCCCCGAAGTTCCTCTCCGCCAAGCAAAAAATCGGTGGAAACTATAGGAAAATCAGGCTTTCTGCGGAAACGCCGACTAATAGAGCAACAATTCAGAGGCACCACAAGATATGGGGTTTACTGCTTTGATTCCCCGTCTGGACAGCTGTCAGCGGCTGTGATAGGAGAACAAAAAGCGAAAAGACGAGAGATACGCCGGAACTGATGATCCGGGTGGAGGGAATTGGAGCGGAGCGAAGGCCCTCTTGTGGAGGCATGGGCCCGAAATCGCTGTGCCGCGCGTTGTGTCAGGCTGAGGAATTCTTGCGGGCTTTGGCGCGGTGCCGGGCTCGATCGACAACAATTTTCAACAGATAGACGAACACGAGAATGTTGATGGCGAACAGGCCGACGCGAATCCAGGTGATGTGGCGAAAGATCTCGAAGAGTTCCCAGGGCAGAAACGAGGCGGTGATGGCGAGGGTGAGGAACTCGCCCCAGGCCTTTTCAAGATAGAGCCCGACACCTTCAACGAGTGTGACTGCGGCGTAGCAGTAAGCAAAGAAGCCGATGCGGCGTAGAACCGGATCGTTGATGAGGGAGGCTTTTTCGAGGAGGAAGTTGACCAGGCGCGACTCGGGATTGAAGCGGAGATGGCGAGCGAAGAGGTCAACTTGATCGGCGATGTCTTTGTGGAGGAGCCGGTGGGCGCCTATACCGATGCCGATGAAGAACAGAGCGTGGAGAAACTTATAGATCGCGATGAGAAGCAGCAGGCGATTGTGGCGCTGGCCGCTAGGCCGGGTTAGGAACGAGGAGCGAGGCATGATGGCGAGGATGGGGCTTGACTCAAGGGTAAATGATCTCCGGCAGGGACCGAGGAACCGAGGGAGCGGGGCGAGGTAGCGAGTCAGCGAGCCAGCGGGGGGACGTGATCAAGTGAGCGTGTCTACCTTCCAAGGTGAAGCAGAGAGCTGCGGTCGAGCAGTTCGCCGTCGAGGATGACGGCGGAAATGCGGCGGGCGTTCCATATGTTGATGGTGGGGTCGGCGTCGACGACGAGGATATCGGCGCGGCGGCCGGGAGCGATGAGGCCCAGCTCATTCCAGCCAAACTGCAAAGAGTAGTTGTTGGTGGCGGCGGCTAGGGCCTCGCGCGGCGACAGGCCAAGACGGACGAGCAGCTCAAGCTCGGTGTGAAGCGAGATGCCGGGCATGGTGCCCATGGCGTCAGCGCCAGAGCCGGCGAGGTAGTGAGGGAATGCGGAGAAGATGGTCTGGTTGATGTGCCAGAGCCTGAGAGCGGACTGACCGGCCTTCTTTTGCAAATCTGCTTCCATCCAATGCTGCGCGGTTGCAGGAAGATGGCGCGACCAGGCGGGGAGCGGGAAGACCATCTCACCGGTGGAGGGGTCTGTGGGATGGAACATACGGCCGGGATCGAGTAGGGATGCGGCAGGCTCCTGCCAGAGATTGCGATGGCCGGGGAGCTCAACATAATAGAGGCTGAAGGCGGGCATGAGCGCGGCGTGGTGCGCGGCAAGGAAATGCGCGTAGTTGCGGAGACGGGCGTCGGTGGGCGGGATGCGCTCTGAGTAGTCGTAGGCAGTGTCGGCGGAGGGGCCGTCGGGGTCGTCGACAAGAGGGCGCTGGAGCTCGTCGGGAATGGCACCAAGATTGTAGTGGTCCATCTGAACGAGCGCGTCAACTCCGGCTTCATCGCCGACGCGGTCGGGTGTGGAGACGAAGTCGCCGTAGGTGGAAAGACCCATCTCGCGGGCGCGGGCGATGATCCACTGCGAGTTGGCGGCGGTGAGGTGAGCAGTGAGGATAAGCACTCGCGTTCCGATACGAGCGGTATCGACCATCTGCCGCGCGGTGTCCTGCGGGTTGAGCTCGACGGGATGCGCGCCCTCGCGCAGCTTCGAGACCCACTCGGGACGGCGAGCCAGAAGGCTCCAGTTGTCGGTGACTCCAATGGTGTCGATGGGATAGATGTGCGGGGTGGGCTGAGCGCCGGTATCGATAAAGCCGTGCTCCGAGTCAGCGCGGGCAACGACGGTGGTCACGCCCATGTAGAGGTTGGCGTTTGCCTGGGCCTGGGAGTTCATACCTGCATAGCCGTCGATGAGTCCGGGGACGAGGAATTTGCCGGCGCAGTCGATGATTCGGGCGTCTTTGGGAATGGAAACCTGGTCGGGCAAGCCAACGTCAGTGATGCGGCCGTCGCGGATGACGACAATGGCGCCCGTGATGTCGCGCGCGGAGTTGCCCCAGGCCGTGACGTCGACGACAGTGCCGCCGGCGAGAACCAGTGGCGCGGAGGGTGGCGCGGGCTCCGGTTGAGATTGGGCCGGAACCGCGGCCAGCGCGCAACCGATCACGAGCAGACTCGGGAAAAAGTGAAGCAGGCGCATGAAAGAGACAGTCTGATGAGGATTGTCGCACAAAGGGGTAAAGGCAGCGGCGTCAGCGGTGTCAGAGGGGCTAGCGGTGTTAGAACTCCCTAGCCCCAGCGAAGTTTCGATGAGATGCCAGCGTCGTGACGCAGAGTGCGGATTGGGCAGGTGCGGGTAAGTGCGGCTGAAGCGGCAACGATAAGGATGGGGAAGCATTCGACGGTGTAGCGCGGTTCAGGACCCTCAATGGCGCCGAGGACGATGAATCGCAGAATCAGGTATGAGCCGAACATCCAGGACCAGGGCACTCGGCGGCGGAGGAAGGCCCAGGCGGCAGCGGCAACGTAGAAGAGATTGATGAGGCCAAGGAAGATTGCCCAGGCGGATTGGGCGGGGTGGTCGCGCCAGCGCCACCAGAAGACATCGAGGTCATATTCGATGGTTCTGGGGCGTAGCAGCATGTCGGCATCGCGCAGCATAGGCAGAGTGACGTAATAGCGGAACGGATGGTCGTGAATGCGCTGATCGGCGAGAGCTGCGAAGCGATCGTTGAGCCAGGGCGGCAGGTTGGTGTTCTGGTTGTAGTCAGCGAGGAGTGCAAGGGTTTCCTCGCGCTGCTGCGGAGAGTCAAAGGCGCGCGGAGGAAGGTCGGCGAGATCGATTGTGTCGCCCGGAAAGTTCCAGCAGACGTTGGCTGTGGAGACGAACTCCACGGTCCAGGTGCGGAGCCATCGGCGTGCGCCGGCAAGCGACGGCTCTCCGGGATCGGCGTAGCGCGGGGCGAGTGGCTGAAAGACGTGAAAGTCCACCCAGTTGCGCGCGGTCCAGGGGACGAGTGGCAGCAGAGCGGCGGCACAGAAAATGAATAGAGTGGCGAGGCTGCGCCGCAGGGCAAATCTCGGATAGGCGGGGCTTGCACGTTGCGCGGCGGGGCGGCTGCGAATGCCGTAGAGGAACAAAGCCAATCCGATGGATGCGAAGAGGAGAATTCCATCAGGGCGCAGAAGCGCTGCGAAAGCCGATGCGAGGCCGGCAAGGATCAGCGCGGGTAAGTCGCTGCTACCGGAGGCCTGAGCGGCTAGGGCGCGGCCGGCTGCGTAAAGACCGAGAGCAATCGCGAAGACGGAGAAGCACTCGGTCATCGCGATGCCTGCGTAGGCGGCCGTAAACGGGCAGAGCATTGCCAGCGCGAGTGCGACCTCGGCGGCATGATCGGAAAGATGGCGGCGGGCAAAAAGCGCGAGGAAAAGACCGGCGGCGAGATCGGCGACAGTCTGGAAGAGATAAACGGCAATGAGCCAGGTGTTAGGCCAGAGACGCGCGAAAAGAAATTCGAAAGTGGCGAGAAGAATTGGATACGCGGGCAGGCGATACGTGGTGGGAGAAAGATCGGCGCCAGAGCCCATGCCGTAGATTCCGTAATGCAGCAGATTGTGGCCTAACTGGAGGTAGTCGAGCGTATCGTCGTCGCCGGGACGCGGGAACCAGATGAAGAGGAGGCGCAGGGCGATGCCCGCCGCGATCCACAGAAACCAGCGGCGAGGCCAGCGCGAAGGGTGGGTGGGAGCGGACATATTGAGGAGGATAAACGGCGGGGTGCCGGTTCCTGAGATCAATAGGTGACGGAAACGGTAATCGTGTCGGTGAAGCTGCCCGGTTTGACATATTGTGCTGCGGGAATCTGGCCGTAGACAGTGACTGGCTGGGAAGCTCCGTTGCCCGTTCCACTGACCCAGTTGGTGGCGGAGGTGTTGCCCCAGTTGGTGGTGTGACCGGAGTTGCTGAAGAGGCCGTAATTCAGTAAAGCCGAGCCATTCTGCATTTGCCGGGTGGTCACGGTGGCGCCAGTTGCCAGCCCGGCACTGAGGCTGACGGTGTACGTGGTGCCGCTGGTGCATTTGACGGAGACCGTGGATGTGGAGTTATTGACAGCGCCGGTGTAATTGCCGAAGGCGAGATTGGTTGCCGAAACCGTGCAGTCTTTCACAATGGTCGCGGTGACGCTGAACTGCGCGGTGGCGGTGGTGATGCCGGTGCCGGAAATGGAAGCGGTGATGGTATCGGTGTAGGTCCGCAACGCGCCCGTTTCCCCTGCCGGAATCTGGGCATAGATGGTGTACACCTGGGCGCTTCCGTTGCCGGTGCCTGCGACCCAACCGGTGCTTGATGAGTTGCCCCAGTTGGTGGTGCGTCCGGAGTTACTGAATAGTTGATATCCCAGCAAAGCCGAGCCATTTTGCATGGATCGGGTTGTAATGGTCGCACCGCTTGCCAACCCGGCGTTGAGGGCGATGTCATATGCCTGGCCGCTGGTGCACGTGACCGTCACTGTGCCGGTAATATCTACGACCGAGCCGTAATAGCTGCCGAATGCGACACCCGAGGCGAACGCTGAGCAGGAATTCGCAGCCGAGGCTCGGGCGGCAAAGAAGAGCAGGACCAGCGCCGCAAAGGTGAGTCTTCGCATCATGGCTTTTTCTCCATGCAACGGAGCGGTCCAATCGAGGGAATTTCGCCGGTTACAGGTGCATAGTCGAAGGCGACAGCGCAGCGGCGCCCGTCGGGAAACTCGACGGCAAGCTGGTTGTGCGGGCTGAGATCCTCAACGTAGGCGTCTCCGTCGTAACCAACGGGGACGACGACACCAGTGGCCCGCAGTGTTGCCGTGCTGCCGAGCGGCGCCGCTACCCCGGACTCATCGACCAAGCGGAGCAATGCGCCGTGGCTGAATTTGATGGGGAACCTAAGCACAACGCCGGAACGATCCTGGGGCCGCACCTGGCGCGCGGCGACGTCGATTGTCACATCCGGCGGAATATCGGTGGGTGCGATGGAGATTTGATTCAGGTCGAACGCGCGCATGTCCGGCACCAGCAGACGCCCTGAGGAGTTGGTGCTGCCGACATCGCGGTTCTCCTGAAGGACGTGCACGTGGGCCATGGGCCCCGTGTCAACCACGGCGAAGCCGTCGTAGATGGTGTTCGAAGGGAATAGCTCGCCGTCGACGAAAGAGAATGCGCCTTGAGTTTCCAGACGCAGAGTCGTCACCCCGCTGTCGCTGTCGATCCCGGCCGTGAACAAGCCTACGGGCGACTTGTATTGTCCCTGGGCGAATACATGGGTTGAATCGCCGGCGGAAACGTAAGCCTGGTAGCCCCAATCGCCGACGATTGGCGCCGGCTGTCGCACATCGATCTGAGCGGAACCGTCTGAACCTCCGCTGGCGGTAACCGAATTGCGCTTGCCAAATGGAATTGTCAGACCAATCTGTACGCCGCTGCTGCCCTTGTTCACTAGGTCGCGAAACTCGGTGGCGTAGAGAAAGACGTGGTGGACCTGGAGCGAATAGTTTGCTGACACGATCTGCGAGTGCTGGGCTGGGTTCGCGTTTTGCTGGAGCGGCACTGGTGAGGGGTCCATGTTGACCGCAGCGTAGGCCAGGCCACCGGAGCCGAACCGCCGGAGAGACAAGCCGGTGAAGGCGCTGAGCTGCTTGCGCGGGACGCCGTCTCCGTTTTCGGACGCCACATCGCGGTAGTTGCGATCCGCCATGATCGCAGATGCGCCCAGGCTGAAGACCCGGCCGATGCGCTGGGCCCCGGCGGAGAACTGTGCGCCTGCTTGGCCGGAGCCGAAGCTGGGCGCCACAGCGAAGTTGACCACGCCGAGATTGCCTATCTGCGCCACCCCGCCCACGCCTGCCATGAACGCGCCCGGAGTGCCCTCAGCACTGCCTTCGATGGTGAACTTCCGCGAGAGACCGCGGCGATAGACGGCGGCGCCGGCCAGCTTCCCGTAGTCGTTGCTCAATGAGCCCCAGTCGCGGCGCACCAGGCCAGATTGTACGGCGAAGGTCTGGAGCCCAGGCGCCAGCATGGTGGAGCTGGCGTAGAAAGGTTGTGTCACGGTGACTTGTTGTCCCATGGCATTCGTGACCGTCATCGAAATGGTGCCTGCGCCCTCGACCACCGGAAGTTGCGGAACCTCGAAGGGGCCAGGAGCAATCTGGCTGGACGCCGCGAGGTTGCCGTCGGTGAGCACGTTGACGGTGGAGGGAACCGCGGCCGAGCCAGTGATCGTGGGCACTGGGAACGTCACAAGATCGGGGCGCATGCTGAAATCGGAATTGATCTGGATACCCTCGAGGTGAACGGGACGCGTCCAGGAGAGACCACCGTTGATGAAATCGCCCAGACTATAGCGGCGCAACGAATTGACGTCGGCAAAGGTATAAGCCGAATCAAGGCGAATGGCCGTGGTTGAGCCCGCGGCACTCGAGTTTGCGCCGGCAAAGGCAAGCCAGTCCGAGCTCACGATGCCCCAGGGCGAGAAGGCTCGCGTCTCGAAGGACCCGCTGCCGCCCTTTTGGCCGCCGGAGAAAGTTCCGACTGTGTCGTAGTTGAGCGTCACGCCGGTGCCGCTCTCGATCACGCGGCGACTTCCAGCCGGTTCTCGTCCAAGGGGCTGCAATAGTGCCGGCAGCAAGGCACTGTCGGTGGCTGTCACTTGGAGCACCTGGTTCTTCTCGTCGAGGATCCAATTCAGTCCTGGCAAGTCAGACAGGCCCACGAGACCGCCGGTTTGCGAGGCGCGAGAGACAGGAACGCGGAAACCGAGGGCCCGCAGTTCGTCGGGCCGGGCCCACAACGAGCCGTGCCGCAAGGTGAATTCACCAATCTTGCCGATGGAATGACCATTGACCTGAACGTCGAGAAACAGGGTCTCGTCGTTGCTTTCGGCAGTAGCCGGGCCGGCAGCTGCGGGATTGGCTGGGGGATTCGCTGAGGAGACGACTGGGCCAGTGGCTGCGGCCCATTGCGGCATGGCGGCCATCATAAGGAACATGATCTGAGCACAGCGGAGCCACCTGGCCATTGCACCTCGACGATCACGGTGCCGTGACGAAGCCGACCTGCTGCTGGATAACGCCGGCGTCCGTGTGAGCTGTCAACTGCAGGGTTTCGCCTGGCAGAGGGAGAGGGCCCTCTGCGGCGATTGCCCAACGCCGGGTGACTCCGGCGAGAATGTAGGACGAATCGTTGGACTCTCCCTTGAGCTTTCGACCGTCGCTGGTCGTTAGCACGACATCGCGAATCACTTCGTGGCTAAGGCCATCGTTGATTCCCACGAGGACAAGCTTTCCGGAATCGACCGCCAGATGAAACTGCACGTGCGGAACCGCGCGCGTCGATGGCTCGGCGAATATAGGAATCGACATGCGCAGGACCATATGCACAATCCCCGGCTCAGCCGGAGGTGGAATCTGGTCGATGAGGATGCGGTAAGTTGCTTCACGTCCCTGCGGCAACTGACGCAGAATGAGGCGGACCACCTGCGACGCGCCAGGAGCAATCGTGGCAAGCGGAGGGCTCAGCACCACTGCGACCGAATCCGTCAGTTGATCTTCGTCATCCTTCTGAGCCCAGGCGAAGGCGCGAATCTGAATCGCGGTTTCGCTGGTCCCCATGTTGGTGATGGTCAGGGACGAAGCCTTCTGTCCGGGGGAAAAGAGAATGTTGACAGGCAATACAGACAACGACTGCGCCGTTGCTGGCGGGCCTGCCAAAAGGAGAATGACGGCTGCGCCGGCGTACGCCAGGGCCGCCGCCATTCGACGGAATGAGTTTCGCAAAGTCATGGGGATCCCAAATGCAAATGTTGCAAACAACAGTTAGTAGGTGACGGTAACAGCAATCGTATCGGTGTAAGAACCTGGTGGGACATACTGTCCCGCCGGAAGTACGCCGTATACCGCGAGTGGTTGGGCAGCGCCGCTGCCCGTGCCGCTTACCCAGCTGCCGCTGGTATTACCCCAGTTGGCACCCGAATAGGAAGTCGTCAACAGCGAATAGTTCAGTCCTCCTGCGGGCTGGGTAATGCCCATCTGCCTGGTTGTTACTGTTGCGCCGGTCGTCAATCCTTGATTGAGGCCGACAGTGTACGTCGTGCCGCTGGTACAGGTAACCGTGACAGTGGAACTAGCGTTGACCACCGCACCGGTGTAGTTTCCGAATGGCAGAGCGGTGGCAGAGACGATGCAGTCTTTGAGTACCGTCGCGGTGACGTTAAACGTGGTGGTTGCCGGGTTGGCCTGCGCGACGGCAGATGTGGGGGTCAGACCCAGCGCCACGAATCCCAGAATGGCCGCGGGCAGAATCGACTTTAAAGGGGTCGAGAACTTCATGACACTTACTCCTGGTACAACAAGCGTTCGAAATTGAGATATTCGGCTGTCCGACGGTGAGTCGAACAGGGTCAGTTCATGTCTGAATCAGGCCTTCCGAGTCAGGGTCGTCGACGAATCAGCAAGACCCTGTATTCATTTGCCGCCGAGGATCGAACACAGTTTTCCTGCGTTCGTTGCATACGTGCTCGCAAGAACAATGAATGCTCAGGCGCGGGCAGTTTTTCAGCGAGGCCCCCGCCTGACAACTTGTCATTGAGCGTTATTGGGACAATATCTATTCCAAAAACCGGCTTCAATAATACGTTTGGGTCATCCAGGCAAATGTACCAATGTAATAAACAGTCAGTTGAACCAATGCCGACGGAGACCTTCAAGCGCAGGGCTGCCGCTGTTTGCGCGCTGGTGATTCATCGGAGGATTGGCAATGATTCTTGTGGCGCTTCTCGCGCGGGCGCGACCGCTCAATACGTCACAACGACGATGATGGTATCGGCATCTGCGCCGAAGGCAGCGCACTGCGCTGCTGGATACCGGCCATTTCTAGCGAGTAGTGAGCTGAAGCCGCTGCCCAGCCAAGCCAATGTGTCAGTGCTCACGGCCTGACCCCAGTTGGCAATGCCTCCGGGAGATGAACTGAGCGCAGAGCCCAGCGGGGCGAAACCAGAATCGAGCATCGGCCGAGTTCCAAGGTTGGCGTCGTGTGTCATCACCGCACTCAGGCTGACGTTGTATGAAACGGAGTTGCTGCAATCGACCGATACGGTAGAGGCAAGGCAGGAGGCCTGAACCGTCGCGGAGACGCCGATGGACGTGCTGGCGGTCGCTGCATGGACGGATGCAACGACCAAGCCAGACGCCAAAACACCCAGAGCGAGAACCGGCAATGTGGATTTCACGGTCACTGCGCTTCCCCCTGCGCGGACCAACACATGATAGGTCTCTAATCGGCAGTTCTTAACGAATCCTTAGTGCTTTTGGATGAAACGTTGGTGCCTCATTTTGGTAACCACATGTTGCCCCAGGCAGCGAATCCCAACTGGCGAAAAGCGAAAGGGCAAATCAGTTTTCGGCGGAGGACGAGTGAGCAAATGAGCAAATCGGTGTGCGCGTTTAGCTTGCGACGAGGGTGGGACGGCGGCGGTGCGTGAGCAGCGGGAGAACCTGCGCGAGGGCCGCTTCAACGGTCAGACCGTAGCGGGCGCGGAGCTCATCGATCTTGCCGTGTTCGATGAACTGGTCGGGCCAGCCGATGCGGACGACGGGAACGGAGAGGCCCATTTCATCGAGAGCTTCAACGACGGCAGTTCCGAAGCCACCCATCTTCACGTGATCCTCGAAGGTGACGAATGCGGCTACGCGGGCGGCGTAGCGCGCAAGGATCTCACGGTCGAGCGGCTTGATGAAGCGGGGATTGATGACGGCGGCGGAGTAGCCATCGCGCTCAAGAGACGCGGCGAGCCCGCGCGCCAGAGCGATCATGGGGCCAAGACCGATGATGGCCACATCGGAGCCGTCGGCAAGCACCTCGGCCTTTCCAACGGGAATCGACTGCGGCTCTGACTTGCGGGCCACACCGGCGACGGCACCGCGCGGATAGCGGATCGCGCTGGGGCCGGGCAAATCGATCGCAGTCTTGATCATGTCGGCCAGCTCGTCTTCGTCTTTCGGCGCCATCAGGACGATCTCGGGAATTCCGCGCAGGTAAGCGATGTCGAAGAGACCGTGATGCGTGGGTCCGTCATCGCCGGAGAGTCCGGCGCGATCCATGCAAAAAAGGACAGGTAGCTTCTGCAGGCAGACATCGTGGACAACGGGGTCGAAGGCGCGCTGCAAGAAAGTGGAATAGATGGCACAGACCGGGCGATAGCCGCGCGTAGCCATTCCAGCGGCAAAAACGACTGCATGCTCCTCGGCGATGCCGACGTCGAAATAGCGTTTGGGGTGGCGGGGCCGGAAGTGATCGAGGCCGGTGCCGTTGGGCATGGCGGCGGTAATGGCGACGATACGCGGGTCTTTCGCGGCAAGATCGGCCAGGGTGTTGGCGAAGACCTCAGCGTACGTAGCCGAGCCATCTGGAGTCTTGCCTGTCTCCGGATCGTAGGGCCCGAGGCCGTGAAACTTTTTCTGGCCGTCGAGGGCGGGCTGAAAGCCACGGCCTTTCTGCGTGAGGATGTGGAGCAGAACAGGGTGGTCGATCGACTTGAGGAATTTAAAGGTCTCGACCAGCAGCGGGAGATTGTGGCCGTCGATGGGGCCGAAGTACTCCAGGCCGAACTCCTCAAAAAGGATGGACGGCCACAACATGCTCTTGGCGGCTTCCTCGGCGCGGCGAACAACCTTGATTGCGGTCTTGCCGCCGAAGCGCTCAATGAGACGCGTGGCGCGATCGTGCATATGTTGATAGTGCTCGTTGGTCACGATGCGGTGGAAATATCGGGCCACGGCGCCGACGTTGCGGTCGATGGACCACTCGTTGTCATTGAGGACGACAATCATGCGCCGGGTTTGGGCGGCGATGTTGTTGAGCGCCTCAAAGGTGATTCCGTTCGTGAAGGCGGCGTCGCCTGCGACGGCGATCACGTGCTCGTGACCACCGGCGAGGTCGCGGGCCACGGCCACGCCCAGGGCGGCGGAGAGCGCAGTGCCTGCGTGACCCGCGCCGTAGCAGTCGTGCTCGCTTTCGGTGCGCAGCATGAAGCCATTGAGGCCGCCCGGCTGGCGGATGGTCTCAAAGCGGTCGAGGCGGCCGGTGAGGATCTTGTGAATATAGGCCTGGTGGCTGACGTCGAAGAGGATCTTGTCTTCAGGCGTAGAGAAGACGGCGTGCAGAGCGAGGCTAAGCTCGACGACACCGAGATTGGGGCCGAGATGGCCGCCGGTTTTGGAAAGTGTCTGGATGAGGAAGGTGCGGATCTCCTCGGCAAGCGAGGCCATTTGCGCATAGTCGAGACGTTTGAGGTCGGCGGGAGAATGGATGGATTCCAGCAGTGTTCCCATGTACTTCCTTCCCCCCGGGGGAAATCAAATAAGACCGGGAATCCAGGGAAAAGTAACCGGTTCGAAAGCGCCCCTGAAACGGGGTCTGTGGTTCCGGGGAAAGAACCCGGGATCGCCTGCGTTAAGTATACCTGCGCGCCAGAACGCGACTTTGGTGGATTAGACGGCGGGATTGCGCTGGGGTTTGGCGCGATGGTGCCACAGAGGTAATTCCAAAGCGTCTATACTTATGCCTCGGTGGGAAGGACAAGGTCTGGATGCGGAAATGGGCCATACTACTGCTTCTTTGGGGAATTGCCTTCCCTGCGATGGCGGCCAAGATCATGTCCATCGATGAGATGGAGCAGTTGCTGGTCAAGCTCCATGGCAAGCCGGATGGGAAGGTGGCTGGGGAGCTCGAGGACGCACAGCTTACGGAACGGGTGAACCCGGCACGGCTGGCGCGCTGGGAGGCGGATTTTCCCGGCAAGCGCACGCAAGAAGAGCTGATGAAGCTGGCCGATAAGTCGGCCTTTCTGAATCCTCCTGCAAGCGATGTGCTGCGCGATCCGCCGCCGGACGAAGACACACAACGGCAGATGCTCGAGCACGCCGTCGAGTACATTAAAACGACGATAACTCGGCTGCCGAATTTCTATGCGACACGGGAAACGACGCACTTTGAGGACACGCCCTCGCAAGAAGCGGTCTCTAGAATCGGCAACAACCCCACGGGGACGGGGATGAGGGCGATGCGCGCCCCGGGAATTGCCGTCGCGATGACCGATTACAAGTCTCTGCGCAGCACCGCGACCTACAGCGCGATGGTGAGATATCAAGATGGCTACGAAGTGCACGAGTCGGAAGCAGGAAAGGGCAGAAAAGAGGATCAAACGGCGGTGGGATTGACCACCGGCGGCGAGTTTGGCCCGATTCTCGAGGTGGTGATGGGAGACGCCATGCGTGGCCAGGTGAAGTGGGCCCATTGGGAGCAGGGCGCGAGCGAGCCCGTGGCTGTGTTCAGCTATTCCGTGGCGGCGGATCAGTCGAGTTACCTGGTGGGTATACCGGCGGGACCCAAGATCGATCAAATTTATCCCGGCTACCACGGCGAGATGGCGATCGATCCGGCCACGGGCGAGATTCTTCGCATGAGCATGGCGGCGGATCTGCCGCCACCATTCGAAATGATGCAGACCGCAATCCTGGTGGAATACGGGGCGGTGATGATCGGGGATCGAACCTATATCTGTCCGACGCACGGCGTCGCGTACTCGAAGGTTCCGGTTGCGGGCGCCGCAGCAGAGCCCCAGGGCTCGAAGGTGACCGTGCAAACGCAGTTGAACGATGTGGCGTTTACGCAATATCACCTGTTCAGCGCGGAGGCGCACATCGTTTCCGGCGGGAGTGGGCCGGGTGGCGCCAATCCGCCCGCCTCGGGCGCTGGTGCCGGGCCCTCGGCAACCCAGCCGTCAAGTCACCCTTAATGGAATTTTGGCGAGCGGGCCCGAGTGGGTGCAAGGGCGTGACGCAAATCGACGCGGCCGCGAAGTTCAGCGTTGTAGGATGGGCGCATAGACTTCAAGTTCATTGGAGGGCGGGAACGTGGCTGCAATGCGGAATCTTCTTTCATCGTTCATTTTGATTGCGGTTTTGGCGGGGGCAGGTTCGAACGCGGCATGGGCGCAGTTGCTGGAGCCTGGAAAGCAATCGCGGACGCCCAATCCATTGACTGACTCGACGGTCAAGCCGGGCAAGATGATTCTCTATGACCTGGAGACACGCTTTGCCAAGGATGTGGCAGCACGCGGTGGCGCGGCATTCGCTTCGTGGTTTGCCGACGATGGCGTGGCGCTGGGAAACGGAGCGGCGCCGCTGATCGGAAAAGTAGCGATTGCCAAATCGGCGAACTGGTCGCCCAAGGACTATCAACTGATGTGGACGCCAACCGACGCAATGATGGGGCCTTCGGGAGATATGGGCTACACTTGGGGCCATTTTGAGGGACACAGCAAGGACGCGAACGGAAATCCCGTGGTCACGAGCGGACGGTACATCACCATGTGGCGCAAGGAGCCCGACGGGAGCTGGAAGGTGGTTCTGGACGCGGGCGCAAACGAGCCGCCGGCAGCGGGTGATTGCTGCAAACTGCCCAATCAGTAAATAGTGGAAAGCGGTAAGCGACGTTTTCAGATGAATGCCGAATCCGCGGCAACAGGTAACGATCGAAGAGTGTCTATAGTAATCACAAAAAAATCGAGTGGTGCAAGAAAGCGCCGGTACTTCAGTGGTACAGCTTTTTCCTCCAACTGGCCGGATAGTGGAAGAGCCAAGTTTGTCAATCTCTTTGATACTGGCTGCCAGGAACATCTATCTATATGAACGTGATGGTCGGTTCGCATGGGGGAGAGAACCAGGAAGCGGTAGTGCGCCCGGAGATCGGCATCTTCGATCGCAACCCCGATCCTGCACTGGACGAGCTCGTTGAGCTCGCAGCGGTGCTGTGCGACGCGGAATACGGCTACATCGGCTGGATGGACTTCAACCGCCTGTGGTTCAAGGCGCGATTCGGGTTCAAAGCGACGGACCAGCCGCGCGCCAGCACCGCATGCCAATGGATGCTGGAGAAGAGTGAGCCGCTGCTGATCGCGGACGCGAGCCAGGATCAGCGTTTTCCTCCCGAAGGCATTCCACTCGCCGGCGCCGGCTCCTGCCTTTCTTACGCGGCTGTTCCGCTCTTCAGCAGCGACGAGCACATGATCGGCACGATGGCGGTGCTGTCGAGGAAGCCGGACCAGTTCAAGCTGGAACACCTGACGCTACTGGAGATTTTGGGCCGTCAGGCGGTGACGCGGCTGGAGCTGTACAACCGAATCCGGCTGCAGGAGCAGGCGCAGCGGCAGCGTCACCGCACCGAGCGCGCGCTGGCGATCGAGCGATGCTTTGTGGCCGCCACTCTGGACTCGATTCCCGCGCTGGTTGCCGTGCTGGATACGGCGGGCCGCGTGGTGCGAATGAACTATCCCTGCGCGCAATTGACGGGGTTGAGCCTGGCGCACGCCGTGGGCCGGCCGTTTGTCGATGAATTCCTGGAGGCGGACGACCGCGGATGGGCGGCGGGCAAACTGCGCGAAGCGGCGACCGGGCAGGCTTCAGGACCACATGAGACGTTTTGGCGGGCAGCCGGGGGCGAAGGCCGGCGCGTGAGCTGGACCCTGCGTCCGCTGCTGGGCCCAAACGGGGACATCCAGTATTTGATTGTGAGCGGGCAGGACGTGACTGACCAGCGCGAGATGGAGAAGACGCTGCTCAAGAGCGAAGCCCGTTATCGCGAGGTGGTCGAAAACAGCCTCGGATTTGTCTTTACATGCTCGATGGAGGGGCGGCTGACCTCGCTGAACGCGTTCACAGCCGAGACGCTCGGATATCGCGCCGAGGCCTTGATGGGGCGATTTGTGACGGAGCTGTCCGACGCCGAGGGCGCGGCGGCGTTCCAGGATTGCCTGAACACGCTGGAGAGCGCGGAAGAGTGGCAGGGTGCATTGCCGTTGCGGCGGAGCGATGGCGTGTACCGGCGCATCGCCGTGCGCAGCCGGCGCATGCAACTGCCTGGCGAACGGCCATTTGTGCTGAATCACGGCATGGATGTGACCGAGCAGTACGAGGCCGAGGAAGCGCTGCACATGGCTACGCGGCAGCGCGAGTTGATCCTGGAAGCGGTGGACGACGGCATTTTCGGCATGGACCTTGATGGCAAGGTGACATTCATCAACGAGGCCGGCGCCCGAGTGCTGGGATACACGGCCGAGCAACTTGTCGGCCACGATCTGCACGAACTCATCCACCACAGCCACGCCGACGGGACTCCGTATTCGCGGTCGACGAGCCCAATTCTGCAGGCGCTGCGGCGGTGCGAGCCCATCCGTATCCGGGACGAGGTCTTCTGGCGCCGGGACGGGACGGCGGTCCCAGTCGAGTACAGCGCCACGCCTTTGCTTGAGGAGGGCCAGGTTTGTGGAATGGTGGTGGCCTTCCAGGATGTGAGCGAGCGGCGTCGCCTGGAAAAGATGAAGGACGAGTTCATCTCCACGGTGAGCCATGAGTTGAAGACACCGCTGACCTCGCTCCGCGCGTCGCTGGGATTGATTCAGTCTGGCACGCTGGACAAGCGGCCGGAGAAGCAGCGCCAGATGATCGAATTGGCGATCGGGAACTGCGACCGGCTGGTCCGGCTGGTGAACGACATTCTGGACTTCGACCGAGGAGAAAAGGGTAGGCTGCCGCTGAATCGCGAGGCGGTGGATCCGATGACACTGCTGCGGCGAGCGGCTGACGTAGCTCACAACGCGGCTACGCAGGCGCGCATCGAGTTCCGCTTCGAGGTGAATGCGGCGCCGGTCGTCGCGGATGAGGGACGGGTGTTGCAGGTCCTGAATGAACTGGTGGGCAACGCCATCAAGTTCTCGCCGCCGGGCACGGCCATCCTGTTGGCGGCGTGGAATGTGGATGGAGTTGCACCGGGTGCCGGCGCTGCAGACGTGGGCGCGGCGTGTTTCATGATCGAAGACCAGGGCCGCGGCATCGCTCCGGAGAAGCTGGAGCGCATTTTCGATCGATTCGAGCAGGGTGATGCATCGGACTCGCGCGCGCTTGGCGGAACTGGGCTGGGATTGGCGTTGTGCCGCAGCATTGTGGAGCAGCACGGCGGCCACATCTGGGCGGAGAGCGAAGTGGGCAACGGAAGCCGATTCCTGTTTACGCTGCCTGCGGCAACCGCGGCAAGTGAGCGGTAGGCTCGAGACGCCAAACTGCGCCGGTTTCCGTGAAATACTCCCTAACGCAACGTGAGACACTGGCATCGGCGGTGTTCCCCGCGATGAGTCCGCATCCGCCGGTTCATTTTTCATGGGCGCATACACACGCTTTTTCAATTTATTGTTTGGACGGGCTCTGCCAACCAGCGCGGCGCGCGCCGAGTGCATTGGACCCATAGCCGGAATCCCGGTCTTCGGGCTCGACGCACTAAGCTCGGCAGCCTATGGGCCTGAGGCGGCGCTGACGCTGCTGATCCCGCTCGGCCTGTTGGGCGTCAAATACATCGTTCCGGTCAGCACGGCCATTGTGATCCTGCTGGTGATTGTGTTCTTCAGCTACCGGCAGACGATCGAGGCCTATCCGCACGGCGGAGGCTCCTACACCGTGGCCGGCCAGAACCTGGGAGAGGGCGCAGGACTGCTGGCGGCGGCCGCGTTGATGATCGACTATGTGTTGACCGCGTCGGTGGGCATTTCGGCGGGCGTGGGCGCGTTGATTTCGGCTGTGCCCAGCCTGCAGCCGCACACGCTGGAGATCTGCCTGATCGTGTTGGCGATTCTGACCATGGTGAATATGCGCGGCGTGCACGACACCGGCGTGGTGTTCATGATCCCAACGTATCTGTTCACGGGAACGCTGCTGATTGTGATTTTGGTGGGTGGCTGGCATGTGGTCCATGCGGCGGGGCACCCCGTGCCGGTTACTCCGCTGCCCGCGATCCCGCCGGCGACTGAACTGGTGAGCTGGTGGCTGATCCTGAAAGTTTTTTCTTCAGGTTGCACTGCAATGACAGGCGTCGAGGCGGTGAGCAACGGCGTGACGGCATTCCGCGAGCCGACGCGCAAGAACGCCAAGACGACACTGACCATCATCATCGCGCTGCTGGTCGTTTTGCTGGTGGGCATTGCGCTTTTGTGCCGCGCATACGGCATTGCGGCCACCGATCCAGGCAAGCCGGGCTACGAAAGCGTGCTCTCGATGCTCACGCGCGCGGTGATGGGTCAGGGCTGGTTTTATTACCTCACGATCGGTACTGTGCTGCTGGTGCTGGCATTGAGCGCGAATACCGCGTTCGCCGATTTTCCCCGGCTAACGCGGGCCATCGCGATGGACAATTATATGCCGCACATTTTTCTCATTCGCGGGCGGCGCCTGCTGTATTCATGGGGCATATATGTGCTGGTCGCGTTGACGGCGCTCCTGCTGATCCTCTTCGGCGGTGTGACGGACCGGCTGATTCCGCTATTCGCCATCGGCGCGTTCATGGCTTTCACGCTGTCGCAAGCCGGGATGGTGGTGCACTGGAAGCGTACGGGCGGCTCACGGGCGCGCATCATCGTGAACGGCCTGGGCGCAGTTGCTACAGGCATTACGACCTTGGTTGTGCTGGTTGCCAAGTTCGCGGAAGGCGCGTGGATCACGGCGCTGCTGGTCGTGGTGATGATCCTGTTCATGCGCGCTGTCAATCGCCACTACGTGCGCGTGAACCGCGAGATCGATCTTGACCGGCCTTTCATTCCCGCAGAAGTGAGCGAGCCTATCGTGGTCGTGCCCATCGATCGCTGGAGCCGCATCAGCGAGAAGGCGCTCTCGTTCGCGCTCTCGATGTCATGCGACATTCACTGCGTGCACGTCCAGACCAGCGACGATCCCGATCCCTTTTGCGATGACTGGGAGAAAGACATTGTGGCGCCGTTGAAGGCCGCCGGCCGGTGCATTCCCAAACTGGTGACGCTCAAATCGCCCTACCGCTACGTGCTTTATCCGATCGTGGACTATGTGCTGAAAGTGGAACGCGAGCGCGAGAACTGCAAGGTGTGCGTGCTGGTGCCGGAGCTGGTGGTGCACCACTGGTGGGAGGGTTTGCTGCACAACCGGCGGTCGGATCTGCTGAAGGTGATCCTACTGATGCGCGGCAACCGGCGCATCGTGGTGATTAATATTCCGTGGTATCTGGAGAACGGATGATCTCCATGCCGGGTGCCCGCCCGGCGCACCTTTTCGCGCGAATTTCAGTCCAAGATTCGTGCTCTTCCTACGCCGGTGGGCTTCGTGAAAGGCGGGGGGAGAGGATAGTCTAGGAAAGTACTGGAAACCAGCCAGGACGCCTGCTCCGGAGCCCAAGTCCGGATGCGCGCGAGTTTGCCTGTGCACCGTACCGATTGAGGAGAGTTTCAAGTTGAAGAGGACGTTCTTGTTCTTGCTTCTAGCCGCGGCTCCGGCCGTGCTTGCGCCTCCAAGGGCCATAGGCCAGGTGAACCGGGAGGCGGCGCCCGGCCCGGCGCAGGCCGCACCCTACAAGTACGAGGTATTCGCGGGGCTCGCCTATAGTCGCATCAGGCAGGTGCCCGTTTCGTTCAGCGGATTGGTGGGCGGAAAGATTTCGGTGGCCCGCGATTGGGGAAAGTATTTTCAACTCATGGGATCGGCGGACTACTACAAGGTGGGGACCGGCCACGCCGGACTATCGAATCCCGGCGACCCGTCGGTTTACACGTTCCTGGTTGGGCCGGCACTCCACGCTTCGCTCTATGAGAACCTCAGCGGAGTGGTTTTCGGCGAAGTGGGCGGAGAGCATACCGGGGGCGAGCACATGACGCCCAGTATCTCCTTCGCTGGTGGCTTTGGCGGAGGCCTGGCCTATAGTTTGGGCCGCAATTGGGCCGTGCAACTTACCGGTGACCGCGTCGCCGCATCGTTCTCGCTGCCCAACAACACTCCGCAACTGGCCAACTCAACGAATCGCACCTGGAACGTGCGCGGGACGTTCGGCGTGGTGTACCGTTTCTGAGGGCGCGGACACGAACTCGCGTGCGGAGGCATATGCCCGTCGGTTGACCGCAACGCAATCGATCATTTCGACCAGGAAAGCGGGATGCTTGCGCATTCCGCTTTTGTTTTGCGCGCAGCACGGTTCAAATAGGCTTCTTCGCTGGAACGAGACGCGCGCCTCTGGAGTGGACCCGGTCGGGAATTGAGCCGTCAGCAGAAGTGCCAGCTGATTCGCCAGAGAGGGCGAGTTTGCCTTCGGCCATGCTCACGGCGAGACGCATAGAAGCTTTCATATTCGTGGCGTCGGCCTTGTTGCGCCCAGCTATATCGAAGGCTGTGCCGTGGTCGACGGAGGTTCGGATGATCGGAAGTCCGAGCGAAACGTTGACCCCGCCTTCGAAGTCGATCAGCTTCATGGGAATGTGGCCCTGATCGTGGTACATGGCCACGATGAGATCGAATTCGCCCCGCAGCGCGCGGACGAAAATCGTGTCCGGCGAGTGGGGGGCCGGAGCAATCGATGCCGAGGACGCGGGCTTCAGCAATCGCGGGAACGATGATTTCAGCGTCCTGCCGCCCAAAAAGGCCGTGTTCGCCAGCGTGCGGGTTGAGGCCGCAGACCGCGATGCGCGGCGCGCGGCGGCGCATCCAAAGCAGCGCATCGTTGCCGAGCTGGATGGTGCGAACGATGTGCGCCCGGTGCGGAGAAAGGCCGCGCCGGCATCGCACGCGCCGGTAAGATCGTCGGCGAGAAGAACGATGCGGCCGGAGTGCGGATCAGCGAATGACGGTCGAACGAAGTCCGGGCTGCGGGCTTCGGTTGGCATTGGGGAGGCCTCGCTCTTTTTTAAAGAGTATAGGATTGTCTTCCATTTCGGTGAATGCGGAATTCGTAAGGAACGTTACCTTGGAGAGCCAAGTAAAAGCCACCCTGCGACACGTCTGAATGGGCATGTGAGTTGTTGAACCGCTCAGAAGCTGGACAAAACGCCGCTGGACAAATCGCCTCAAATTCGCGAATGTGAATAGGATGGATCGCCGGAACTTTTGCCTTTCTACCGCTGCCACCCTTGCCGCAAGCCGCACCAACGCGCTTGCCGCGCTCGCTCCTCCAGCGCCCGCCAACGGGCCGCTCATTACACTGAACGAGATCGAAGCGATCGACCGCGAGCGGATTTTGCGCGCAGCCAACGAGTACCTGCCGCAGCCGCCGATCACCATCACGGCGTCGTCTTCGCCGCGCGGCAAAGGAGGCAAGCACGACTATTTTTCCGAGGCCGATTACTTTTGGCCCGATCCCAAAAACCCCAACGGCCCGTACATCGACCGCGATGGCTACTCCGATCCGCAGAACTTCAACGACCATCGCCTGGCGCTGATCCGGCTTAGCCTGATCGTGCCTGCGCTCACGGCGGCGTGGCTCATCACGCAAGACAAGCGCTACGCGCAGCGCGCGGCTGTCCACCTGCGCGCCTGGTTTCTCGATCCGGACACGCGCATGAATCCGTCGCTCGACTATGCGCAAGCGGTGCAAGGTGTCGCGCCCGGCCGCAGTTACGGCATTATCGACACGCTGCATCTGGTCGAAGTGACGCGCGCCGCAAGGCATCTCGAGGTCGCGCAGGCCGTGACGCCTGCCGAGTCTGCCGGCGTGCGCGAATGGTTCACCGAGTATCTCCTTTGGATGCGCTCGTCCACCAACGGCCAGGCGGAAGAAGCGGCCAAAAACAATCACGGAACCTGCTGGACCGCTCAGGCGGCGGCGTTCGCGGCCTACATTGGCAACGAAAATGCCATGTGGCTGTGCCGCGAGCGATTCCGCGACCACCTTCTGCCCGAGCAGATGGCGGCGGACGGCAGCTTTCCGCTCGAGCTCAAGCGTTCAAAACCCTACAACTATTCGCTCTTCGACCTCGATCTGCTGGCGATGGTGTGCGTGATTGCGTCAGCGTCCGGCCTTTCGCCAGGCGGAGCCACGAACAATCTGTGGCAATTCGCGCTGCCCAACGGCAACCTTTACAAAAAGGCTGTCGATTTTATGTTTCCTTTCATTGAGGACAAGAGCAAGTGGCCCTACGCGCACGACGTGGAGTACTTCGACGATCTGCCCAACCGGCAGCCCAGTCTGCTGTTCGCGGGACTGGCGTATCGCGAGCCAAAGTACATTGCGCTGTGGCGCGCGCTGCCGCCCGATCCGAAAACACCTGAGATCGTGCGCAACTTTCCCATCCGCCAGCCGGTGCTGTGGTTGCGGCCGGCGTAGAACGCGAACACCTGCTCGCCGCTCGAGAAAAGCCAGAACCGCCTCGGTCCAACTTGCCAGGATGTCCCCCGGTCCAATCTGTCAGGCATGTGCCCGGTCCGTATCCCGTACCCACACCCGGCCCCCCCCCCCCACCCGTTTTGGGGTTAAGAGGTTTGTTTTCAGCCACTTGTACCCTCGATCATTTGCTCTAAATTCCTGATTCCAAAGGGCTTAATCCGTAAAATCCTCCATCCAAAAGAGTTAGAGGCGCATTCTTTGAGCCTTCCGGCGGCTTCGGCGTTCTTTCCGATGAAAACCGGGAAAGAGACGCGAAGGCAGCGGAGGTTCTCCGACGCGCAGATTGGCCTGGATCAGCACCAATGGAATCATTGTGCGCCAAGATAACGTAGGATTTCTTTCGCACATTTGATTCGAGTTTTATGCTTGGGGTTGGTACAAGCAGGAGGAGCAAGACCTCTGAGGCGAGCAAGATGGAGCC
>Ga0224555_1000990_pt1 | contig 41999 bp, 35 predicted proteins | sample 714S23034metaG_FD_180687 | JGI IMG/M metagenome (GOLD analysis project Ga0224555, IMG submission 180687) | Peat soil microbial communities from Stordalen Mire, Sweden - 717 S2 30-34 | ecosystem: Environmental > Terrestrial > Soil > Wetlands > Peat | place: Sweden: Norrbotten County, Stordalen...
TGAAGATGCGGCAATGCTGCAACGGCATTGGCGCGGACTCGTGAGCGGATAAAAGCTGAACGGAAAGATAAACTGCGCCGTGCCAAGACAGCTATTAAGGAATGGCGAAGCGCAAAGACTCAAGAGGACTGGAAACACTGGGTCGCAAACCGGGCCAGTGTTGACCTGAGATTCTTAACCCGAGCGATCAAAAAAGGCGACCTCGTGCCGCCAACGAAAGGACGGTAAACAATGGCAGTCTATCGACCGAAGGGAAGCAAGGTTTGGGTCATGGACTTTATGTTTCACTCGCAGCGCATCCGGGAAAGTACCGGCATGACCTCGAAGACGCGGGCGAAAGAAGTCTTCGACAAGCGGAAACAATCACTCAAAGACGGGACCGCTGGCATTCGCAGACAGCCCCGCCCGGACTTACTCTCAACAGCCGCCGGAGAATGGCAACAGGCGAAGCAACTCAAGTGGTCCCCGAAAATGGCTTCCATTGTTCACTACAGCATCGGCCATTTACTGCCCGTCTTGGGAAAGAAGTTGCTTGTAGACATAGAGGCGCGTGACATTGCGAAGTATCAGACGGCGCGCCTTGCGGAACGTGCGTCCAACCGGACGGTAAACATCGAAGTGGGAATGCTCCGCCAGATCATGCGCAAGTATGGAGCATGGGCGCGGATTCAATCTGACGTGACAATGCTTCCCGAAAGGCAAGATGCCGGATGCGCGCTCACTCCCGAGCAAGAGACCATGCTCTTACATGAATGCAGCCGTTCCGTTTCCCGCGCCTTGCTCCCCTTTGTGACGCTGGCACTCGAAACCGGCGCGCGATACAACACGATTCGCACTCTGCAATGGGGGAACATCGACTTTGTAAATCGCTGCCTGAAATTTGGCAAAGACAAGACAGCAGCGGGCACGGGCCGGACGATTCCCATGAATCAACGGGCAATAGAAACCTTGAAGTTTTGGGCGCAAGAGTTCCCCAACCGGCAACCGGCGCATTTCATCTTTCCATCGGAGCGGTACGGCCTCCACGGGACCGAAGGGACATTCGGCGGGACCGTCCAGGTCTACGACTGCGACCCGGAAAAGCCGGTCGGAACCATTCAATCCGCCTGGCAGTCAGCCAAGAAACGGACACAGCGCCATTGTCCAAACTGCGGTGATGGAACGCTGATAGACAGCGAGAAACCGGAATCCGGGTATGAATGTGAAGGCTGCCATTTCGAGACGCCGAATCTCCCCGCTGCTCTGACCCGGCTTCGCTTCCACGACTTGAGACACAGCGCCGTTTCGCGCATGATTGCAGCGCGCATTCCTATTCCCATCATTGCCAAGGTTGTCGGATGGTCCCCCGGCACAATGGCGAAGATGGCCGCGCGGTATGGTCATTTCGGAATCGAAGAGCTGCGCAGTGCCGTGGAATCTATTAGCAATTCCACAAAACCGGAGATTGCTACAGGGTACCCGCTAAATTCACCGCAACCGGCCAGTGAGAAGAAAGCAAATATCAACTAAGTTATTGATTCTAATGGTCGGGGCGGAGGGATTCGAACCCCCGACCCTCTGCTCCCAAAGCAGATGCGCTACCAGGCTGCGCTACGCCCCGACGTCTCCTTTAGATTGTATCGTGGATCCTAATGCTGGTTCGAATTTCAGCAGACCCAGCCCACACTCATTGGGCGAGAAGCCAGGCGAGGAACCAGACTACGAGCGATAAGGGGATGGCAAAGACGAGCGCCAAGCCGACGGCAAGCAGGAGCAGAAAGGCCCAATCGCGCCAGGTGTGGCGGCGGGGATCGCCCAGACGGCGCTGCAGCAGGCGGTAGTTGCGGCGGTTGGGCTTCCAGACGACCAGGAATATGTCGCCGAAGAAGGGGATGGCGCCCACCAGGACGCCAATGCCGAGATTGGCGGCCATGCGGACCAGCGCGATGTAGGGAACTCCACGAATCCAGGCGGCGACGGGAATGACCGCCGAGAGCAGGCCGGCCAGCACGTCGCCCAGGCCGGGAACCAGGCCAATAATTCCGTCGAGGCCAAAGCGGAATTGGGTGCCGGGGATGCGGAAGACTTCATCGAGGAGGGTTTCAAGCGCCAGCAGTGTCCGGTCGCGGAAGAGCCATGCACCGCGATTCCAGCGGCCGCTGCCTGGCGGGTCTGGACTCGCTGAGTTGCCGGTGGCATGGGCGGCTACTTCGCCGTTCAGCGGACTCCGATCTTCTGCGCCCATGGGTCTATCTCCCTTGGCGGCCCCCTTGCCGTCGCAGCCGTCGCACCTGGTTCGATGCTACAATCGATAGGGTACATGGCGGCTATAGTTCAGCGGCAGAACGCCTGACTGTGGCTCAGGATGTCGTGGGTTCGATCCCCACTAGCCGCCCCAAACTATATCGCATTATTTTAGTTAGATTTGCTGGATGCGAGGTTTCACTGCGGGCCAATGTGGGCCACGCAGGATATAGCTCTTGCGCGCCACTCGCCCTCTACCGTCGCCATCGACGTGAATGCAAGGGCCAACATCCGCATAATCTACGCACATCCGAATACGACGAGCGCACGAAGGGATGGAAGCGATGCGAAGGCCCGATCTTTGCATCGGGATCGCTCGGCAAACATTTCAAGAATAGAAGTTCGACATTTGCGGGAGTGGCTCCCGGTTTGTGTTTTACTTTCTTCTCGCTAAAACGTTAGAGCAGATTCGGAAATGGTGTAGACCAATGGGCTTTCCCTCAGGGGCTAAAGCCCATTAATTTTATTGGCGTTTTACGGCACGGCTAAAGCCGTGCCCTTTCAAAGCCGGTCTACAGTAAAAGCGAAGCCGCTCTAAAAGGGCGCGGAGCATGAGCGCCGTCCCTACGGAACTCCGGATGCATAGTTGGTTTATGCCCACCCCACCGCGCTCTACTCCACCGGAGTATCGCCCGTGGCATCGAACGTAGCGCCTGCCGGAATCAGAGTGGTAGAGACGATCTTTCCGTCTTGAGAGCCGGTGTACACGGTAATCCGGGATGAATCGATTCCCTTTTCGCCGACCAAATAGGCCTTTGTGTTCACCGCGCGCTGAGCAGCAAGTTTCCTGCCGCCCTTTTCCTCGCCGGCCGCGTTGCCAACGAGACCCAGATTCGCATCGGAATTGCGCTGCAGGTCCAGTGCCACCTCATCCAGGCAAGCCTTCCCTTCGTTGTCCACGCGCACCGGCCGGCGCGCATCTCTGTCGAAGTGAACCGCGCAAAGGCCGCTGGTCAGCGGCTTGGGCGCAGCCACTGGGACCTCGACCATCACTGAAGTTGTGGCTGTAGCAGTCTGAGCCTTGTCATCGACGACATTGCAGGTCACGGCGATGGCTCCAGTCGGCGCACCCGAAGTGCTCAGAGTAGCTCGAGAGCCGGTTCCGCTCACAGAGCCGGAAGTCGAGCTATAGCTGTAGGTCAAGGGACGATTTTGCGGACTTATGCCGATTGCCGTAATCGTGGAAGAGTTGCCGGAAATCACAGCGGAAGGATCGGCTGTGCAGCTCACGGTTGGCGGCTCGAACGCCTTCACCGTATACGGCGCGGCGCAATCCGCATTCTCGCCGGGCTTGTCGCCCTCGGAGACGCGGCCTTTCACGGTGTACCCGCCGGGAACAGCCTGCCGTGTGTCAATACTCGCCGAACTTGACGTTCCAGTCACCGTTCCTCCATCGGCAGACCATGTGTAGACAGCCGTCTTTGCCGGGTCAAGATTCAGAGCTGTGCCGGACACCGCAATCGCATCTCCAGGGAATACAGACGATGGGTTCACCGAACAGGAATATGCCAAAGGAGGCAGTGGAGGCACGCCCCTTCCGCCGAAGCGGAAAACGATTCCGGAGGAAAGACGCAGGTCGTTCTGCATTCCGGTCGTGTAACCCGCGAATGTGGTCATCAGGTATTCGGCTTGAATGATGCGGATGGCGAAATGGTGGTGGACCCTGAGGTCCAGGCCGCCTCCGGCGGTCATCGCAAACGAGTCCTGGGAGGGAAGAAGCGTGCAATTGACGGTGCAACCGGCGAGAGTCACCTGGTTCGCATGCACGTCTCCAAACAGAACCTGGGCAAAAGGAACGATTCTGTCGTACTTCCGGAACGACAGGCGCGGACCGAAGAGATAGGTCAAGGCAGCCACGTTTGCATTGTTTACGTCGACTGTAGACGTAGACGCGCCCGTGAATCGCACCTCCGAGTTGGTGTAGGCGCCAAAGTCGCCCACCAGTCCCAGGTAACGATTCAGATTGAAAGCGAGGGACGCGCTGCCGCCATTCATCCACACCAGCCGGTTTCCGGCAGCCAGTTCCGGCACAGCGCGCAGATAGGAGTAACCCGCGAACAGCTCAAACCTGGGAACGCGGAGGCTCAGGCCTCCCGAATACGGCAGGGCTGCCCCCATCGAGGCCTCTGGCATTGGGGCGTCCAGCTCAGCGCCGTAAACAGCGCTGGCGCCGGCGGCCTTCTCGTCGCCGGATGACGGCTTTGCCGCTCCCTCCGCCGAGAGTTTGAACGCAGACATCAGGAAAACAACACATGCCGCTGTGGCAATCACCCTTGCACTCAATCTCATTGCCGCCTCCCGGACTGCGCGTCGCGATCGAAAGAAAATCTCTGCGCCGGGTTAACTCGACGCGAATAAGACATACCGAACAAAACGCCGACTGAAAACCTGGCTGAGACCGCCCTGGGGGCGGTCTCAGCCAGACATTACGGAACGTTGATGACGGTGTTCACCAAGGTGGTCGACGCGTTCAAGGCGATCACCCTGCCGTTGATCGTCGTCACTGCGGCAACTCCGGGGCTTGAAACCGTGATTCCCGGTTGAGAGATGATAGTTCCCACCATCGTCCCGCCTCCTCCGTAATTGATAACCGCGCCGGGGAGGCCCCCAACCGCCCAGTAGACGTTGCCGGGCTGGGCGCCGCCGATCAGGATCACGCTTTCAGGCCCTGTCGGCGTGCCTACTGTGAGAGACGATCCGATCTGGAAGACCCAGGTCGCATTGGGATTGCCCTGAGCGTCGAGAGTAAGAGGCCCCGTGGTTATGCCGACTGAGCTTGCGTTTTTGTAGACGCCGGGGTAAATGGTTGTACCGCCCAACTCTGCCGCCAGAGTGCCGGTTGAGGGGAGGCCTTGAAGAGTGGTATAGGCGGTTCGAGCTTCCGACGCGGCTTCGGTTGCGATGGCCATTGTGTTCGCGGTTCCTTCATTGGGGCAGGCGCCGGAAGGAGGTGGCGGAGCGGTGTCGATCGTCCCATTCACCAGCCCCATATTACTTGGCGTTACCGTATACGAGCATGGATATACGCCGGCCACTGCCGCAACGCTCTCATCGTAGAATCCGGTCATCGTGGTAGAGGCGCCCGTGGTGCCGATAGCGCCATCGATCACTGTGTGGATGCCCTGGTTGGTCATCCCTGCGCCGCCGCCAAAGCCGCCAAATAGCGCTATGGCCGGGCCAAGGACGATTGGCGGCAGAACCGCTGCCGTGCCGGTCGTGAACATCCAGGGATTCGGCGCCCCGGTGGTTCCCAGCGGATTGCCGGCCAGGTCCGTTGCTCCGCTGGTCACCATCGCGTTATAGCTGGTGCTGGCGGTCAGCGGGGCGGTCGGCGTGAAGGTGGCAATGAAGTCGATCGCATCGTAGGATACCGTTCCAGGCACCGTAACTCCGCCCGCCGTAAGTTCGAAGGTTCCCGTGGTGATGGTCAGCGGATTCATGGCTTCGGTGAAGGTTGCGCTGACGGCCTGATTGAGAGGCACATCCGTGGCCGAGTTAGCCGGGTTGGTCGAAACCAATTCCGGCGCAGTGGTGCTCACAGCTGTGCCGGTTTTAAAGGTCCACACGTAATTGGCGGCCAGTGGAGTGCCCGCCAGGTTCTGAACCCCGGTTGCGATCGTGGCAGTAAACGTGGTGTTGGGCGCGAGGTTCGCTGTCGGCGTGAAGGTCAGGGTATTTCCAACCGCCGCGTAAGCAACCAGCCCCGGCACGACAGTTGCGCCTGGTCCTGTCAGAGTAAAGGTTGTTCCATTGATCGTAGCGGGATTCATCGCCGTGCTGAACGTGGCGCTGACAATCTGATTGAGAGGCACGCCCGTGGCCAGGGCGGCCGGAATTGTCGAAATCACCGTCGGCGGTACCGCAGTCGGGAGAGCAGCGGTGGTGAAGGTCCATGCGTAGTTGCCGGCCAGAGCGGCGCCCGCCAGGTTCTGAGCCCCTGTAGTGATCCTGGCCGTATAGGAGGTGGTGGGCGCAAGGTTGGCATCCGGTGTGAACGTTGCTACCGAGCCGGCCGCGACATAGGTAACGGTTCCTGTTACGCTGGCTCCGCCCGTCACCGACAGAGTGAAGGTTGCCGTGCCGATTGTGGCCGGGGTCATTGCCGCGCTGAAGGTGGCGCTGAGGGCCTGGTTGATGGGTACGCCCGTGGCCCCATTCACCGGCACGGTGGAGATGACTGTTGGCGGAGTGGAAACAGGAACTGTTCTGAAGGTCCACACGTAATTGCTGGCCAGCGGAGTGCCCACCAGGCTTTGGGCTCCGGTCGAGATCGTGGCCGTAAAGACAGTGTTGAATGCCAGGTTGGCCGCCGGGGTGAAGGTGGCGACGGCGCCCGAGCAGGCGATCGTTCCGGGGACGGGAGTCGCCCCTGGGCCCGTCAGCGTAAACGCTGCCGCGGGAAACGCCGCACAGTTCATCGCTTCATTGAAGGTCGCGCTCAGCACCTGCGCGACAGGCACACCGGTGGCTGTATTCGCAGGGACCGTTGCTATCACCGCAGGCGGCTGTGTAATCGTTTTAAAACTCCAAACGTAGTTGGCAGCCAGCGGCGTGCCTGCCACGGAAGTAGCCCCGATGGTGATTATGGCTGTGTAGTTGGTGTTGTAGGCGAGACTGGCCTGGGGCGTAAATGTGGCTACTACGCCGGAGTAGGCGACGGTTCCAGTTACGGCGGCTCCGCCTGTCACTGTCAGCGTGAAGGTTGCCTTACTGATCGAAGCGGGGCTCATCGCCTCGCCGAAGGTCGCGCTGAGCACCTGGCCAATGGGCACATTTACGGCTCCATTCGCGGGGATCGTCGACAACACCGCAGGCGGCGGGGTGATCGTCGTAAAGGACCACGCGTAGGGGCCAACCAGCCCGGCTCCGCCGGGGCTCGAGACTCCAGCGGCGATCGTCGCCGTGTAGGTGGTACCGTATGCCAGAACGACAGATGGCGTGAAGGTCGCAGTCGAGCCGCTGTACGCGACGCTTCCAGCTATGGCAGTTCCGCCCGGCCCCGTCACCGTGAAAGTCGAGGTTGTAATCGAGGCTGAGTTCATCGCCATGCTGAAGGTCGCGGTGACAGTCGTGTCGATGACGACACCGGTAGCGCCCTGGGCGGGAGTTACTGACACTACGCCTGGAATGGCGACTGTTTCTTGACCGCATCCGGCCATGAAAACGATCGATAGAGACGCCAGTAAACACGTAATGCCATACCTCAAGTTGCGCATTTGTACTCCCTCATTCAGATGTTGTGGTGACACGGTGTCTAAACCCCATCGTCTTGCCGGCTTATCGTCTAATTCCGGCACACTAAAAAACCAAAGCTACAGCAAAGGAGTAGACACGACTGTATTCGATTGCTCATTTCATTGGGGGATCGGGAGAAAATAACTTTGCGTTCCAGATCGGGATTGAAGTAAGCGTCTACGGTGCGCGTATTGACGCATATTGGCGTTGGCTGCGATTGTGCGAGGTCGAGCCCTAATGGGTCGGGGAGAAGATGTTCGGCACACGTTCATCGATCAGCCGTGGGCCAATAGGGGCCAACGTGCCCTGGCATTGATGGCATTTACGGCAACGTGTATCCTTTAACTTACGAGGCGTCAATGTGTGGCTCTGCTTCGATCCCCACTAACCGCCCCCAATCGATCCCGGGCAGATGGCCCGACTCCCGCGTTTGGCAAGCCGCCCGTGACCACCGAAATCTCTAAAGATACAGTGACTCGCAGCCCAGCGCCCACGCAGTCTACGTGGCTGACTCCGTTCGTGCCTTTTCGCGGCCTCAAGAACAGCCACCTGCAGACGATTGTGGGTAACTTTCTGCCCCGGCCCACGTTCACGCTGCCGGCCGTTGCCGAGACGGTGGAAGTGGACCCCTGCGACGGTAGCCGCGTCCTGTGCCATTGCCACTGGCAGCCGGAGCCCGCCAGCCGGCTCACCGCGGTCCTAGTCCACGGGCTTGAGGGCTCGTCCGATTCACAATACATTCTGGGTGTCTGCGCGCGCGCGTGGGCCGCGGGCTTCAACGTTGTGCGCATGAATATGCGCAATTGCGGCGGCAGCGATGCACTTACGCCCACGCTCTATCACTCTGGACTCTCGGGCGATGTGGGCGCGGTGATAGACCACTTCGCGGACAAGTTCGGACTGGAGCGAGTAGCGCTGGTGGGCTACTCGATGGGCGGGAACCTGGTGATGAAACTCGCCGGGGAATGGGGTAACCGGCCGCCACTTGCGGCCGTAGCCGCGGTTTGTCCGGCGGTCGATCTGGCGCCGGGTTCCGACGCGCTGCATGAGCTGGGCAATCGTCTTTATGAACTTCGATTTCTGCGCGGCCTGATGCGCCGCTTTCGCCGCAAGGCAGCGCTGTTTCCCGACCGATACCAGACAAGCGGCATTGGGCCGATACGTTCGCTGCGCGACTTCGACGACAAGATTGTGTCTCGCTATTGCAGCTTCCGCGACGCCGACGACTACTACTACCGCGCCGCCGCTGCGCGCGTTGTCGATCGCATCGCTGTTCCAACGCTCCTAATCTACGCCGCGGACGACCCCTTTGTGCGCATCTCGACGGAGACCCGCGCCGCCCTGCGCGCCAACCCGCACATCGACTTTGTGGAAACCGCGCATGGCGGCCACTGCGCCTTCCTTTCGCGCGAGCCCGGCGACGACATTCATTGGGCGGAGGCAACGGTGATTCGCTATTTGCAGTGGGTGACAGGCACGGCGCATGGAAGCTGACTGGGAGGTCGAGATCGGCGGCGGAGCGCCGGTGATCGAAGTCCTCTGGCCGGGGTTTGTAGATTTAAGGGCTGCTCCCGAGCGGATTGTCGAGATTGCCGAAGCGGCGACTTTCCCTCCGCTCGCAGGCCTGCTGCTGGCGCTGAATGCGCCGGAATCGCCGGTGTGGACCTCGAAGTGCGACCGCTGGGAGCCGGAGCCAGGGGCGCTGGGTATCTATATTGATATGCTGCCGCGCGAGGGTGAGCTGTTTGCCGAGTGGGGGCAAGCCGAGGCGTTTTGCCGGGAGTATGTAAGCCGGCTTGGGTCGATTGCGTTTCCGGAATGCGGCGGTGAGCCGGGTTCGGAGTGGGGTGAGGACTCGAGTGCCGGCATGGGGCCTGCATACACCATCGATCTGGTCATCCGCGCAGCGGTTGCGGACCGGAGTGAGGGATTCGGGATCACCGCGTACCTTGGAGCGAGAGCCGTTACGCCGGCGGAAAAAGCCGCGGGCCGGATGACGGCTGCCGAGGTTCTGGCCGGTGCGATGGCTGGCTTTCAGAATGCGCTGCCGCCCGCCGGGCCTCCCGCAACAGCCGGTTCAAAGCTACAATAGAAAAGCGTGGGCGAGTAGCTCAACTGGATAGAGCACCGGCCTTCTAAGCCGGGGGTTGCGGGTTCGAACCCCGCCTTGCCTACCATTCGGAATCGATCGTTCTGTTGCCCAGCAGGAGCGCTTGCAGGCTCTGAGTCTTGAGCGCTGTCGATTGGCGGAGTGAAGAGCATCTCGCCGATTAACGGCGAACGCTTTCTACATATTTATAGTTAATTTAATTGTGGGGACCTGGAGATGTGTTTGCCCGGTGGTATTGTTCCTCTTGAGGTAAGAGAACATGTCCATCGATGTCTATAAAAGTGCGCTAGAACAGGCCAAGAAAGATCTCACTGAAGTCACCCGCGAGTTCGAGAGTGCACGAACTCGGAAAGAGCTTATGGAGAAGCTCTTTGATGCTTTAACGCAATTAACTTTATATCTGAACCCTGTCGAGGAGCCCACAGCAGCGCCGGAGGACGCCGCTCACGAAGTTTCCACGACTGGGGCAGCGGAGGAAAGCGTGGAAGCGGCCGAGCACGAAGTTTCCGAAACTGGGGTACCGGAGGAAGCTGCTGTTCAGGAAGTTTCCGCAACTGAAGCGCCGGAGGAGGCTGAGCAAGCGGTCGCTCACGAAGCTCCAGCAACTGAGGCGCCGGAGGAGGCTGTGCACGAGGTTGCCGCAACTGAGGCGCGTGAAGGAGCCGAGGCTGCTGAAGACGAAGTTCAGGTGCTGCAAGAAGGTTGAGTGCAGGTCCGGTTCTTCCGGCAAACTTTTAACACAGGGGCACGAGACGGCCTGCTGTGCGTTGGCGCTCAGCCGCCATCGCCGAGAGGTTGCACTCTTTTTCTGTCATCGGCGCGCCGGGGGACGATTCTGGCAAGGGTCCTGTCTTCGAAGTTTATTGAAAAACAGAAGAAGATCCTTCGACTCACCACCCCCAAGCTGAGAAGCGCTTGGGGTCCCGTTCGCTCAGGATAACAATTTGATTATTTATCAAGTGTTTACGTGACCTGTATATGTCGATACAGCCAGGTACAACCACAAGCGGTCAGAGACCTAGACCGATGGTTTACGGTAACGTTTACGCTTGAACTGCGAGGGACTTTGTGGCGGAGGCTGGGTTGTACGAACGAATGTTGGCGGTGGCGCTTGAAGAGGCACGGGCGGGCCTGGACGAGGGAGGCATTCCAATCGGGGCGGCGATCTTTACGCGCGCTGGAGAGTTGTTGAGCCGGGGCCACAACCGCCGCGTGCAACAGGGCGATCCGAGCGCGCATGGAGAGACCGATGCCTTTCGCCGAGCCGGCCGGCAGCGCAGTTATCGCGACCTGGTGATGGTGACGACGCTGGCGCCTTGCTGGTATTGCAGCGGACTGGTGCGGCAGTTTGGCTTTCGAAAGCTGGTGGTGGGCGAAAGCCGTAACTTTGCCGGCGGCCTCGACTGGTTGCGTGCAAACGGCGTGGAAGTGATCGATCTGGACAGCCGCGCGTGCAGGGAGTTGCTGGAAGGGTATATTGCAAATCATGCAGAGATTTGGAATGAGGATATCGGGGAAGAGTGAAGCGGGTCTGAAGGGATAGATACAAGAAGAAGAGGACGGCTCCGAAGGAAGGATGGGAGCCGTCCTCTTTTGTTGTTGGAAATTGCGGCTAGAAGTCGAAGTGCAGGGACATTTGGACCTGGCGCGGCGCGCCGATGGTGTGCTTCACGATACCGAGACCGGAAGGGCAGTTATAAAGACCGCCGGGCAGAGGGTTCGATGTGCCACACCCTGTGGGTTGCGCAGCCGCAGTGGAGGCGACCGCAACGGGAACGTTGTTGAAGCCCTGGTTTTGATTCACATTATTCTGCGGAATGTCGAAGCTGGTGGTGTTGGTGAAGTTATAGGCTTCGAAGGTGTAGCGAAGGATGTAATGCTCGTGGATGGGCAGTTCCTTAACCAGAGACGCGTCGGCGCGCTTCTGCCAGGACTGGCGGAAGATATTACGTTCACCGGAGATAAAGCCGGTTTCAAAGTTGTCTCCCTGAGGAACGCCGCCGGTACCGGGAGAGAGGATTGGAATGTCGAAACAAGAGGCTTTCAAAGCCGTGCCCTGACCGGTCGAGGGGTTATAGTAGCCGCCATTTTGGCCAGTGAGGGCGGTCTTCCGCGTGCACCCCGGCGCCAGGGGAACGATCGGGTTGGTGATGCCGTTGAATGTGCTGTAGTAGATGCTGCCGACAGCGCCAGAGTAGTCGATCATGCTGTAAGGCTGGCCGCTTTGGAAGATAGTGATCCCATTCAAAGACCAGCTATCCAGCAGCTTTCCAGCCAGCGTACTTTCGTCGACTAACTTAGGCAGTGTGTAGCTATAAGTGAAGTTGAGAACATGGGTGCGGTCGAAATCGGACGATCCGTAGCCACCGCGCAGGTTGGTCGGGTTGTTGCCGTTGTAAAAGAGCCCCAAGCCGCTCTGTTCATCGGTTGCGTGGGAGAAGGTGTAGGAAACTCCTGCCTGAAGGCCATGGCTGAGCTTCTTTTCCAAGTGGGCTTCAAGGGCATGATAGGCAGAGATGCCGGCGGCGGTGTAGGACTCGGACTCGGATGAGTAACCGATGTAGGGGACGCGGAGGTCCACGTTTCCGCCTTCGTAGTTATTGAGCATGGTGCCGTAACTGCAGTTCGCCTCGGTTGGATCGTTGACGCACTCGGGAAAGTACGTGTTTGGATCCAAGACGGTATAGCCATAGCTAAAGGACTGCGTGGCCAAACCGCCGGGATGGGTAGGGTTGGATTGCGTGGCAATTTGGGACTGGTTAAATGGTACTGGAATGATCTGATGACGGCCCAGATTGCCGACGTAACCGATCTCGATCATAAGATCGTTGCGCGGCTGGTACTGGACATTCAGCGTGAAGTTAATGCTGTAGGGTAATTTGTTTCCCCGGTTGTAGACGCCGAGGGCAAAAGGCTGATCGGCATTGGAGCCGTTGACGGTGCCGTCGATGATGGCAGCGGCATTGGGCAGATAATTGGCAATGTCGGAGGCTTTGGGGTTGGATGGCGGCGCCGAACGCGTGGTGCCCCAGGGCGTTGCCAGGTTGTAGATCGAATTGTCGACAGTGCCCGTAATTCCGTTGCCACCGCAGATGGGAATGTAGAAGAGATAAAGATAAGTGGGGTTTGCGCTGTTGTAGGAAGAACTGTATGGGCAGTGTTGCTGGTTGACAAACGGTTCTGTCTGCACGGAGCCGAAGGGGCCTCCGGCGATTTCGCCAGCCGCATAGCCAGGCGAGAGGTAGGTGAATAACTCGCCGCGATCGTAGTAAAAGCCGCTGCCGGCGCGGACTACAACCTTGTCGTGGAATAGCGATGGCTGCCAGGCAGCACCCAAGCGGGGAGCGATGCCCCATTGGCGCCCGGTGAGAGTGGTGTTGCTTATCCCTTTGGTTGGGTTCGCATTGTTGCCGGCGATGACGAAGCCTGAGTTAGTAATGGTGTCCGAGCCGGCATCGTAACTGTATTGCGAAGGATCGAAGTTAAAGAGATTGCCGTATTTCTCTCTCAGTCCACCATCCCAGTCGTAGCGCACGCCGGCAGTTATGCTCAAGTTGGGTTTCACTTGAAGCTTATCCTGAACAAAAAGGCCGGTGCTGTTGGCGCGGTAGTAGCGGTCGGCGTTGCCTTGCAGGAAAGTAGTTGCAGTAAAGTTCTGCGTGGAATAGGGCGTGACCCAATTGTTGGAGAAAGCGACAAAATCCGGCGATGCCACGTTGCCCGTGCCAGTGCGCTTATCGCGGACATTCAACTGAGTATAGGACCAACTGCCGCCGAAGCTGAGCGAGTGTCGTCCTTTGCTCCAGACGGCCGTGGCCGAAGGCATGATGCGATTTTGAAACAGGCCGGTGTTGGCTCCCTGCGAGGCGGCATCCGGCCCGATGGATAGCGACGGAGCAGTGAGCCCGTAGAGTGGCCCGGTTGGCGAGTCATAGGCGTCGCCGATGGCATCGTTGATTGTGAAGCCGGGGAAATAGTTTCCGAAAGCGGAACTCATTCCCGCCTGCGCCGGGGTGAAAGGCTGGTCGTTGGTGCTGTAGCTCTTTTCGCGGAGGAAGCCGACCGTTTCCGAGATACTGAGACTTGTGCCGATGGTGTGGACGTTGTTAAGCGACCAGACCATTGAACCGGCATCCATGTGTTCGGTGAATCCGGGTACGTTGGAGTAAGCGTATGGCGAAGAGCTGGGATCATGCTGGTAATAATATTTGGCGGCGAGCGTGTCCTTGGGGCTTGCATTCCAATCGAGATTTGCGACTGCCTGATCGGAGATGAAGGTGGCCGTGCCGGGCAGGAACGCGTTGTAGGGTGAGAAGACGTTGGGGGTCCCGGTCGCATTCTGGTTTGGAATCAGCCAGTTTCCCGGCTCGCCGGGCAGCGACTTCATTGTGAAGAGCGCGAGGCCGACAGGGTTAGATGACCAGGCGGCTGAACTGGTAGTCATGCCTGAAGTGCCCTCACTGGCGGTCCAATTGTTATTCGTAATATCGGCCAAACCGCCAGGAGTTCGGTTGGTATCGCTCAATCCGGGAGGCACGACCAAAAGCTCATCTCCGGTCTCCTGGTCGGAGACGTGCAAGTGCTGATAGCCGGCGAATCCGAATAGCTTGTCTTTAATAATCGGGCCTCCGATTTCGCCGCCCGCCGTGTAACGATGCAGTTGCGGATTCTTGTCGGCGGCCGGAATGTTGGCGTCTTTCTTGAAGAAGAAAGGCGCTGCATTGATCCAGTTGGTGCCGCGATGCATATAGAGCCCGCCATGGAAAACGTTGGTACCCGACTTGGTGCTCATGTCAATGTGAGCGCCGCTGCTGGAGCCCTGTTGTGCGTCATACATTGAAGCGTTCACGCGAACTTCGGCGATCGTCTCCGGCGCCGGCGTCGGAATGGCGTTGCCAATGGCCAGATAAACGGAGGCGCTGCTGGGCACGACTCCGCCGCCTGCGTTATTGGCCTGGCCGGTGTTGTTTACAACGCGGTAAGATTCCACCTGGCTTGTGCTTTTGCCGTTAAAGAGGTTGCTGGCATCCACGCCGTTGAGCGAGAAGCTGTTGCTGGTGTCGCGCTGGCCATTGGCCCAGATGGGGGCATTGCCCAGGCCCGAATTTGCGCCGGTGCCTCCGGAAAGCTCGGCGCTCACGCCGGTAGACTCAATAGCCAGACCCGTGAAGCTTCCGGTGGGCAGAGGCGCCGCATCGATCTGCTGCGTATCCATCACGTAGCCGTTGGTGGTGTCGACGGCATTCATTAGCGGCGTGGCTTCCACTTCGATTGTCTCGGTCTTGCCACCCAGCTTGAGAGAGGCGTTCACGGTGGCGGTGCGGTCTGCCTGCACGGCAATATGCTGCGTCTTCTGGACGATGAATCCGTCTGCCGCGTAGGTGAGCGTGTAAGTCCCGATGGGCAGATTCACGAACGTGTATCCGCCCGTGGAGTTTGTCGTGGTGTCGCGGGTCATCGAAGTCTGCTCCGACATTACCGTGACGGTGGCGCTGGAGATGACACTGCCCGAAGGGTCTGAAACTTCGCCGGTAATGCCGCCTAGCGTCTGCTGCGAATACAACGAACCACAACACAGCGCAACGGTTGCCGCGATGGCCAGCAACCGGGAAGATGCAGAGGGGAAGACACGCTTGGCGTTTTTCATTTGGCTCACCTCGAAGTGGGCTTTCCAGTGAATTTTTAAAAGGGACTAATAACAGCGTAACTGAATGCGATGTCTGGCTCACCGGGACTCTGGAAAAAGAGTGGAAAAGGTGGGACAAATAAGAGTGCCGACGGAGCCGTGGCCGACTCTTTCGGAATCTGCAGGCACAGGAAGGATATCCAGTCGGGCGTAAGGATCACGTAAAGATCTGGGGTTCTGGAGGAGGCGGACTTGAGGATCGAGCTGAAGCGCGAAAGAGTATTCGTATGGAGAGATTTTACTTCTGAAATCAAGGAGAGCCAGCTAGCATGAGCAACGAGGCCGAGTTTTCCACAGCGTTGGCTGCGACTGGCGCAAGAATCCAGGCAGATTTTTCCCGTGAGGCTGAACTCATGATCACACGTACCGCAAAGATGTTGCTGCTGGCGGGTCTCGGGCTGTTCTACGCGCTGGTTATCTTCAACAATTTGACAGATCCCAATTCGAATTTGCAGTTTGCGCGCCACGTGCTGTCGATGGACACGACTTTTCCGGGCAATAACGGAATGTGGCGGGCGATGCCATCGCCGGCGTGGCATTGGGCGTTTTACTGGAGCATCGTTTTATGGGAGATGGCTACGGCGATTCTGTTGTGGTGGGGATTTGCACGGCTGCTGAGCGTCATTCGGCGGACACCGGCAGAATTCAACGCGGCGAAACGAGTGCCGGTGATGGCGCTGACGCTTTCTCTGCTGATGTGGCTGGTGGCTTTTCTTTCAGTGGGCGGAGAATGGTTTCTGATGTGGCAGTCGCCTAAGTGGAACGGAGAGGAAGCGGCCTTCCGGAACTTTGTTGTCGTTGGAGTTGTTCTCTTGCTGGTGTTGCAGCCGGATACCGAGGAGCAGCCTTGAAGCCTCAGCCTACCAATGCAACGGACTTTTTGCGGCGCAGGGCATACCAGGCAATGCCGGCGGCAATGTATCCGAGATAGATGCAGGGAATCCGGGCGTGCGCCGGATCGGACGCAGACCTGAGGTCGAAGATCGCAATCAGGATCATGACGACGACGGTGAAGATGCTGACGATGGCGACGAGGTGTGAATGCTGGCCCAGAGCGCGGCGCGCGAAGGGAAGCGCGAGGGCTACGAGCGCATAGACGGTGAGGAATCCGAAGACTGAGAGGGAGCCGAGCAGGTCGTACATTTCAGAGCCGGTGCGGCCGCCGAAGGCCAAAAGGGCAGTGGCGGCAAACATGAGAGCCGCAGACAGGGCAACCGCGGCGCCCGGCGTGTGATGGCGTTCGCCGGTGCGTTCAAGGGCGGCAGGAAGCAGGCCGCCATGCGCCATGCGCAAAAGCACGCGCGCGGCTGCCGTGGTGCAAGCCAGGACGCAGGCAAACATACTGACGGCGGCGCCAATGTCGATGGCCACGCCGAGCGGCGAGACGCCCGCTTTGGTGGCGAGAAGATGCAGCGGGCTGGTGGAATCGCTGAGTTGCGAAGACTGGCCGCGGAAGCCCAGCACCTCGCTGTACGAACACAACATGAAGAAGGCGCCGGCAAGAATGGCGCATTGGAGAACGGCGCGAGGAATGGTCTTGAGCGGTTCGCGCGCTTCGCCGCCCAAAGTGGTGGCGGCTTCAAATCCCACGAAGCTGAACATGGAGAGCACAAGCGCTGGTCCGAGCGTGGAGATTGACGCGCCCTTCAACCTGAGCTGATCCAGATCGAATTGAAATCCGAAACGGAACACGAGGACAGCCAGCACAATCAGGATGAAGCTTACGGAGAATACTTCGATCCAAAGCATCAGCTCGGCGGAGAGTTTCACATCCCGATAGGCGATGAATCCGGCCACGCCGCAGACGATGGTGAGCGTAAAGAGCGCAGGCGGCGCGGAGTGAAAGAACTGCTCGGAAAACAGGTTGGCATAATAAAGTGCTCCGCCAGCGACGGACGCGCCGGTGGCAAGATAGGCCAACAGCAGAGCCCACGCTGCCGTGACACCGAAGAACGGCGGCAAGGTATTCGCAGTGTAGGAATAGAGGGAGCCGGGTGAGGCGGAGAGACGGGCAAACCGGCTGACACAGAAGCCGACCAGCAGAGTGGCGCCGGTGGCCAGCAGATAGACAAACCATGTGGCGTTGCCAGCCAGCGCGAAGACCAGCGGAATCGTCAATGACGACGAGGTGCTGGGGGCCATGGCGGAGACAGATTGGGCCAGCGTTTCGACGGGGCCGAGTGCGCCGGCGCGAAGGCCTTCCGGCGTCAGAACGGGCGTTGAGCGAAATGCCTGAGCCATGCTGTGTTTACTTTCGCTTGCCGGGGAGGGTGATAGCAAGTGACGCGCCGGGAATACCACGAATAGAAGGCGGGGCAGGTTGGGTAAACTGATTTCAGGTGGATGCCGATTCTTCCCCAACTGGAGTGGATTATGTTGCATGGGCAATCGATTGTGAATGGCGAACCGCGCGAGGGGACTGGAGCGGCGTTCCATGGGATGGACCCTGCTGCCGGAACTCGCCTCGAGCCAGTTTATCGTTCGGTTTCGGTGGACGATGTCGATCTGGCGGCGCGGGTGGCCGACGATGCTTTCGCGACCTACAGCAAATTGTCTGGCGCGGAGAGGGCCAAGTTTCTGCGTCACATCGCGGCGGGCATTGAGGCCATTACGGCGGAGGTGGTGGATCGCGCACATCACGAAACGGCGCTGCCGGTGGGGCGGTTGCAGGGAGAGGTGGGGCGCACGGTCAATCAGCTTCGGCTGTTTGCGCAGGTGGTCGAAGAGGGTTCGTGGGCCATGGCGCGCATCGATCCCGCACTGCCGGAGCGGAAGCCTCTGCCACGTGCCGATATTCGCTCGGTGTTGCGGCCGATTGGGCCGGTTGCGGTGTTTGGATCGAGCAATTTTCCGCTGGCGTTTTCCGTAGCCGGCGGAGATACGGCATCGGCGCTGGCGGCGGGAAATCCGGTGATCGTGAAGGCGCATTCGGCGCATCCAGGCACGAGCGAGATGGTGGGGCAGGTAATTGCGAAGTGCGTGAAAGAATGCGGGCTGCCGGCGGGAGTCTTTGCGTTGATCTTCGGTTCGGGCTCGGTGGTGGGCTCGGCGCTGGTGGAGCATCCGAGCGTGAAATCAGTTGGATTTACGGGATCGCTGCAGGCCGGCAGGTCTTTGATGCAACTGGCGGCGGCGCGGCCGGAGCCCATTCCGTGCTATATGGAAATGAGTAGCACGAATCCATTTATCGTGCTACAAGAGGCATTGCATACACGCGCGGCGCAGATTGCCGAAGGCTTGTTCGGATCGTTCACGCTGGGCGTAGGGCAGTTCTGCACCAAACCGGGATTGGTGTTTCTGCCGCGCAATGAAGATGCCGACGCGCTGGTCGCGGGCCTTGAGGAGCGCGTGAAAAAGGCTTCTGCCGCGCCCATGCTGACGGCGGGAATTTACAAGAGCTACAAAGCTCTTGTGGCGGAGCGCGGGCAGGCGGGCGGAGTTGCAGTTCTGGCGCAGGCTGCGCCGGAGTCTGCCGGCAGCGTGAAGGCGCCACCGGCTTTGTTCGAGGTGAGCGGGAGCGATCTGCTGCGCGAGCCGAAGCTGACGGAGGAGATTTTTGGACCCAGCGCGCTGATCATCCGCTATGGCAACCGGGAGGAACTGATTGAGCTGGCGCAGTCGCTGGAAGGACAGCTTACGGCGACTTTGCATGGAACCGAGAGTGACATTGTGGGCGCGGCCGACCTGGTTGCCATTCTTGAGCGCAAGGCGGGAAGGCTTGTTGTGAACGGATTTCCGACGGGAGTGGAGGTTTGCCACGCGATGGTGCATGGCGGGCCGTATCCGGCGACGAGCGACAGCCGCACGACGTCTGTGGGCACGCAGGCCATCTATCGCTTTGCAAGGCCGGTGTGCTACCAGGATTTTCCGCAGGCGGCGTTGCCGGATGAGTTGAAGAATGGGAATCCGCTGGGGATTTTGCGGCTGTTGAATGGGGTTTATACGCGGGATGCGGTTTAGCGCGGCGATAGCAGGCAGTCGATGTTTGTGATCGATTGTGTTGCTTTCCCAGGTCTCAAAAGCGAGATCTCCACCCCACGGACAAAGACCCGTCCGCGGGGACCCCGGACCTGGGGCAGCCAGTCGATCTCTAATAAGAAACAGGGTGTCGAATGGACCTGGATTGAATGATTAGCGGGAGGGTGCGGCGAGGATTTTGGGAATAAATTCAGCAAGTTAGCGTCCGCTTCGCGGACATGGCGAGTTGGCGGCGGCATTGCCAAGCAAAGGTTTCATACCCCGCGGGTCGGCGAAGCCGGTGGGGGACTGTTACCAACCCATTTGGCGCATTCGCTCGAGGATGAGGGCGCTGTAGCGATTCATGCGGTCGGGCCGCCGCTTCAGGGGAGCGGGCAGAATTGCGGCGAGCCGCGCCGACTGTTCGCGGCCGATATTCCGCGCCGAGATTCCGTCGTAGGTGCGACACGCCGACTCCGCGCCATAAATACCAGGGCCCCATTCAACCACGTTGAGGTAGAGCTCCAGAATGCGCTGCTTGCCGAGGACGAATTCGGCTACCGGCACCAGCGTGAACTCCGCGCCCTTGCGGAGGACGGAGCGGCCGGTTCCGAACAACAGGTTCTTTACCAGTTGCTGGGTGATGGTGGAAGCTCCGCGCGAGCGTCCGCCTTCCATATCGTCTTCGGCAGCGATCTGGATCTGGTGCCAATCGAATCCGTGGTGCTGGTAGAAGCGCGCGTCCTCCGCGGCGATGACGGCATGCTGGAAATCGGGCGAGATTTGGCTCAACGGAACAAATGTGTAGCGTTGGCGATAGGGCTTGCGGTGAATCCAGGCTTGCAGACGGCGCTCGATGTGCACCGCGGTTGTCGGCGGGTCGATCCAGCGCGCGGCCACGAGCAGCAACGCGGCAAGCGACCATAGAAGCACTAGAGCGATGGCAAGCCATCGGAGAGTGGATCGCAGAAAACTCTTCCGAAGCGGGGTCCTGGTTTGTATGTGTGGGGCTTCAGTCACATTTCAGAATAATTGCCGGGGCTGAGTTGGCGCTTATGGCAGGACTTGCGCGCGAGCACCGGAGCGATGCGTTCGACTCTGCTGCTCGGGAGACTCAGTGGGCGCTGGCGGCCTTGTTGGTCCGCAAACTCAGGATGTGGACTCACTCATGGACCGGGCGATTCGCCGCCAGGCACATCGGATTCAAGCATTCCGCTGAGCAGCGGGCGCCAGCCGGAAGTTATGCCGTGTCCGCTATACTGGACAGCGGAAAGGACTTCCTCATCGCAGACATTCCACTGAGTTCGATATTGGAGACGGACGACGCGCGGCTGCTTGGGGTCGCGACACACGCTCCAGGCCCGGCCGGCGTGCTTCCCCTGACGGCCGAGATGCTGCTTACCGCGCCCTCCGGCAACCTGTTCGGCTTGACTCAAAACGCGGGAATGGGCTGGGATCCCACTCGGCTGCTTGACCCCGAGTTCCTGATTCTGAGCACGCATGGCGGCATGCGGGCTGAAAACGGCGAGGCCATCGCACTTGGTTTTCACACCGGCCACTGGGAGGTGGGCCTGCTGGTGGCCGAAGCCGCGCGTGAGTTGAAGTCTCTGCACGCCACGCCGTTCGCGGGGGCATGCACCGATCCGTGCGACGGACGCACGCAGGGCACCACCGGGATGATGGATTCGCTGCCCTTTCGCAACGACGCCGCGGTGGTACTGCGCCGCCTGATGCGCTCGCTGCCGACGAGCAAAGGAACGATTGGCATTGCCACCTGCGACAAGGGCCTGCCTGCCATGATGATGGCGCTGGCATCGTCCGGCAAGAAGCCCGCGGTGCTGGTGCCAGGGGGCGTGACGCTGCTGCCGGAATCGGGTGAGGATGCGGGGAAGGTACAGACCATCGGCGTGCGTTTCGCTCATGACCAAATCACGCTGGAACATGCGGCCGAGGTGGGTTGCCGAGCCTGCGCGTCGCCGGGCGGAGGGTGCCAGTTTCTGGGCACCGCGGCAACATCGCAAGTGGTTGGCGAGGCGCTGGGACTCTCACTGCCGCATACGGCCCTTGCGCCCTCGGGACAACCGATCTGGCTCGACGCCGCGAGGCGCTCGGCTCGCGCCATGCTGCGGCTACACCAGCTTGGCCTCGGAGTCCGCGATGTGCTTACGCCCGCGGCCATTTATAACGCCATGGTGGTGCATGCGGCCTTCGGCGGATCGACGAACCTGCTGATTCACCTGGCGGCCATTGCCTACGCAGCGGGCTTGCAGGCGCCGGTGGCTCGGGATTGGATCGAGGTGAACCGCCTGGTGCCGCGGCTGGTGGACGCGCTCCCCAACGGGCCGCGCAACTTTGCCACGGTGCAGGTATTCCTGGCTGGCGGCGTGCCTGAAGTGATGCTCCATCTGCGCGAGGCCAGACTGATCGATACCAGGGTGAAGACCGTCTCCGGAGAAACGCTGGACACCTGCCTGGACTGGTGGAAGCAGAGCCCAAGACGCAGGGAACTGCGGCGGGTTTTGCGGGAGCGGGACGGGATCGATCCAGACGATGTGATCATGTCGCCCGATGGCGCGCGAGCGCGCGGGCTTACGTCGACGGTTTGTTTCCCCATTGGCAATCTTGCGCCGGAGGGGTCGGTGGTGAAGAGTACCGCGATCGACCCATCGCTGATTGGCGAGGACCAGGTGTTTCGTCATGTGGGTCCGGCACGGGTGTTTGTGACGGAAGAAGCGGCGATCAAGGCGATAAAATCAGGCGAGATTGGCGAGGGCAACGTGATTGTCCTCATCTGTGGAGGGCCCAAGGGCGCGGGGATGCAGGAGATCTATCAGATCACCGCGGCACTTAAGGCATTGGCGCATTGCAAGCACGTGGCTGTGCTCACCGATGCGCGTTTCAGCGGCGTGTCGACGGGAGCATGCATTGGGCATATCTCGCCGGAGGCGCTGGCCGGCGGACCGATCGGCAAGGTTCTTGAGGACGACATGATTGAGATTGTCATCGATCGCAAGTCGCTTCTTGGCTCGGTTCAATTGGTTGGCGACACGCAAGGAATTTTCGGCGCGGAGGAAGGCACGCGCCGGCTGGCGGAGCGGAAACCGCGCGCGGATTTGCGGTCGCATCCGGATCTGCCCGACGATACGAGGTTGTGGGCCGCGCTGGTCGAGGTCAGCGGAGGCGTCTGGGGCGGATGCGTCTACGATGTAGACAAGATTATTGCGAAACTGGAGAGACCCGCGTGAAACTCTATCGCACCACGAATGGAGCTTACGTCGAACACGACGGCAGTTACTACAATGTTGCCGAGAACTCGTGGGACGCGCTTGTCATGCACGACGACCTTCATGCGTATCTTCAGTCCGTCGTTGCCGATGGCGAAGCTGGCGCGGAATTCTCGTCGGCGCAGATCCTGGCGCCGATTGGCACCCAGGAGGTGTGGGCTGCCGGCGTCACGTATTACCGCAGCCGCAGCGCGCGCATGGAAGAGGCGAAGTCTGCCGGCGGCGGCGATTTCTACGATCGCGTTTATTCGGCGGAGCGGCCGGAGCTGTTCTTCAAGGCCACGGCCAGCCGCGTCGCGGGGCCGGGAAGCCACGTGCGCATCCGCAGCGACGCAAAGTGGAATGTGCCGGAGCCGGAACTTACGCTGCTCACCAACGATCGCGGCCAGATCATCGGTTACACGGTCGGCAACGACATGAGCTCGCGCGATATCGAGGGAGAGAATCCGCTGTATCTGCCGCAGGCTAAAGCCTACGACCGCAGCTGCGCCCTGGGCCCTTGCGTACTGATCGGCTCCGAGCCGTTGCCAGCCACTACGCCGATTCGCATGGAGATTGTGCGCGGCGGCGCTGTTGCTTTCTCCGCCGAAATTACCCTTGCCGGGTTGAAGCGCGCCCCGGCGACGCTGGTTGACTATTTGTTCCGCGACAACAGCTTTCCTTTCGGCGCATTTCTGATGACCGGCACCGGGATCGTCCCTCCGGACACCTTTACCCTGAAGAGCGGAGACTCGATTCGCATTACGATCGACCCCATCGGCACGCTCGAAAACGATGTGATTCAAGGCCGCTGAAAAGAGGGAACTGTTGGCGACTCCGGACCTCGGGATTGAGGAAAACGTACCCAGACGCCGTTGGCGGATTGCGTGGCTGCTCGGCATTGGCGTGCTCGTCAACTACTTTGACCGGGTGAATCTTTCCGTTTCGCATGACGCGCTTATCGCCACGTTTGGAATCTCGAACATAGCTTTCGGCTATCTCTCAAGCTCGTACAGCTGGACGTATGCCGCATGCCAGTTACCTATAGGCGTACTGCTGGATAAGTTTGGCGTCAAGCGCGTGGGACGGGTCGGCATCTTCCTGTGGAGTGTTGCTTCTTTCGCGGCCGCGGCGACTCCGAATCTGGGCGGACTGTTTGGCGCCAGACTTCTGCTGGGCGTAGGCGAGGCGCCCACTTTTCCCGCCAATGCCAAGGCTGTTGGACTTTGGTTCCCGCCGCAGGAGCGCAGCCTGGCTACGGCTATGTTCGATGCGGCAGCCAAGTTCTCTTCGGCAATCGGCGTGCCCATTATCGGAATCGCGTTGCTGTTCGCAGGCTGGCGATGGAGCTTTGCGCTCACCGGTGTTATCAGCGCCGCCTATTTCGTGTATTTCTGGCGAGTCTACAAGGACCCGGAAGAGGATCCTGAACTGAGCGGCGTGGAACGGAACTTCATTGAAGAAACTGCCGGCGGCGCCGATACACACAGGGCCCTGGGTGACGGGCAAACGTCCCTGGGCCGTCTTCTGATCGAGCGAAAGGTGCTGGGTCTGGCTATTGGCTTCGGTTCCTATAACTACGTTTTCTATTTGTTGCTTACATGGCTACCGAGCTATCTCTCTTTTGCTTTGCACATCGATCTGCTTCATTCGTTTCTGTACACCAGCGTGCCGTGGATCTTCGCAACGATTACGGACATTGTGGCGGGCGGCTGGCTGGTCGATTTTCTGATTCAGCGCGGCTGGAACGCCAATCTCGTTCGCAAAGCCATTCTTATCGGAGGCACCGCCTGCGGGTTGGGGCTGCTGGGCGCGGCCCATGCGCAAACGCCCACGCGGGCTCTGATCTGGATCAGTATTTCCATCGGCGGCTTGTCGGCGGCCGCGCCGGTGGGCTGGTCGCTTCCGTCGCTGATTGCGCGCCGCAACGACGTGGGAAAGGTGGGCGGAATTATCAATCTTTCGAATCAGATTTCGGGAATCTGCGCACCGATTCTTACCGGATACATGGTGACAGCTTTTCACTCGTATGCGTGGGCCTTTGGTGTGGCGGCGGGTTATCTGGCCATCGGAATCACCGCATATATCTTCCTGCTCGGCAAGATCGAGCCGATGCGTCTTGAGCCTTCAGGCGGGCTCTAGCGATCGCCCGGCCCGCGGCTGTGAGCAGGATTGAAGCCATTCCCGGCGCGAAACGTCTAATTCGTATCGGGACAAATTTCGATGGGGCGTCACCTTTCCGGTGGACTCGGTGTGACCAATCTGGTGCATTGCCGGAATTTTGCCGTCCTGTAACACTGCATGGTGCACAATAGCGTGATGCACAATAATCGCATCGGGGAGAAACAGCCGTGCCGCGCATTCACTTTCACCAGCAACTGTCCGAACTGAAGGACAAGCTCATGGCGATGGCCGCGCTTGCGCAACAAGCGGTCGAAACTGCGGTGGATGCCTACCTGCAGCGCGACAAGGGCCTGTGCAAATACGTCAAGCAGAATGAGACCGCCATCAACACCGCGCAACGCGAGCTGGATGAGATGGCTTACGAGCTGCTTGCCAAAGAGCAGCCCATGGCCATCGATCTGCGCTTCATCCTGGCGGTGATCAAGATTAACGGCGACCTGGAGCGGATCGGCGACCAATCGATGGGCATTGCGCGCCGTACCAAGGAGACCCTGAACATGGAGGAGGTTGACCTGCCGGTCGACTTTGCCGCCATGGGTGAGTTTGCCGGGCGCATGATCCGGTCGGCGGTGCAAGCGCTGCTGGACGGCGATGCGCAACTGGCGGAGTCGGTGCGCGAGATGGACGACGATATCGACCGCATGAATCGCCGCGCCCACGCGGACCTGCTCAAGCTGATCGAAGAAAAGCCGGAGTTTACGCAGCAGGCGATGAAGGGCATTCTGATAGCGAAGAATCTGGAGCGGATCGCCGATCACGCATCGAATATTGCGACCGACGTGATTTTTTGGGTCCGCGGCGCGGATGTGCGGCATCAGCTCAGCATGTCGATGGATTGAGAGTGGCCTGAGGCAAAGCCGGACCGGCGGCGAAAACCGATAGGAGATTTAAAGGCGGTGCATTTGGGGATTCGATTCGAGTCCACAAATGCGCCGCTTTTCTTCTGGTGTGTGCCAGTACTACAGTCGTACTTGTTCCCGATTGCAGAAAAGGGACGACGGCCCGGGCCTGAAGGCCGCGCTATTTTGTCCTCTTTCAGGGGGTTGAAACCCCCTGCTCCCTCCGAAATTACCGATTTACAACTGTAGTACTAAACGCCTATGACGTCGCAGAGTTCCTTTACAGCAGCGGCGCTTCTCTTGAGTGCTGCTGCTTCTTCGTCAGTCAGCTTAATCTCGATAATCTTCTCGAGTCCGGCCGCGCCCAGCTTGCAGGGAACACCGATGAAGTAGCCATTGATGCCGTACTCGCCTTGCAGGTAGGCGGCGCAGGGAAGCACCTTTTTCTTGTCCTTGAGAATGGCCTCGGCCATCTCGACCGCGGCGGCCGACGGAGCGTAGTAGGCGCTGCCGGTCTTGAGATGCTTGACGATTTCAGCGCCGCCGTCGCGGGTGCGCTGCACAATGGCGTCGATCCGCTCCTTTGAAAGCAACTCGGTGATCGGAATGCCGGCGACGGTGGTGTGGCCGACCAGCGGGACCATGGTGTCGCCGTGGCCGCCCAGAACCAGGCAACTCATGTTGTTCACGCTCACGTTCAATTCCTGAGCGATGAAAAACTTGAAGCGGCCGGAGTCCAGGATGCCGGCCATGCCCAGAACCCGCTCGCGGTTGAAGCCCGACTGACGAAAAGCGGTCTGCACCATGGCGTCGAGCGGGTTGGAGACGACGATCAGGATAGTTTCCGGCGAATACTCGACAACCTTGGAGACCACGTCGGACATGATCTTGTAGTTGGTGTGCAGCAGGTCGTCGCGGCTCATGCCGGGTTTGCGGGGAAGGCCGGCCGTAATGATCACGACGTCGCTATGGGCCGTGTCGGCGTAGTCGTTGGTGCCGGTGATGTGCACATCGGATCGTTCGATGGGCAGAGCCTGTTGCAGGTCGAGCGCCTTGCCCTGCGGAATGCCTTCGACTACATCGATCAGCACCACATTGGCCAGTTCCTTGGCCATGATCCAGTGCGCGGCCGTGGAGCCCACATTGCCTGCGCCCACAATAGTTATTTTCTTACGCATTTGTTTTCTCCGTGGGGACGTTGGAGTGTCCCTCAGGGGCTAAAGCCCCGGTGCCTATTTGGATTCTTGCGGCACGGCTAAAGCCGTGCCCTTTCAAAATTGTTCCCTAGTCCCTCAGTCCCTAGTCCCTTAGTCCGTGTCCTTGCATGTTTCCGATGATGCGGGTTGCGAATTCGCTGGTGCCGACCTTGGTTGCGCCGGCGGTTTGGCGCTCAAAGTCGTAGGTGACAAACTTTTGCAGGATGGTCTTCTCCATTGAATCTTCGATCAGCTTGGCAGCTTCTTTCCAGCCGATGAAGTCGAGCAGCATGACGCCCGACAGGATGACCGAGCCGGGATTGATGACATCTTTGTCGGCATACTTGGGCGCGGTTCCATGCGTGGCTTCAAAGACGGCGAAACCATCGCCGATGTTGGCGCCGGGCGCGATGCCGAGGCCGCCCACCTGCGCGGCTGCGGCGTCGGAGATGTAGTCGCCGTTGAGGTTGGTGGTAGCCAGAATGCTGTAGTCGGCGGGGCGGATGATGATTTGCTGGAAGATGGAGTCGGCGATGCGGTCGTTGACGAGGATCTTCGACTTCCATGCGCCTTTGCCGTGGGTCTTGCCGATGGACGAGAGCACGGCTTTGATTTCAGCGTAGAGTGCGTCGCGAAAGGCCTGGTTGCCGAACTCGAGGCCGGGTTCGATGAGCGCTGCGTTCTCTTCGACCGTGATGTTGGGATTGGCGTCGACGTTGCCGAGGATCCAGCTCTCGCGCTCGGTGACGATGTGCTCGCGGAACTCCTGCGTGGCCACTTCATAGCCCCACTCGCGGAACGCGCCCTCAGTGAACTTCTGAATGTTGCCCTTGTGGACCAGGGTGACGGTTTTGCGGCCCGACTCGAGCGCGTGGCGGATGGCGTAACGTACCAGGCGCTTGGTGCCGAAGATGGAGATGGGCTTGATGCCCACGCCGGAGTCTTCGCGCACTTTTTTCTTGCCGCCCTTGAGCAGATCGTTGTTGAGGAAGTCGATCAGCCTGGCGGCGTCCGCGGAGCCCTGCTTGAACTCGATGCCTGCGTAGACGTCTTCGGTATTCTCGCGGAAGATGACGATGTCGACCTTCTCGGGGTGCTTCACGGGGCTGGGCACGCCCTGGTAGTAGCGAACGGGGCGGACGCAGGCGTAGAGGTCGAGAAGCTGGCGCAGGGCAACGTTGAGCGAGCGGATGCCGCCGCCGATGGGCGTGGTGAGCGGCCCTTTGATGGAGACGCGCAGGTCGCGCGCCGCGGCTACCGAGTCGTCGGGCAGCCAGGTGGAGAACTGGCGGAAGGCCTTTTCGCCGGCGAAGATCTCGAACCAGCGAATGGCGCGCTTGCCGCCGTAGGCCTTTTCGACCGCTGCGTCGAATACGCGCTGCGCAGCCTTCCAGATGTCGCGGCCGGTGCCGTCGCCCTCAATAAATGGAACGATGGGGTTGTCGGGGACTTCAAACTTGCCGTTTTTGTACTGGATGGGTTTGCCGTTCTTTGGCAATTCAAGGCCGTTGTAGGCGCTTTGCATGGTTTTTACGGATGTCCTTCCGTGGGGAATCTACAAGCAAGAGGCTAACATCTGCAAATCAGGGGTGGCAATGGCGGGCGGGGGCGGGCAGGATGGTCCAGGTTCGGTTTGACTGTTCAGATCCGGAAAGTTGAAGCGCGCGATTTTTGACATCATGATGCCTGATTGGGTAGCATCATGATGTGCGGACCACTCTTACCATCGACGACGATGTAGCCAAACTCGTAGAGAACGAGGTGCGGCGCTCGGGGGATTCCTTCAAAGGAACCGTCAACCGGCTGTTGCGCCTCGGGCTGACAACTGCGCGGCAGCCAAAGCCTCGAAAGCGATTTGTTGTGACCCCGCGCAAGATGGGCCTTCCGCCGGGCCTGAGTTACGACAGCATCCCCACTCTGCTTGAAAAGCTGGATGGACCGTATCACCGGTGATCGTCCTGGATGCAAATCTGCTTTTGTATGCCTACGACGAGGCGTTTGCGGAACATGCGCGCGCACGAACGTGGCTGGAAGATGTTTTTTCAGGTGAGGAGCCGGTAGGGTTGCCGTGGCAGACGGTCTCGGCGTTTCTTCGCATTCACACCGATCCAAGACTTCCCGGCGGCCGGTTCACAATGGACGAGGCCGTTCGTTTGGTCGACCAATGGATGATGCTGCCTCAAGTGCAGCTTCTGGCGCCGGGAGAACACCACTGGTCTGAATTTCGCCGGATGTTGGTCGAAGGCACGGTTCGCGGACCTATGACTACCGATGCCGCGCTGGCTGCCTTGACGATTGAGTGCGGTGGCGTCTTGTATACGAATGACCGCGACTTTGCGCGGTTTCCGGGGCTGCGGTGGGTGAACCCGCTGCTCGAATCCTGAAATCCCGATCCCTTAGAATCTGAAAGTCAAAGCTGAAACGACTATTGGACCTGCGCCCCCATGAGTCTGTCCCCGTCGAAGCGGGGAATGCCGAAGTGGCCACGCAGATGGAGCAGGTCCACGGGGCTGAGGTTGCCGGCCACGGTCACCAGGGTAAGACTTTTAGGCGTCTCGGCGAGCAACACTGCGCCGCGCAGGTTTACGCCGTCCATCACCAGCCACACGTCTGTGGTTCCGTTGCGCAGCGGGCTGCCGCTGTTGGTGGTGGTTACCAGGTGCTTCCATCCGCGCAGGTGGTAGGCTTGGCGCACTGCGTCCACTTGAGACGGATCGGCGACGCCTTCGGCGCCGAAGCGGAGCAGATGCACACTTACGCCGTCGAGCTTGCTGACGGCTTGCCTGACTTCGTCGTCCGAATCCTGCATGAGGCCGGCGGCCGCGGTGAGCATTGTGCGGTCAAGGGTAAAGCTCGATCTGGCGGTGGCTTGCGTGCTCAACTGCGCCAGCGCCGGGGGCACCCATTCCAGGACAACCGGCCCCGAATCAGGTCTTGGATGGGAAGTGGCCGCGGGGCTGGCGCCAAAGGGATCGGGCAGGTTCGACGGATTTGGCGGCGCTTGAGCCGGCAGATTTACAGAGCTCAATACCGCGCAAACCACAGGGATTGCGAGTGGAAGCATCCTCTTCATGAAAGCTTAAACGCGGAATGCGGCAAAAAGTTACGGTGAATCTGGCGGGGCGACTGAACCGGTGCTTGACCCGGCGCTCGATCTGTGGATGCGCCTGCAAATGGCCGCTCCGCGCCGGAACTGAAACAGATATTCGACCGGAGTGCGGACGGCAGCGATGTGAACCTGCAATCAAAATGCGGGGAATTCCGTGCGATGCCGCCCAGATGCGATAAACTCATGCGGGAACCCTCAATGGGAACCACAATTCTCAACCTCACGGAGGCTACATAGAAATTGGGAAAAAGCATGGTCCCCAAGAAGATTTTCTTCACCAAGGGCGTGGGCAAACACAAGGAGCGCTTGACCTCGTTTGAGCTTGCCCTTCGGGATGCGGGAATCGCTTCGCAGAATCTTGTCCGCGTCTCTTCCATCTTTCCCCCGCAGTGCAAGGTGATTCCGCGCAAGGAAGGCCTCACCTATCTGAATCACGGCGAGGTAGTTTTTTCGGTGATCGCGGAGAACTCGACGCGCGAGGCGCACCGGCTGATCGTATCGAGCATTGGCGTGGCCATCCCCGCCGACCGCAACGCCTACGGGTACTTAAGCGAGCACCACAGCTTTGGCGAAACCGAGGATCAGGCCGGAGAATACGCCGAGGAGCTGGCAGCCGAGATGCTGGCGACGACTCTTGACGTGGACTTCGATCCGGACACCAGCTGGGACGAGAAAAAGGAGATTTATCGCATCTCCAACAAGATCGTTCGCACCAGCAACGTCACCCAGTCGGCAGTGGGCGACAAGCGCGGAAAGTGGACCACTACGATTGCCGCCGCGGTGCTGATCCTGGAAGAGTAAACACACATGAAGACCGATTGAGGCCAATCCCGCCAAGCGGGATTGGCCTCGCTGCATGACTCAAAACCGGTGAAGGTTGGATGCCGATCGATGACTGAATCTCGCAAATACAGTGTAGGCCTGGTGCAAATGCGCATGGGCGCGGACCCGGAGGCGAACTTTGCCGCCGCGGTGCGCCACATTCGCGAGGCCGCGCGGTTGGGCGCCAACATTGTTTGCCTGCCGGAACTGTTCCGCACGCAGTATTTTTGCCAGCGCGAGGATACGCGGCTGTTCGATCTGGCGGAGGCGATTCCAGGACCGTCAACGGAGCGGCTGGCGGAAGTGGCGCGCGAACTGCATGTCTCGATCGTTGCCTCGCTCTTTGAGCGGCGCGCGCCGGGACTCTACCACAACACGGCCGTCACGCTGAATCCAGACGGCGAGGTTGCCGGCATCTACCGCAAGATGCATATCCCGGACGATCCGCTCTATTTCGAGAAGTACTATTTCGCGCCCGGCGATTTGGGATTTCAGGCTGTGGACGTGGGCGTTGGCCGCGTGGGTACGCTGGTTTGCTGGGACCAGTGGTATCCGGAAGCTGCTCGGCTCACGGCATTGCAGGGCGCGGAGGTGCTGTTTTATCCAACGGCGATCGGCTGGCATCCGGCGGAGAAGGACGAGTTTGGGGCCGCGCAATACGACGCGTGGCAGACGATCCAGCGGGCGCACGCAATCGCGAACGGCGTCTATGTGGCGGGCGTGAATCGCGTCGGCATTGAGCAGGGCGATGTGCTCGGCAATCGCGCGCAAGGGCAGGGAATCGAATTCTGGGGTGGCAGCTTTCTGGCCGATCCGTTTGGGCGCATTATTGCCAAGGCCTCGCATGACGCGGAAGAGATTTTGCTGGGCGAAATCGACCTGGCAGCGATTGAAGACACGCGCCGCAATTGGCCCTTCCTGCGCGACCGGCGCATCGATGCTTACGCGCCCATCGCCAGCCGCTTTATCGATCCGGCGGCCAAGCGGACAAAAAAGCGGAGAGCCTGAGCAGCATGGCCGCTACCACACCGCGCGAATTGGGTTACCGCATGCCCGCCGAGTGGGAGTCACACGAGGCTACCTGGCTTGCGTGGCCGCATAATCCCGAGGACTGGCCGGGCAAGTTTCAGCCCATTCCATGGATCTATGCGGAGATTGTGCGGCTGCTCGCGGCACACGAGCAGGTGCACATTCTTGTCGAGGACGCGAAGGCCGAGCAGCGCGCGACGTCAATGCTGGAGCGGGCCGGAGCGAATCTGGACCAGGTGAGTTTTCATCTATGGCCAACCGATCGGAGTTGGACGCGCGATACGGGGCCGATCTTTGTGCGTAACGGCGAGGGGCGCGCCGGCATCACAAATTGGCGCTTCAACGCGTGGGCCAAGTATCCGAATTACCAGCTTGACGACCGGTTTGCGGGCCGCGTGGCTGAGCTGCTGGGGTTGCCCGAGTGGCAACCGGCGGTGGAGTTGGAAAGCGGCGCGGCGCATCGGATTGTACTTGAGGGCGGCTCCATTGACACCAATGGGCAGGGGATTCTGCTCACGACGGAAGAGTGCCTGCTGAGCGAAGTGCAGCAGCGCAATCCGGGCGTATCGCGCGAGCAATTGGAGCGGGCATTCCACGACTTTCTCGGCATCGAACAGGTGCTGTGGCTCAATCGCGGCATTGCCGGAGACGATACACATGGGCATGTGGACGACATTTCGCGGTTTGTCGGACCGGCGACCATTGTGACGGTGGTCGAGCCGGACTTGAGTGACCCGAACCATGCGCCGCTGGCCGAGAATCTTGCGCGGCTCAAGGCTGCGCGGTCGCTTGACGGGAAGCAATTCACGCTGGTCGAGCTGCCGATGCCGAGGCCGGTTGTGTTTCGCGGGCAGAGGCTGCCGGCCAGCTATGCAAACTTCTATCTTGCGAACGGGCTGGTGCTGGTACCAACGTTTCACGATCCCAACGACCGCGTGGCGCTGAACATTCTGGCGGATGTTTTTCCGGGGCGCGAAGTGATCGGCATCCACTCTGTGGATTTGGTGTGGGGTCTCGGCACGCTGCACTGCATGACCCAGCAGCAGCCGGCGGCATGTTCTTCGGTTGAGATATAATCCAGTCTGCGGAGATGGACTATGCTTGCTCCTAAAGAAGTGCTGGTCAAGGCGCGCGATTATCTGGGTGAAGTCGTTCCGGATTTTGCGGCACTCGATCCAAAAGTTGATGAAATGGTTCTCACGCCAGATTCGTCAGTTTGGAAGATTACGTTCTTTGCGCACAGCGGAGACAATCCGAAAAACGCTTCATTAGCAGATATTGTGCGACGCCAGAGGATAGAAAAGGAAGTCGCTGTTGCCGCTGATAACGGCAATTTGATTGCGGTAAGGACCCCGGCACCGTTCTAATGGCCACTATGACGATCGAAGAGCAACTGTTCGCGAGCTTTTCGGGCAAGGGCGTTCTTCTAGATTCAAATCTCCTTCTCGTTTTCCTTTCAGGATTATTGGGCGCGCGTCTATTCCAGCGCTTTAAGCGAGTAAGTGAGTACACACTTGAAGACTATGATCTCCTTGTTCGTGTTCTCGGTTCATTTACCGAATTGGTGACAACCCCGCACATCCTCACAGAAGTGAGCAATCTCGCGAATTCTCTACCGGAATCCTATAAACGAGATTGGTATTCCAATCTCGCGACCCTGATCGCCTCACAGCGTGCTCCCGTCGGACTTCGGGAACGATGGACGTCGGCGGTTGACTTAGCCAAAATGCCCGAATTCCTCGCTTTCGGAATTACCGACGCCGCCCTGACTCAACTTTCTTCTGAGGCCCTGGTCATCACGGAGGATTATCGGCTTTCAGGATCATTAAGGAGCCAAGGCGTCCCAGTGCTCAATTTCGGCGATCTCCGTAAGCTGCGACAACTTCTCTAATGAAGATTGACAATGACCGATCTCGAAGCCATGCAGTCCGCGCTGGCCGAGGCACGGCTCGCGGCGGAAGCTGGCGAGGTGCCAATTGGCGCAGTTGTGGTTCGCGATGGAGGGATCGTTGCTGCCGGGCAGAATCGCGTGCTGCGCGACGTAGACCCCACGGCACATGCGGAGATTGTGGCCATGCGCACGGCTGCGGCGGTGCTGGGGAATTACCGGCTGCCCGGATGCACGCTCTTTGTCACGCTGGAACCATGCGCCATGTGCGCCGGGGCCATGATTCATGCGCGGCTGGACCGGCTGGTGTTTGCGGCTCCCGATCCCAAGGCCGGCGCGGCTGGGTCGGTGTTGGCGGTGCTCAACCATCCGCAGCTCAACCACCAGATGATGGTGGAGCAGGGAATGCTCGGCGAGGAAGCGTCGGAGTTGCTGAGGAATTTCTTTCGCGAACGGCGGAGTTAGCTCCGGGTCAGCTTCCTGATCCGTTCCGCTTGTGCGGGCCACTGCGAGGCCAACGCCGCATAACTTGCGTTCCGGTAATCGGCGAAGTCGAAGCCGGGGGTTACGGTGCAGCCTAGCAGAGCGACCTTTCCGTCGCCGATGAGACGCGTGCCTTGCCAGACGCCGGCGGGGACGACGAGTTGCACATGCTGCCCGGCCGCGAGATCCGATCCAAGAGTGAAAAGCGCGGAGCGTCCGTCGGGGTAGAGTTGGAGCATCTCCACCGGGTCGCCGAGATAGAAGTGGAAGATTTCGTCGGAATCGAGAACATGCATCTCGGAGAAGGTCCCCGGCTCAAGCAGATAGTAGATGGCCGTGCCCTGGGCCCGCGTGCCGCGCGGCAGGGCCAGAGATCCCGATGAGGTGTAGGTGCGGCGAAAGAAACCGCCCTCCACCGGATGCGGCTCCAGCTTGAGCAGCGCCTTGATCTCGCCGGGAGTTATCAACGTGGTCATCATCACAGAGGATAGCAGCGCAATCGCCGTAAAATATGTCTATGAACGTGGTTGTTTATTCAACTTCGTGGTGCCGGGACTGCCGCGCGGCCAAGCAATTTCTCGATGTGCACGGCATTGGTTATGCAGAGATCGATGTAGACGCCGATCCTGCCGCGTCGGCCGAGGTGATTCGCCACGTGGGCAAGCGCGCCATTCCGCAACTGGTGATCGACGGGGAGTGGTTTCAGCCCTATGCGCCGGGGCGCGGGCTTCTGCTCGACGAACTCTCCAAGCGTTTAGGTATTCCTCGCGTCTGAAGACGTTCCCCTCGTACAATCGAAGAGTTGGCATGTGCGCAACGGAGCGAGATCGGTTTGAGGAATGGCATTGAGGAATAAGCATTCCCTCAGGGGCTAAAGCCCGCGTTCCTATTGCTTAGCTGGATGTACGGGCTAAAGCCCGTACCCTTCAAGGGCCATACCCTTCAAGGCCGCTTTAAACAAATGGGGAAGATGCTTTAAGAGCCCCGCTGCAAGGAGATTACCGTTGATCGAACGCTATACACGCCCGGCAATGAGCCGCATCTGGACCGAGGAGACCAAGTACAAATGCTGGCTTGAGGTGGAAGCGGCGGCCAGTATAGTGCTGGCCGAGGACGGCGTGATTCCCACTGCGGCCGCTGAGGCCATTGCGACCAAGGCCAGCGTCTCCGCGGCTCGCGTGGCCGAGATCGAAGCCGAAGTGAAGCACGACGTGATCGCCTTTACGACGGCTGTTGCAGAAAGTTTGAAAAACCAAGGCCTGGAGGGCCAGTCCCGCTGGCTGCACTACGGGCTTACCTCGAACGACATCGTCGACACGGCGCAGGCTCTCCAAGTCAAAGAAGCATCTGCGATGCTCCGCACCGGGCTGCTGGCGTTTCTGGCGGTGCTCAAGCGGCGGGCTCTGGAGTTCAAGCACACGCCGACGATCGGGCGAACGCATGGCATTCATGCGGAGCCGACGACGTTTGGGCTGAAGCTGCTGAACTGGTATGCCGAGATGGAACGCAACCTGGCCCGCTTCGACACAGCGGCCGAAGACATGCGCGTGGGTAAACTCTCCGGGGCGGTGGGGACTTTTGGCCATCTGAAGCCGGAGCACGAGGAGCGCATCTGTGCGCGGCTGGGGCTGAAGCCTGCGCCGGTGGCTACGCAGGTGATCCAGCGCGACCGGCACGCAGCGTACATTTCGACGCTGGCGATTCTCGGTAGCACGCTCGACAAGATTGCTGTCGAAGTGCGGCACCTGCAGCGGACTGAGGTGCGCGAGGCGCAAGAGTACTTCAGCGAGAAGCAGAAGGGCTCGTCGGCGATGCCGCACAAGAAGAACCCGATTACTTCGGAACAGATCAGCGGGCTGGCGCGAGTGCTGAGGGGCAACGCGCAGGCGGCGTTTGAGGATATCGCTCTATGGCATGAGCGGGACATTTCGCATTCTTCGGTGGAGCGGGTGATTTTTCCGGACTCGACGATTCTGGTGGATTATCTGCTGGCGAAGGCGACCGATCTCATCGATCGGCTGTTGGTGTATCCCGAGCGGATGAAGAAGAATCTTGAATTGACCGGTGGGCTGATTTTTAGCGGGCAGTTGCTGCTCGACCTGGCCGAGGCCGGGATGCTGCGCGAAGATGCTTACCGGCTGGTGCAGGCTCATGCCATGCAGTCGTGGAAAGAGGATCTGATTTTCCGCGATGAAGTGGCGAAGGATGCGAAGATTAGCGGACTGCTCTCGCCGGAGAAGCTCGCGATGACATTCGATTACACGCGGCAGTTGGGGAATGTGGACGCGATCTTCAAGCGCGTTTTGGGCGAGTAGGAATATGGAAGCCATACTGACTGTCGCATTAACGGGGGCGTCGGGCGCGGTGTTTGGGCGCGAGATGTTGCGCGCGCTGGAGGCGGATAGCCGCGTGACGCGCGTTCATTTTGTGGCTTCAGAGAATTCGCTGCGGGTGCTGGCGGAGGAGCTTGGCGTCTCGGGCAGGAATGGGCTGCTTGAAAAACTGCTGGGCGCCGAGCCGACGAAGACGGTACAGCTTTCCGATGCGGATATCGGCGCGGCCATTGCCAGCGGCAGCCACCCTTCGAACGGCATGATCATTCTGCCGTGTTCGATGGGCACGCTGGCGGCGATTGCGAATGGGCTTGCCAACTCGCTGATTGCCCGCGCTGCCGATGTCACGCTCAAGGAGCGGCGGCCGCTGGTGCTCTGCGTGCGGGAGACGCCGTTCAATCGGATTCATCTGCGCAATATGACGCTGGCCGCGGAAGCCGGCGCCACCATCTTTCCCTGCATTCCGGCGTTCTACTTCAAGCCCACCGATTCCACAGAGATGGCGCGACAGTTTGTGGATAGGGTGCTGGCGCATATTGGTCTGCCGCAGCCGGGGGCGTATGTTTGGAAGGCGGAGGAGTAGCAGTCAGGCTCCGGATGCAGTCGCAAAATCGTCGAGGAATTGCCGAGGCGTGAGAATGCGGATTCCTTGGTAGCTCCCGAGAGCCAGCAGGTCTTTGTCTCCTGTGACGATGGCGTCAGCGCCTGCGGTCCAAGCGCACTCGATTATCATGTCGTCCTTGGGATCGCGGCAGAGTCCGTGAACAATGCCGGTGATCCGAACCATGGTCGTCTCGATTGAGTATTCTGCCAGCGCCTCATCGATCGCCGTTGCACGCCAATGGAACTTCCCGCACAGAGCCGCATGAACTTCATCCAGAATCGGCTGGCAAAGGGCAATTTGGAATTGCCCGGTGGCGAAGTCGAGCGCTTCAAGCGGCGCGCCGCCAAAATGAATGGCGGAGACCCACACGCAGGAGTCGAACACGAGGATCACGCAGTCATCTTTCGCTGCCTGTAGTTCTCGGCGCGAATCTCGTCGACAATCGCCTCGACATCCTCCTCCGTGTACTGCGAAGGACCGCGCGCAGCAGCCTCTGCGCGGAACTTATCGAGCTTGCGGTGGATCCTTTCGAGGCGGTAGGCGCGGAACGCCTCCCGGAAAAGTTCGCTAATATTCCGGTCTTCCTCTTTGGCCACGGCCACGACCTGCTTGGCGAGCTTCTCGGGGAAGCTGATAGTAAAGACGCGGGAGCTGCGACTCGATGAAGGACTCATTCAGGTATTATGACAAAATACGACAATTTCGTACAGCCGAATCTGCCGGCTCAACCAGCATGTGCATTTGACACGCGCACCGTCGCGCGACGATACTTCCTATCAATGCCAAACTCAAGGAAACACGGAATTGCGGTCATGGCCATGTGTATGTGTATGGTATGCGGGCCTGTCCGTGCGGCTTGGGAACGGCGAATGCGCTAGCGCAACCGATCTTGAAGTCAAACGGCCCGGGTCCTGAACAGGATGCGGGCCGTTTTTTGATGCCTGCCGCCACCAAGGACTCTGGCCGCATGATTTCGTGCCTTGAATTTCTGCTATCCCAGGTCCCAAAATCGGGACCTGGGGCACCCAGAGTTGGTACAACTTCAAGCGGTCAGAAACCAAGCGCAATTACCCGCAGCGCCCAGCAATTTTTTGCCACACAAGAATTAATTCACACGAAACTGAAGGAGCAAACCATGTCCGAAGCGAAGCAACAGCTTGCCACCCTTGCCGTCCACGCCGGCCAGGTCCCCGACCCAACCACCGGATCGAGGGCCGTGCCCATTTACCAAACCACCTCCTATGTTTTCCAGGACGCGGACCACGCCGCGCGGCTGTTTGCGTTGCAGGAGTTCGGCAACATCTACACCCGCATCATGAACCCCACTACCGACGTGTTTGAAAAGCGCGTGGCGGCTCTTGAAGGCGGAGCGGCGGGGCTGGCAACGGCCTCGGGCCAGGCGGCGGAGACGCTGGTTGCGACCACGCTGGCTTCGGCGGGAGACGAAATTGTGTCCACCACGTCGCTCTATGGAGGAACCTACAACCTCTACCACTACACGCTGCCCAAGCTGGGCATTACGGTGCGTTTTGTGGATGCCGACGACTTCGACGGTCTGCGCGCGGCCATCAACGAGAAGACGCGCGCGGTTTACACCGAGACCCTGGGCAACCCCAAGCTGGATATCGCGGACATTGAAAAGCTGGCCGCCATTGCCCACGAAAACAAGCTGCCGCTGGTCATCGACAACACCTCGGCCTCGCCGGCGCTGGTGCGGCCGATCGAGTGGGGCGCGGACATTGTGCTCAACTCCGCCACCAAATTTCTGGGTGGCCACGGCACCGCCATCGGCGGCATCATTGTGGACGCGGGCAAGTTCGACTGGGCCGCCTCAGGCCGCTTCAAGGACTTCTCCGAGCCCGATCCTTCCTACCACGGCCTCTCCTACACCACGGCTTTCGGACCGCTAGCATTTATTCTCAAGGCCCGCGTGCAGGGGCTGCGCGATACCGGAGCGGCACTGTCGCCCTTCAATGCCTTCCTGCTGCTTCAGGGCATCGAAACGCTGCACCTGCGCATGGAGCGGCACTCGCAGAACGCGCTGGCCGTAGCCAAGCACCTTCAAAAGCATCCCGGCGTCGAATGGGTGAACTATCCAGGGCTTGAGTCGAGCCCCTATTACGAGCGGGCAAAGAAGTATCTTCCCGCGGGACAAGGCTCGCTGGTGACATTCGGCATCAAGGGTGGTTTCGATGCAGGAAAGAAGCTGATCAATTCGCTCAAACTTTTCTCGCTGCTGGCTAATATCGGCGATGCCAAGTCGCTGGTGATCCACCCAGCCTCGACTACGCATCAGCAACTTTCAGTCGAGGAACAAGCGGCAACCGGCGTGACTCCCGAACTGGTGCGGCTATCGGTGGGTATCGAGGACGTGCGCGATCAAATCGCCGACCTCAACCAGGCCATTGAAGCTGCCAACGGTTGTACCGTCTAGGCCAAAACCGCGAACGATGCTGCACAATAAGAAGTGATATGACCGAAATCCGACCAGGGACCAGCGCCGCGCCTTCCGCGTCTGCCGGCAAAGCGAAGATTCTGGAGCCCACCTACGAAGGCGATTTTGTGCTCAGCGAGCCAATGTCGCTGGAGTGCGGACGCACGCTGGCTAATCCCACGCTGCATTATGCGGTCTACGGCCGACTGAATGCAGCGCGGGACAATGCGGTGCTGGTTTGTCACGCGCTGACCGGCTCGGCGCTGGTGGGCGCCTGGTGGCCGGAGATATTCGCGCAGGGCGCGGTGCTGTCGCTGGAGCACGATTTCGTGATCTGTATCAACATGCTTGGTTCGTGTTATGGCTCTACCGGACCGGGCTCGGTGGATCCTGAAACCGGCGAGGCCTACGGGCCAGATTTTCCGCTGGTTTCCATTCGCGACAATGTTCGGGCCCAGGCCCAATTGCTCGACTCTCTGGGAATTCGAAAGCTGCGCCTGGTTCTGGGCGGCTCCATTGGCGGCATGCAGGCGCTGGATTGGACCATCCTTCATCCAAATCGCGTGGAGCGGGGGCTCATCATCGGCGTGGCGCCGCTGGGGGCCATGGGTTTGGCTTTGAATCACTTGCAGCGCCAGGCCATCCTGCACGATCCGGACTGGGCGGAGGGCCGCTATCTTCCCCAGCGGCCACCAAGGCGCGGCCTGGCGCTGGCCCGCCAGATCGGGATGATCAGCTACAAATCCGCACCTCTGTTTGAAGAGCGTTTTGGCCGCAATCCCAACCGCAGCGGCGACGATCCCTGGTGCGTGGATGAAAAGGGAAGCGGCTTGATCGGCGGACGTTTCGACATTGCCGGCTACCTGGACCTTCAGGGGCAACGCTTCATTGAGCGCTTCGACGCCAATGCTTACCTGGCTATTTTGCGGACCATGGATACCTGGGATCCGCTGCGCGGCTGCTCCTCGGCTGAGGAGGCTTTCGGCCGCATCCGCGCCCAGTTGAGCTTTGTGGGCATCAGCTCGGATTGGCTGTTTCCGGCCGAGACGGTGCGCGAATTTGCCACTACGATTCGCGCCGCGGGCGTTCGAGCCGACTACCGGGAGATGATCAGCGCCCATGGGCATGACGCCTTTCTTGCCGAGCAGGCCGACCTGGTGAGACTGCTCCAATAGGCGGAAATACCCGGCGGGTTCGCTCCGCTGGCCCCAAAGAGGCATTTTCATTCGGTCTTTCCACCTTTTATGGTCGTCAAGTGATTGTCAGGTTACGGTTCGGCCCTACCGGCGGGACAGCGGTACCCGGCAATGGGTGCCGACGGTGTGGCCCGTGTTTGACTTTCCGTACAACTTTGCTTGTCACGGGCGGCGCGGCTTTCTATAATCCAAACCAACACTGCAAAGGAAGCTGTGATATCGTTAATCCGGCACCCCGGCGCACAACCGACACCTAGAATGGTTGCGAATTCCGCTGGCGAGTGCCTGATTATCAATCTCGATTTCTGTAATTCCCAGGAGCACTGCATGAAGAAGTTAGTTTTGGCAGCGGTGATGGCATTGGTGAGCCTCAGCGTTGTTACCGCGCCCACGTTGCGAGCCCAGGATTCCGGTCAGCTCACCATCCAGAACCCCGCCGAATTCAACGCGTATCAAACCGCCAGCACACAGAGCGATCCAGCGGCCAAAGCCAAGGCCCTGGAGGATTTCCTCGCCGCCTATCCGCAGAGCGTGGCCAAGAAACCTGCCCTCGACGATTTGATTAGTGCCTACCAGCAGATAGGCGACGCCGACAAGGAACTCGGCGCTGTTAACCGCCTGCTGCAGGTGGATCCGACCAATATGAAGGCGATCTACATCGCGGTTGCCCTCAAGAGGAGCCAGTGTCTGAAGACCGCTGACCCGCAGACTTGCGATGACGCCGCCGCGCTTGCACAGAAAGGCCTGACGGTTCCCAAAGGCGCCGATGTCTCCGATTCCGATTGGGCAAAGATGACCAGCGCGACTTACCCGATCTACGACTCGGCCATCGCCCTCGATGACCTGAATTCGAAAAAGGACTCCAAGGCCGCTGAAGACGAGTACAAGAAAGAGCTGAACCTGTTTCCGCTTCCAGCGACGACCAGCGGCACGGCGCTGGTGGACACCCTGCAACTGGCCGAGGCGTATGCCAAGCCGGATGCCAGGGACATGGTGCAGGCGATCTGGTTCTATGCGCGCGCATGGAACTTCGCCCCCCCGGCCTACAAGGCGCAGATCGAGCCCAAGCTGGAGTACTGGTACAAGCGTTATCACGGCAACCTGGATGGCCTGGATGCGGTGAAGACTGCATCGCAAGCCACGCTCTTCAAGCCCGATTCGTTTACGATCGCGCCTGCTCCGACGCCGCCGGAGATCGTGCACAACGTGCTGGCAAGCACGCCCGATCTGACCAAGCTCAACCTTGAGGACAAGGAATTCATCCTTGCCAACGGCAACCAGGCCGATGCCCAGAAGCTGTGGGCCGTGCTGCAGAATCAGGCGACGCCGGTTCCGGGAGTGGTGATCG